>ENA-UOUJ01000791-UOUJ01000791.1-activated-sludge-metagenome-genome-assembly--contig:-NODE-791-length-18825-cov-6.319552_pt1 | contig 18825 bp, 15 predicted proteins | sample MGYA00249839_ERZ747224 | MGnify/ENA primary metagenome ERZ747224 (study PRJEB28782, sample SAMN03220277) | activated sludge metagenome | biome: wastewater; feature: sewage sludge; material...
TCGGACAGGATATGCGCCGCAATTCCGACGGCGCGTGCGGCCTCTGCCGCCGCCTCCAGCGACTGCTGGGGCGTGGCGATCAGGTGCACCTCATGGCCGGCAAAGCAGGCGTCGCCCGGCTTGGGCGTTTCCAGCGCGCCCGCCTGCAGCGCGGCGCGCACGGCGGCGGGCACGCTGATCTGGTAGCGGTCCAGGATCGCCAGCGCATCGGCGCAGGTCGAGGCGTCGGGCACCGTGGGGCCGCTGGCGATGATGGACGGGTCGTCGCCGGGCACGTCGCTGATGGTCAGCGTCACCACCTTGGCCGGGTGGCAGGCCGCGGCCAGGCGCCCGCCCTTGATGCGCGAAAGGTGCTTGCGCACGCAGTTCATCTCGCCAATGGCCGCGCCGCTTTCCAGCAAAGCCTTGTTGATGCGCTGCTTCTCCGCCAAGTCCAGCCCTTCGGCCGGCAGGGTCAGGATGTCAGCTCCTGAGCTGGGTGCTGCCATGTTGCCAGAACCGCCTTCAGAACTTCACGACCATGCAGTATGGGCGCTTGTTTTTAAGGAACCAATCATCCGGGATCCGACAGTTACCCATGCGCCGACGTGGTTTTATCTGGCAATGTGATCAATGAGGCCTTACTCAACAGGCGGTCGCAGGACGCTGGATGGCATGGGCCAGCCGGACGTCCACGAGTTTTCCCTAGTAGCAGCCAATGTTTGAAACGATAAACTGGCCTTACCACTTGGCCACATGACCGCCGGACAACTCGTATCTTTTATGCCTATCTTCCAGCCCATCAGCGTCGCCCGCCTTTACAGGGTGATCGCCAACCAAATTCAGGAAAAGATCCGTAATGGCAGCTATCGAACCGATGAACGCCTGCCATCAGAGCGTGAGCTCGCCGAGATGCTGGGGGTCAGCCGCCCTTCGGTGCGTGAAGCGCTGATTGCACTTGAAATCGAAGGATGGGTGGACGTACGCGTGGGTAGCGGCGTCTATGTCACTGGCCCAGAGTCTCGCCTCATCATCGGAGAAGCACTACCCCCCGGACTCAGTTCTATTTCACAAGACATTGGCGCAGCCGAACTGCTGCAAGCCCGACTATTGGTGGAACCCTACTGCGCCGAACTTGCCGCACGCAATGCCACCGATGCACAGTTAAGCGAAATGGAAGAAGCCACCTTGGCACTACCAAGTTCGAAGCTGCCGTCCAAGCACAACGACCAACTGCACCTGCTGATTGCCGAGGCAAGCGGCAACGCCGCCCTCGCCTCCACTGTGCAGCACCTGTGGACCCTGAGCGAGAACAGTGCCATTTTCAACAAACTCAACCAGCACTTTGTCTATGACGAAGTGTGGGAAATGGCCCACAACGAACACCTGCCGCTTCTTCGGGCACTGCAAAAACGCCAGCCCACTACGGCACGACGGGCCATGCGTGACCACTTGCTGGGCATCAGCAGCCGCCTGGGCCTGGACGCAACCGAGGACAAGGAAATATGACGTCTACCCCTGCCGCTCAAGGTGCCCGGGTGCCATACCTGATGCCCCATGCCCATTTGACCTCAGTGCCTGCTCTTAACTCTCTGGAGAATTTGATGACACAAACCTTTGCCAGATCCACCTTCCGAAAAGCCGGGGCGGCCCTGGCGGTTGCTACAGCCCTGTTCGGCTCGGCCGCCGCATTGGCCCAGACCCAGGGCGGCACGCTGACCGCCATCGTCCAACCCGAACCGCCCATTCTGATGCTGGGACTTAACCAGCAGGCCCCCACCCAATACGTGGCCGGCAAGATCTACCAGAGCCTGCTCACCTATGATGCTCAACTATCCCCCCAACCCTCGCTCGCCAAGTCGTGGAAGACATCAAGCGACGGCCTAACCTACACCTTCGAGCTGCAGCGCGGCGTCAAGTGGCACGACGGCAAGCCCTTCACTGCGACCGACGTGGTCTTCAGCGTTGACAAGTTCCTGCGCGAAACCCACCCACGCGGCCGTCTGGTCATCAACAAGTACATCGACTCCGTCACAGCCGTCAACGAGAACACGGTCGAATTCAAACTCAAGGAGCCCTTCTCGCCCTTCATGAGCCTGTTCGTGGTCGACAACATGCCCATGGTACCCAAACACATCTACGACGGTACCGACTACCGCACCAACCCCGCCAACCAGACGCCCATCGGCACCGGCCCCTTCAAGTTCAAGGAGTGGAAAAAAGGCTCGCACATCGTGCTCACCCGCAACACGGACTACTGGAAAAAGGGTCAGCCCTACCTAGACGAGATCGTGTTCCGCGTTATCCCCGATGCGGCTTCGCGGGCCGTGGCCTTCGAGAAGGGCGACGTGCAGTTACTGCGCGGCGGCGACGTGGACAACGTGGATGTCAAACGCCTGCGCGCCCTACCCAACGTGGAGATGACGACCAAGGGCTGGGAGATGTACGCACCATTGGCCTTCATGAGCATGAACCAGCGCAAGCCCCCGTTCGACAACGTCAAGGTGCGCCAGGCGGTGATGCATGCGATCAACCGCAAGTTCATCGTCGACAACATCTTCTTCGGCATGGGCAAGGTCGCCACCAGCCCCATCGCCTCGACCACGCTGTACCACGACAAGAACCTGCCGCAGTACGCGTATGACCTCAAGAAGGCCCGCGCGCTGATCCAGGAATCGGGCGTCAACGTGGGTGCCACGCCGGTGAAGATTCTGGCCTTCCCCTACGGTTCCGCCTGGGAGCGTCTGGCCGAGTACACCAAGCAAAGCCTGGAGCAGATCGGCTTCAAGGTGCAGATCGACCCGGCCGACGCCGGTGGCTGGGCCAAGCGTTCGGGCGAGTTCGACTTCGACCTCACCTTCAACTTCACCTACCAGTACGGCGACCCGGCACTGGGCGTGGCACGCCACTTCCTGTCGACCAACGCGATCAAGGGCTCGCCCTTCGTGAACAACCAGGGCTACAAGAACCTGAAGGTCGACGAACTGTTCGCCACAGCCGCCGCGGCGCGCACGCCCGAACTGCGCCAGAAGCTGTATTCGGAAGTGCAGACCACGCTGATGAACGAAGTGGCCAACGGCGTGCTGTTCGAGATCGAATACGCCACCTTCTACCCCAAGCACATCAAGAACCTCGTGAAGACCGGCATCGGCCTGAACGAAACCTTTGACGAAGTCTACTTCGAGAAGAAGTAAGCCTTGACCGGCCCGCTGCGCGCGGGCCTCTTCCTGAACGCAGCTCCTGGCCGCGCGCACTGCGCGCGGTCCGGGTCAAGCTGCGCCTTGCAAACCGAGGCGCCCTACCGTGAAACTGATCTCCTTCCTCATTGCCAGACTGGGCAAGGCCTTCTTCGTCATCCTGGGCGTGGTGGTCTTCAACTTTCTGCTGATCCGCCTGGCCCCGGGCGACCCCGCCGCCATCATGGCCGGCGAAGCGGCTTCGTCCGACCCCGCCTACCTGGAGCAGCTGCGCCAGCAGTTCGGCTTCGACCAGCCGCTGTGGATGCAGCTGTGGCTCTACGTCAAGGGCATCCTGCAGCTGGACCTGGGCTTCTCCTACCGCAACAACCTGCCGGTGCTCGATCTCATCGCCGAGCGCCTGCCGGCCACGCTGCTGCTGATGGCGCTGGCTTTCGTGTTTTCGCTGCTGGTGGGCGGCCTGCTGGGCGTGTTCGCCGCGCGCAGCCGCTACACCAACCGCCACACCTGGCTGGACAGCCTGATCATGTCCGTCTCGCTGATCTTCTACGCCACGCCCCTGTTCTGGCTTTCGCTGCTGATGGTCATCCTGTTCTCCGTCAACCTGGGCTGGCTGCCGGCCTTCGGCATGGAGAGCGTGGGCGCCGGCCTCAGCGGCTGGGACCGCGTGGCCGACATCAGCGCCCACCTGGTGTTGCCCGTGGTCTCGCTGGGCTGCTTCTTCATGGCCGTGTACGCCCGCCTGGCGCGCGCCTCCATGCTGGAGGTGATGGGCATGGACTTCGTCAAGACCGCCCGCGCCAAGGGCGTGCCCGCCGGCCAGGTGATCCGCCGCCATGTGATGCGCAACGCCATGTTGCCGGTGGTCACCTTCGCCGGCATCCAGCTCGGCCAGATGGCCGGTGGTGCGGTGCTGGCCGAGACCGTGTTCGGCTGGCCCGGCATCGGCCGACTGATGTTCGACGCCCTGATGCAGCGCGACTACCAGCTGCTGCTGGGCGTGTTCCTGGTGACCTCCACCATGGTCGTGCTGTTCAACCTGATCACCGACCTGGTCTACCGCCTGGTCGACCCCCGCATCGAATTGGGAAGCTGAGATGAAAAAGTTCATGCACCGTTTTGCGGCCAACAGAGGCGCGCTCGTGGGGCTGGCCATCCTGTGCCTGGTGATCCTGACCGCCCTGCTCTGCTCGGTCTGGTACGAGGAATCGCCGTGGTCCATGGTGGCCGAACCCTTGCTCAAGCCCCTGAGCAACAGCGACTACCCGCTCGGCACCGACATGCTGGGCCGCGACCTGGGCGCGGGCCTGGCCTACGGCGCCCGCGTATCGCTGATGGTGGGTGTGGTGTCCACGCTGGTGGCGGTGGTCTTCGGCATCCTCATCGGCGCCCTGGCCGGCTTCTATGGCGGGCGCATCGACGATCTGCTGATGCGCTTCACCGAGTTCTTCCAGACCATCCCGCAGCTCGCCATGGCGGTGGTGCTGGTGGCCATCTTCACGCCCTCCATCTACTCCATCGTCGGCGCCATCGCCATCGTCTCGTGGCCGCCCGTGGCACGCCTGGTGCGCAGCGAGTTCCTCTCGCTCAAGCAGCGCGAGTTCGTGCAGGCCGCGCTGGTGATCGGCCAGAAGCCGGCGCGCATCATCTTCACGCAGATCCTGCCCAACGCGATGTCGCCCATCATCGTCACGGCCTCGCTGATGATCGCCACCGCCATCCTCACCGAGTCCTCGTTGTCCTTCCTGGGCCTGGGCGACCGCAACCTCATGAGCTGGGGGTTCATGATCGGCGCCGCCCGCACCATGCTGCGCGAAGCGCCGCTGATGAGCGTGTTGCCCGGCATCGCCATCCTGCTGACCGTGCTCGCCATCAACCTGATCGGCGAGGGCCTGAACGACGCCATGAACCCACAACTGCGCAAACGGGGGGAATAAGCCATGTCCGTCCAAACCACCCAGACCGCCCCCCCGCTGCTGCGCATCGAGCAGCTCACCGTGGCCCTGCCAGCGGGCAGCGACCGCCCGCACGCCGTCAAAGACCTGTCCTTCGACCTGCGGGCCGGTGAAATCCTGTGCATCGTGGGCGAGTCCGGCTCGGGCAAGTCCATCAGTGCCAATGCCATCATGGGCCTGTTGCCGAACTACCTGAAGCCACAGGCCGGGCGCATCCTGTTCCAGGGCCGCGACCTGCTGCAACTGCGCGAGGACGAACTGCTGGCGCTGCGCGGCAAGGACATCGGCATGGTGTTCCAGGAGCCCATGTCGGCGCTCAACCCGCTGATGCGCGTGGGCGAGCAGATCGCCGAAGTGCTGGCGGTGCACGGCGCCTACCCCGGCCCGGCGCGCCAGCAGCGCGTGCTGGAACTGCTGCACTTCGTGGGTCTGCCCGACCCCGCCACGCTCAAGGACGCCTACCCCTTCCGCCTCTCCGGCGGCCAGCGTCAGCGCGTGATGATCGCCATGGCCCTGGCGCTGGAGCCGTCCATCCTGATCGCCGACGAACCCACCACCGCGCTGGACGTCACCACCCAGGCGCAGATCCTCGCGCTGATCAAGCGCATCCAGGCCAGCATGGGCATGGGCGTGATGTTCATCACCCACGACTTCGGCGTGGTGGCCGACATCGCCGACCGCGTGGCCGTGATGGAAAAGGGCGTGCTGGTGGAACAGGGGCCGGCCGAGCAGGTGCTCAACCGTCCGCAGCACCCCTACACCCAGCGCCTGATCGCCGCCGTGCCCCACCGCGACAACGACAGTCCGGCCGAGGAAGCTCCCACCGATCCGGTGGTGCTGGAGGTGAAGGACTTGCGCAAGACCTACGTCACCGAGCGCGGCCTGTTCGTGCGCAAGCGCGTGGTGCACGCGGTGGACGGCGTGAGCTTCCAGGTGCGCCGGGGCCAGACCCTGGGCATAGTGGGCGAGTCCGGCTCGGGTAAGTCCACCATTGGCAAATGCCTGCTGCGCCTGACCGACATCGACGGTGGTCAGCTCGTCTTCAACGGCACCGACATCGCCCCGCTGTCGCAGGCCCAGTTCCGGCCCATGCGCCAACAGCTGCAGATGATCTTCCAGGACCCGTTCGCCTCGCTCAACCCGCGCCACACCGTGGGCCGCAGCATCACCGACGGCCCGGTGGCCAACGGCGTGCCCTACGCCGAGGCCGAACGCAAGGCGCGCGAACTGCTGCGCCTGGTGGAGCTGGACGAGTCGGCCTTCGACCGCTACCCCAACGCCTTCTCGGGCGGCCAACGCCAGCGCATCGGCATTGCTCGCGCCCTGGCCCTGGAGCCGCAACTGCTGGTGGCCGACGAGTCGGTCTCGGCGCTGGACGTGTCGGTGCAGGCCCAGGTACTCAAGCTGCTGCAGGACATCCAGCAGCGCCTGAACCTGGCCATGATCTTCATCACCCACGACCTGCGCGTGGCGGCCCAGGTCTGCCACCAAATCGTGGTCATGCACAAGGGCCGCATCGTCGAACACGGTACACCGGCCCATGTCTTCGACCGGCCTCAAAACGAATATACGCAACGCCTCATCGCCGCCATCCCCGGCAAACACTGGAGCCCGGTGGGCGCCAGCGTTGCCCTTACCTAAAACCAGCACCCCACATGACCCAGCCCAACCCCCTCCCGTCGCTACGCAACGGCGGCCAGATCCTGATCCAGCAATTGCGCAACCACGGCACGCGCCGCATCTTTCTGGTTCCTGGTGAAAGCTACCTGCCCTGCATCGATGCGCTGAACGAACACCAGGATGCCATCCAGGCGGTGGTCTGCCGCCAGGAAAGCGGCGCCGCCTACATGGCCGAGGCTCATGGCAAGCTCACCGGTGAACCCGGCATCTGCTTCGTCACTCGTGGCCCGGGTGCCACCAATGCCAGCATTGGAGTGCATACCGCCTTCCAGGACTCCACGCCCATGATCCTGTTCGTGGGCCAGGTTGGCAACGATTTCTACGAACGCGAGGCCTTCCAGGAGATCGACTACCGCCGCATGTTCGGCCAGATGGCCAAGTGGGTGGCGCAGATCGACCGCACCGATCGCATCCCCGAGTTCATCGCCCGTGCCTTCACCGTGGCCACCAGCGGACGCCCCGGCCCGGTGGTGCTGGCCCTGCCCGAAGACACCTTGTGGGGCACCGCGCAGGTGGCCGACCTGCCGCCTTACACCCGGGTGGTCGCCCAACCCGGCGCAGCCGATCTGGCCACGCTGCAAGAGCGCCTGGAGGCCGCGCACCACCCCTTCTTGCTCGTGGGCGGCAGCGGCTGGACCCCCGAAGCCCTCGCACAGGTGCGCGGTTTCGTCGAACGCTTTGACCTGCCCGTAGGCGTATCGTGGCGGCGCCTGGAATGTTTCGACCAGCGGCACCCGAATTTCGCCGGCCATGTGGGCTGGGGCATGCACGACGATTTGCGCCAGTGCGTGCGCAACGCTGACCTGCTGCTAGCCCTGGGTCCGCGCCTGGGCGAGGCCACCACCGAAGGCTACAGCATGGTCGAGAGCCCGCGCCCACGCCAGCAGTTGATCCACGTGCATGCCGACGCGGGCGAGCTCGGCCGCGTGTTCCAGCCGGCACAAGCCATCTGCGCCAGCAACGCGGGGATGGCAGCAGGTTTGGCCACGCTGGTGCCCACGCGCACGCCAGCCTGGGGGGGGCACACCCGCGCCGCCAACGCCGCCTACCGCGCCACGTTGGCACCCCTGCCCTCGCCCAGTGCCATGAGCCTGGATCAGGCCGCCTGCCACGTGGACCGCGTGCTGCCGGCCGAGGCCTGCGTCACCGTGGGCGCCGGCAACTACGCCCTCTACCCGCACCGCTACCGCCAGTTCAACGGCATCGGCAGTTCACTCGCACCCACCGTCGGCAGCATGGGCTACGGCCTGCCGGCGGCCATCGCCGCCAAGCTGGAAAACCCGCAACGCCCGGTGGTCTGCTACGCCGGCGATGGCTGCTTCCAGATGAATCTGCAGGAGCTGGGTGTGGCCATGCAGTACAGGCTGGGTATCGTGGTGCTGGTGTTCAACAACGGCATGTGGGGCACCATCCGCGCCCATCAGGAACGCGAATTCCCGGCCCGCACCATTGCGCTCACCTTCGACAACCCGGACTTTGCCCACCTCGTCGGCGCCTACCGCGGCCAAGGCGAAGTGGTGACGGACAACGCCCAGTTCGAGGCCGCCTTTGCCCGCGCCCTGGCCTTCGCCGAGTGCGAAAAGCTGCCTGCCCTGATCGAAATCCGCTACGACGCCGACGGCATCGCGCCGGGCGAAACCCTCTCCGCCATCCGCGCCCGCGCGCAAAAGCTGCAAAGCGAACGCGCCGCAGCGCACTGAGCCTTCACCACTATGTCGAACACCTCTTTGCACATCAACGGTCAGCGTCTGTGGCAGTCGCTGATGGACCTCGCCCGCGTGGGTGCCACCGAACAGGGTGGTAACTGCCGCCTAGCGCTCACTGCCCTCGACGGCCAGGGCCGCGACCTCGTAGTCGGCTGGATGAAAGAAGCCGGTCTGACCGTGACGGTCGACCAGGTCGGCAACATCTTCGGCCGCCGAGCCGGCCGCAACCCCACGCTGGCGCCGGTGATGACCGGCAGCCACATCGACACCCAGCCCACGGGCGGCAAGTTCGACGGTTGCTACGGAGTGATGGCGGGGTTGGAGATCATGCGCACGCTGCAAGAGCGTGGGCTACAGACCGAAGCGCCGCTGGAGCTGGCGATCTGGACCAACGAAGAAGGCTCACGTTTCGTGCCCGTGATGATGGGATCGGGCGTGTTCGCGGGCAAGTTCCCGCTGGCCACCGCACTGGACGCCACCGACATGGCCGGCAAACGCGTGCAGGATGAGTTGCAGGCCATCGGCTACGCGGGCACGCTGCCCGTGGGCGGGCGCCCGATTGGTGCCTACTTCGAGTCCCACATCGAACAAGGCCCCATCCTCGAAGCCGAGGGCAAGGTGATCGGCGTGGTCACCGGCTCGCTGGGCCTGCGCTGGTACGACGTGAACGTGACCGGCATGGAAATGCACGCCGGCCCCACGCCCATGTCGGTGCGCCAGGACGCGCTGTTCGCAGCCACCCACCTGATGCAGGAAGTCATCCACATCGCCCGCGACCACCAGCCCCACGGCCGTGGCACGGTGGGCGTGGTGCAGGTGCACCCGGGTTCGCGCAACGTCATTCCCGGCCGCGTGCACTTCACCGCCGACCTGCGCCACGAGGACGCGGCCACGCTGGCGCTGATGGACCGACGCTGGCGCCAGGCCTGCGCCGAAGCCGGCGCACGTTTTGGCGTGAAAGTGGAGCTGATCGACGTGCAGCATTTCCCGCCCACGCCCTTCGCAGCGCCCCTGGTGCAGCACATCCGCGAGCAGGCGCAGCGCGCCGGCTATTCGCACATGGACATCGTCACCGGCGCCGGCCACGACGCGGTCTACATCGCCGACGTGGCGCCCACCGCCATGATCTTCGTGCCCTGCAAGGACGGTATCAGCCACAACGAAATTGAGGACGCCCAGCCCGAGCACCTGGAGGCCGGCGCCAACGTGCTGCTCAAGGCCATGCTGCAGACCGCCGGTGTGCACCTGCCCCAGGAGGTGGCGGCATGAGCGCGGCCGACCTCGCCACCTGGCAGGCCCGTGCCAGCGCCTTGCGCCCGCGCCACCAGGCCTTCATCGACGGCCGCTTCGTGGACGCCGAAGGCGGCCAGACCTTTGCCACCCTCAACCCCGCCAACGGCCAGAAGCTGGCCGACGTGGCCGCTTGCCAGCCGGCCGACGTGGACCGTGCCGTACAGGCCGCGCGGCGTGCCTTCGAGGCGGGCGTGTGGTCGCAGCAACACCCACGCGAACGCAAGCGCGTGCTGCTGCGCCTGGCCGCCCTGATCGAACAGCACCGCGACGAGCTGGCCCTGCTGGAGACGCTGGACATGGGCAAGCCCATCAGCGACGCCCTGGCCTACGACCTGCCGGAAACCGCCAAGTGTTTCGCCTGGTACGCCGAAGCCATCGACAAGCAGTACGACGAAATCGCGCCCACCGGCCCCGACGCCCTGGCCACCATCACCCGCGAGCCGCTCGGCGTGGTGGCCGCCGTCGTGCCCTGGAACTACCCGCTGATGATGGCCTCGTGGAAGGTCGCGCCCGCCCTGGCCGCCGGCAACAGCGTGCTGCTCAAGCCGGCCGAGCAGTCGCCGCTGAGTGCCCTGCGTCTGGCCGCGCTGGCGGCCGAGGCCGGCATCCCGCCCGGCGTGTTCAGCGTGCTGCCCGGGCTGGGCCCGGTCACCGGCCAGGCCCTGGGCCTGCACATGGACGTGGACTGCCTGGCCTTCACCGGCTCCACCGCCACCGGCAAGCGTTTCATGGCCTATTCCAGTCAGTCCAACCTCAAGCGCGTGTGGCTGGAGTGCGGCGGCAAGTCGCCCCACATCGTGTTCGACGATTGCCCCGATCTGGACAAGGCCGCCCAGGCGGCCGCCGTCGGCATCTTCTCCAACCAGGGCGAGGTCTGCATCGCGGGTTCGCGCTTGTACGTGCAGGAGGGCATCTACGACCGTTTCATGGCGCAGGTGGCCCAGTGCGCCCAGGGCATGCGGCCGGGCGACCCGCTGGACCCGGCCACCACTATGGGCGCCATCGTCGACGAGACGCAAATGCGCCGGGTGCTGGGCTACATCGATTCGGGCCTGAGCGAAGGGGCCACACTGCGCACCGGCGGCCAGCAGGCCCGCACCGCCAGCGGCGGCTACTACGTCGAGCCCACCATCTTCGACTGCCCGCGCCAGGCCATGCGCATCGTGAACGAAGAGATCTTCGGTCCGGTGCTGGCCGCGCAGCGCTTCCGCACCGAAGACGAGGCGGTGGCCCTGGCCAACGACTCGCCCTACGGCCTGGGCGCCGGCCTGTGGACCGCGCAGCTGGCGCGCGCGCACCGCGTGTCGCGCCGCCTACGCGCCGGCCTGGTGTGGGTCAACTGCTACTTCGACGGCGACATCACCGTGCCGTTCGGCGGCGTCAAGCAGTCCGGTTTTGGCCGCGACAAATCGCTGCACGCCCTCGACAAGTACAGCGATTTCAAGACCACCTGGATCAACCTGCTCTGATCGGTCCGGCCACATGACCTCCCCCCAGGCCGGCCACCGGCCCGTCCACACCCTCTGGCTGCAGGCCTGCGGCATCTTTCTGTGTGCCATCGTGGCCCTGGCCACGCTGGACGTGCTGGCCAAGGACCTGGTGGCCCGCCATCCGGCGCCCCTGGTCAACCTGGTGCGCTACGGCATGGTGCTGCTGATGGCCGTCGGGCTGATACACCGACGTGGCACCCGCTGGCGCTTGCCCGCGGCCCACCGCCGCACGGTGCTGTGGCGCGGGGTCATGCTGGGCACGGTGGGGCTGAGCTTCATGCAGGCCCTGCACACCATGCCGCTGGCCGAGGCCACCGCGATCTACTTCCTGTCGCCGCTGATCATCGTCGCCCTCTCGCCCTGGCTGCTGGGCGAGCAGGTGCGCCCGGCGCAGACCGTGGCGGTGGTGGCCGGTTTTGTCGGCATGCTGCTGATCGTACGCCCCGGCGGCGCCCTGCCCCTGGTGGGCACGGTGCTGATGCTGGTGGCGGCGGCGGCCTACGCCATGTTGCAAATCCTTACCCGCCGCCTGGCGGGCAAGGTCAGCTTGGAACAGCAGTTCGCGTGGACGGCACTGATCTGCACCGTGATGACCGTGCTGTCCCTGCCCACGGCCGACCACCTGGCCTGGCCCGGCACGCGCGACCTGGCCCTCATGGTCGCGGTGGGCGCGCTCAGCGGCATCGGCCAATACCTGCTGATCGAGGCGCTCCAGAAAGTGCCCGCCTCGTCGCTGGCGCCCTTCAATTACTTCCACCTGCTGCTGGCGGTGGTGTTCAGCGTGCTGGTGTTCGGTCAACGGCCCGACGCCATCGCGCTGCTGGGCATCACCGTCATCGCCTGTGCGGGCCTGGCGCTGTCGCTGCCGGTGTTCCGTGCCCAATGGCTGGCGATGCTGGCCGCGCGCGAGGCGGCCCGATGAAACACCACACCATGACCTCCCTGATCGACGAACTGACACAGGCCGTCGGTGCCGCCCATGTGCTGACCGGCGACGCCATCCCGCCCCAGCACTGCACCGACTGGTTCCACACCCACACCCATGTGCCGCTGGCCCTGGTGCGCCCCGGCACCCCCGACGAAGTGGCCCGGGTCATGGTCATCTGCCACCGGCACGGCCAGCCCGTCACGCCGCAGGGCGGGCTCACCGGCCTGGTGGCCGGCGCCACCCCGGCCGAAGGCGACATCGCCTTGTCCCTGGCGCGGCTCAACGGCGTGGAGGAAATCGACATCGCGGCCGGCACCCTCACGGTGCTGGCCGGCACGCCGCTGCAGACGGCGCAGGAAGCGGTACGCGCCGCCGGGCTGCTGCTGGCGGTGGACCTGGGTGCGCGCGGTTCCTGCCAGGTGGGCGGCAACATCGCCACCAACGCCGGCGGCAACCGCGTGATCCGCTACGGCATGTTCCGCGACCAAGTGCTGGGCCTGCAAGCCGTGCTGGCCGACGGCACCGTGGTGGGTGGGCTCAACAAGATGCTCAAGAACAACGCGGGCTACGACCTCAAGCACCTGTTCATCGGTTCGGAAGGCACGCTGGGCATCGTCACGCGCGCGGTGTTGCGCCTGCACCCGCTGCCAAAAAGCTGCCACACCGCCTGGTGCACCCTGCCCGACCACGACACCGTGGTGCGCTTCCTGCGCCACGCGCAAGGCGCGCTGGGCGGCACGCTGTCCGCCTTCGAGGTGATGTGGCCCGACTTCCACGCACTGGTCACCGCCCGCGTGCCCGACATGCGCTCGCCCGTGGCGGCCCACGGCCTGCAGGTGCTGATCGAGATGGAAGGCAGCGACGCCGAGCGCGACATGGCCATGTTCTCGGCCATGCTGGAATCCGCCTTCGAACAGGGATGGCTGCGGGACGCGGCCATCGCCCAATCGCTCAAGGAACGCGAGTCCTTCTGGCGCCTGCGCGACGCGGTGTCGGAGTTCCCGCTGATGTGGGCGCCCTACTGCGGTTACGACGTCAGCCTGCCCATCGGTGACCTCGGCCGTTTTGTGGACGAGCTGCAAACGGTCCTGCGCGACACGTTCCCGCATTGCGAACACGTGCATTTCGGCCACATCGGAGACAGCAACCTGCACGTGGGCGTGCACATCGACCCACGCCATGGCCCCTTTCCCGAAACCGAAATCGACGCCTGCGTCTACGGTGTGCTGCGCCGCTACGGCGGATCGGTCTCGGCCGAACACGGCATAGGCGAACACAAGAAGGCCTACCTCGGCTACTCGCGCACACCGCAGGAGCTGGCGCTGATGCACACGCTCAAACAGGCGATGGACCCCAAGAACCTCCTCAACCGCGGCAAGGTGCTGGCATGACCACCGTCTTTTTTCACAGCGATCTGGACGACCCCCAGGCCTGGCGGGCCACGCTGCAGGCGGCCCTGCCCGACCTGGACTTCATCGTGGGCCCACAGTGCGACCGCCCTGAATCGGTGGACGTAGCCCTGGTCTGGACGCCGCCGCCCCAGGGCCTGCGTGCCTTCCCCCGGCTGCGCGCCGTGCTGTCGCTGGGCGCGGGCGTGGACCAGCTGCGCCTGGCCGAGCTGGACACCCGCATCCCGGTGGCGCGCCTGATCGACAACACGCTCACGCAGCGCATGGTCGAGTACTGCCAGGCCGCGGTCTTCTACTTCCACCGCTACCTGCACCTGCATGCGCGGCACCAGGCGGCGCGCGAGTGGACCTTCATCCCGCCGGTGAGCGCGTCGGCACGCCAGGTGCTGGTGCTGGGCCTGGGTGAACTGGGTTCGGCCGTGGCCGGCGCGCTGGCGCAACAGGGTTTCCAGGTCACCGGCTGGAGCCGCAGCCCCAAGCAGATCGCCGACGTGGACTGCCGCCACGGCGACGCGGCGCTGGCGCAGGCCCTCGGTGGCTGCGACGTGGTGATCAACCTGCTACCGCTCACGGCCCAGACCACCGGCCTGCTCAACCGCGATTTCTTTGCCCGGCTGCGGCCTCAGGCCTGCCTGGTGCAGGTGGGCCGGGGCGGCCACCTGGTCGAGGCCGACCTGCTGGCCGCGCTCGAACAGGGGCAACTCGCCAGCGCCTTCATCGACGTCTTCGGCGTCGAGCCGCTGCCGGCCGATCATCCTTTCTGGTCCCATTCCGATTTGCGGCTCACGCCCCATGTCGCCTCGCTCAGCGACCCGGTGCAATCCGCCGCCACCGTCATAGCCAACATCCGCCGTGCCATGCGGGGCGAGCCCCTGCAACACGCCATCGACCGCACGGCCGGCTACTGAACACCCACACCGCCTTTTTCAGGACCCCGCATGAAAACCTTTTTCCACCCCGAACAGCTGCTGCACCATCCCCAGACCTACCTCTCACGCGGACAGCTGCGCAAACCCCAGGAAGTCCCCGACCGTGCCGTCGCCATCTTGCGCGGCATCAACGAACTCGGCTTCGATGTGCAACAACCCGCCGACCACGGCATGGCGCCGCTGAAGGCGGTGCACAGCGCGCCCTACCTGCGTTTCCTGGAGACCGCCCACGCCGAGTGGAAGAAAATGCCGACCGACTGGGGTGACGAGGTGATCTCCAACATCTTCGTGCGCGAGCCGAATGCCTTGCGCGGCATCCTTGCCCAGGCCGCGGCCTACCTGGCCGACGGCAGCTGCCCGGTGGGCGAATTCACCTGGCGCTCGGCCTACTGGGCGGCGCAGTGCGCGGTGGCCGGGGCGCAGGCCGTGCTGGACGGCGAGCGCCACAGCTACGCCCTGTGCCGCCCCCCCGGACACCACGCCCGTGCGGCCGCCGCCGGCGGCTTCTGCTACCTCAACAACGCGGCCATCGCCGCGCAGCACCTGCGCCAGCAGCACGCGCGCGTGGCGGTGTTCGACGCCGACATGCACCACGGCCAGGGCATTCAGGAAATCTTCTACGACCGCGAAGACGTCTTCTATGTCTCCATCCACGGCGACCCGACCAATTTCTACCCCGGCGTGGCCGGCTTCGCCGACGAAACCGGTGCGGGTGCCGGCCTGGGCTTCAACCTCAACCTGCCCATGCCCCACGGCTCGCCCGAGTCGGTTTTCTTCGAGAAGGTCGAACAGGCCCTGACCGCGCTGCGCGACTACCGCCCCGACGTGCTGGTGTTCTCGCTCGGCTTCGACATCTACAAGGACGATCCGCAATCGCGAGTGGCCGTAACCAGCGAAGGCTTCCACCGCCTGGGCCAGGCCGTGGCCAGCCTCGGGTTGCCCACGCTGTTCGTGCAGGAAGGCGGCTACCTCATCGATGCCATGGCCCTGAACACCCGCCAGTTCTTCACCGGCGCGCTCCAGCGCCCGGCCCCCTGATTCCACCTCCACTCATTTCATAGGAGTTCCCCCATGCAACGCGAATCCCACCTGAACAACGCCGCACTGATGGCTCGCCGCGAAGCCGCCATCCCACGTGGTGTCGGCCAGAGCCACCACATCTTCGTCGACAAGGCCGAGAACGCCGAGGTCTGGGACGTCGAGGGTCGTCGCTACATCGACTTCGCCGGTGGCATCGCCGTGCTCAACACCGGCCACCGCAACACCGCCGTGATCGAAGCGGTGAAAGCCCAGCTCGACCGCTACACCCACACCTGCTTCCAGGTGCTGGCCTACGAGCCCTACGTGGAGCTGGCCGAGCGCATCAACGCCAAGGCGCCGGGCAACTTCGCCAAGAAGACCCTGTTCCTCACCACCGGCGCCGAAGCGGTGGAAAACGCCATCAAGATTGCGCGTGCCCACACCGGCCGCTCGGGTGTGATCGCCTTCACCGGCGGCTACCACGGCCGCACCCTGTTGACCCTGGGCATGACGGGCAAGGTCGCGCCCTACAAGGTCGGCTTCGGCCCCTTCCCGGCCGAAGTGTTCCATGCTCGCTTCCCCAGCGAGCTGCATGGTGTGAGCGTCGACGACGCCATTGCCTCGGTGGAACAGATTTTCAAGAACGACATCGAGGCCAGCCGCGTGGCCGCCATCATCCTGGAGCCCGTGCAGGGCGAAGGGGGCTTCAACGTAGCACCGCCCGAACTGATGCAGCGCCTGCGCGCCTTGTGCGATCAACACGACATCCTGCTGATCTGCGACGAAGTGCAGACCGGCGCCGGCCGCACCGGCACCTGGTTCGCCTGTGAGCAAAGTGGCATCGCGCCCGACCTCATCACCATGGCCAAGTCGATGGCCGGCGGTTTCCCGATTTCTGCCGTTGTCGGCCGTGCGGAAGTGATGGACGCACCCGGCTCCGGCGGCCTGGGCGGCACCTACGCCGGCAGCCCGCTGGCCTGTGCGGCAGCGCTCGCAGTGCTCGACGAATTCGACAAACACAACCTGCTGCAACGCAGCCGCGACGTCGGCCAGCGCATCACCTCCAGCATGAAAATCCTGGCCGGGCGCCACAACAGCATTGCCGAAGTGCGTGGTCTGGGGGCGATGGTAGCCATGGAGCTGTGCAAGAACGGCGACCCCCAGCAGCCCGACGCCGAACTGACGAAGGCACTGGCGACCGAGGCCACCAAGCGCGGCCTGATCATTCTGACCTGCGGCACCTACGGCAACGTGGTGCGCATCCTGGTGCCATTGACGGCCAGCGATGCGCTGATCGACGAAGGCCTGGCCATCATTGCCGCGTCGCTGGACGCCTTGAAGGCATCGGCCTGAATGATGCCACCGACCATCGAAAGCATGCGATGAGGCCTCAAGCCATCCCCACCGTACAAATCGACCAGGAGCGCGTCATCGTCACCGAATGGCGGTTCCCGCCCGGCGCTGAAACTGGCTGGCACACCCACGCCCACGACTACGTGGTGGTGCCCATGACCGACGGCAGCCTGGTGCTGGAAACCGACGAAGGCAGCAAGACCAGCCAGCTCATCAAGGGGCGCTCCTACGCACGCCAGATTGGCGTGCGCCACAACGTCATCAACCCCGGCCCCGGCGAAGTCATCTTCGTCGAGGTGGAAATGCGCTGAAACCGAGCATATGAACATGAATACCTCCCCGCTGGCCCAGCTCAAGGATCCCAGCCTGCTCAAGACCGACGCGCTGATCTACAGCACCAGAATGGCGCGAAAGTCGTTGACGTTGGTGTTCGTCGGCCCGGTGAACACCAGATCGCCCAGCGGCTCGAAGAATCCGTAGGCATCGTTGCGGTCCAGATGGTCGCTGATGCGCAGGCCCTGCTCTGCAGCGCGCGCCAGCGTATCGGGCGCCACGCGGGCGCCGGCGTTATCCTCCACGCCGTCTATGCCGTCGGTGTCGGCCGCCAGCGCCCACACCCCTGCCTGCCCCTGCAGCGCCTGCGCCAGGCCCATGCAGAACTCGCCGGCGCGCCCGCCGCGGCCCTTAGGCGCACCCGGGGGCCGCTGGCGGATGGTCACCGTGGTCTCGCCGCCCGACAGGATCACGCAGGGCCGGGCGAAGGGCTGGCCGCGCTGGGCCACGGCGCGCGCCAGGGCCGCATGCACCTTGCCGACCTCGCGCGACTCGCCCTCGATCTCGTCGGACAGGATATGCGCCGCAATTCCGACGGCGCGTGCGGCCTCTGCCGCCGCCTGCAGCGACTGCTGGGGTGTGGCGATCAGGTGCACCTCATGGCCGGCAAAGCGCGCGTCGCCGGGCTTGGGGGTTTCCAGCAGGCCGGCCTCAAGCGCGGCGCGCACGGCATCGGACACGGCGATCTGGTAACGGTCCAGAATCGCCAGCGCGTCGGCGCAGGTCGAGGCATCGGGCACCGTGGGCCCGCTGGCGATGATGGAGGGGTCGTCGCCCGGCACGTCGCTGATGGTGAGCGTGACCACCTTGGCCGGGTGGCAGGCCACGGCCAGGCGACCACCCTTGATGCGTGACAAATGCTTGCGCACGCAGTTCATCTCGGAAATTGCCGCGCCGCTTTCCAGCAAGGCCTTGTTGATGCGCTGCTTCTCAGCAAGGTCAATGCCTTCGGCCGGCAGGGTCAGCAGGGCCGATCCGCCGCCCGAGATCAGGCACAGCACCAGGTCGTCCTCGGTCAAGCCTTGCGTCAGCGCCAGGATGCGCTCGGCCGCGGCCAGGCCAGCGGCGTCTGGCACGGGGTGGGCCGCCTCGACGAGTTCGATGCGCCGCGCCAGCCCCTCGGGGCGCGGCGGAATATGGTGGTAGCGCGTGACCACCAGGCCCGACAGCGGCGCGTCCTGCGGCCACAGGGCTTCGAGCGCCTGGGCCATGGAACCGCCGGCCTTGCCCGCGCCCAGCACCACGGTGCGGCCCTTGGGAGCCGGCGGTAGATGCTGTCCCATGCTGTGCAGCGGCTGGGCACGCTGTACCGCCACGCGGTACAGGTCGAGTAAAAAGGCCTGGGGATCCTGTGGGGGCCGGGACGGGGTTGTAGTCATGCGCGCTGTCTCCTAATTTGATGCATTGCCGTGTTCCAGGCCGAATGGTGGCGTACTTTCCCTTATTCGTCCACAAAAACTGTATACAACTCCTGTCGCCAAAGGCTATGATGGTGCATATGGAAACCTCCACCACCAGCTTCATCGTCGAAAACCTGACCCGCGCCATCGTGG
>ENA-UOUJ01000792-UOUJ01000792.1-activated-sludge-metagenome-genome-assembly--contig:-NODE-792-length-18817-cov-3.761379_pt1 | contig 18817 bp, 18 predicted proteins | sample MGYA00249839_ERZ747224 | MGnify/ENA primary metagenome ERZ747224 (study PRJEB28782, sample SAMN03220277) | activated sludge metagenome | biome: wastewater; feature: sewage sludge; material...
CCGCACGACGCCGATCGACGCGAGGATCATCACGACGGCGACGATCATGAAGAAGCCGCACAGCACCGCGTTGACCTGATTGTTGAAGGCGACGCGGGTCATCTCCTCGACCGTCTTCGCCGGCGCGAGCACCGTTCCCTGCGCTGCCGCCTCCTTGAAGCGGCTCGCCAGCGACAGGAAACCGATGCTCGGATCGGGATGGAAGATCTTCTGCCAGCCGGCCGTCATCGAGGTGACGAACAGCCATAGCGTCGGCACGACCGGCACCCAGACATACCGTTCCTTCTTCATCTTCACGAGGATCACGGTGCCGAGGATCAAGGCCATCGAGGCGAGCATCTGGTTGCCGATGCCGAACAGGGGCCAAAGCGTGTTGATGCCGCCCAGCGGATCGGTCACGCCCTGATAGACGAACCAGCCCCAGCCGGCCACGGCCACCGTGGTGCCGACGAGGTTGCCGAGCCAGCTGTGCGTTGCGCCCATGCCCGGGATGAAGGTGCCGGCCAGATCCTGGACCATGAAGCGGCAGGCGCGCGTGCCGGCGTCGACGGCCGTCAGAATGAACAGCGCCTCGAACAGGATCGCGAAGTGATACCAGAAGGCCATCATCGCGCGGCTGCCGAACAGGTCGCTGACGATCACGGCCATGCCGACAGCGAAGGTCGGCGCGCCGCCGGCGCGCGACAGGATGCTGCCTTCGCCGACTTCGTCTGCGATCCGGGTCAGCAGCTCCGGCGTCACCGCGAAGCCCCAGCCGTTGATGACCTCGGACGCCGACTGCACGGTGTTCCCGATCACGGCGGCCGGCGAGTTCATCGCGAAGTAGACGCCCGGATCGAGCACGGCTGCGCAGATCATCGCCATGATGGCGACCAGCGATTCGCCGAGCATTCCGCCGTAGCCGATGAAGCGTGTCTGCGATTCGCGCTCCACGAGCTTCGGCGTCGTGCCCGAAGACACGAGCGCATGGAAGCCCGAGCATGCGCCGCAGGCGATCGTTATGAACAGGAACGGGAACAGGCTGCCGGCGAAGACCGGGCCGGTGCCGTCGATGAAGCGCGTGACGGCGGGCATCTTCAGATCGGGCAGTGCGATCAGGATGCCGATCGCCAGCCCGAAGATCACGCCCAGTTTCAGGAAGGTCGACAGGTAATCGCGCGGCGCCAGCAGCAGCCAGACCGGCAGCACCGACGCCACGAAGCCGTAAATCACGAGCGCCAGCGTGAGTTGCGGGCCGTCGAGCGTGAACACCGACGACCAGCTGGCGCTCTGGGCGATGTCCTCGCCGTAGACGATGGCCGCCATCATCAGCACGAAACCGATGATCGAGATCTCGGCGATGCGCCCCGGGCGGATGAAGCGCATGTATACGCCCATGAACAGCGCGATCGGGATCGTCATCGCGATCGTGAAGGTACCCCAGGGGCTGTCGGCGAGCGCCTTGACCACGATCAGCGCCAGCGCCGACAGGATGATGATCATCACGCCGAGCGTGCCGAGCATGACGACGACGCCGGCGAAGGGGCCGAGCTCCTGCCTGGCCATCTCGCCCAGGGAGCGGCCGTCGCGACGGACCGACACGAACAGGATCAGGAAATCCTGCACGGCGCCGGCCAGCATGACCCCGACCAGGATCCAAAGCGTGCCCGGCAGGTAACCCATCTGCGCGGCCAGGATCGGTCCCACCAGCGGGCCGGCGCCGGCGATCGCGGCGAAGTGGTGGCCGAACAGCACCCACTTGTTCGTCGGCACGTAGTCGAGGCCGTCGTTGTGGCGCTCGGCCGGTGTCAGCCGGCGATCATCGAGCTCGAAGACGCGCTCGGCAATGAAGCGGCTGTAGAAGCGGTAGGAGATCGAGTAGCAGGCCAGCGCCGCCAGCACCATCCATGCGGCGCTGACGGTCTCGCCGCGACTGAGCGCAAGCATCGCGAAGGAGCCGGCGCCGACGATGGCGATCAGCAGCCAGAGCAGCATCTCGCCGATACCCGTCCGGCGGTTCGCTGCGCCTGGGTTCGCTTGCGTCATGCTCATGGCGATCTCTCCCTGTCGATCCCGCCGATGACCTTGCTTGTTCTTTTGCAACGTCGTTGCGTCGCATCATAGTGCCGGGCTGGCGTTCCTGCTACGGGCGGAAATCCGCTGCCCCATTGGATACGGAGTCGGATCCCCGGTCTAGGGAAGACTCCGCATCCAGGCTCGCGGAGAGATCCCGACTTTCTGCGTGAAGACCCTGGACAGCGCCGACGGGTTCGCATATCCGAGTTCGGCCGCGATCATCTTGATCGATCGGCCTTCGCGCAGTTGCGCCTGGGCGATCGTCAGCCGCCAGTCAGACAGATGCTCGGCCGGCGTTTGCCCGACCACGGCGCGAAACCGGGCGGCGAACGCGCTGCGCGACATGCCCGATCGGGCGGCCATCAGCTCCAGGCTCCAGGCGTGGCCGGGATCTTCGTGCACCGCAACGAGTGCGCGCGCGAGCTTCGGATCGGAGAGGCCGGCGAGCAGCCCGGCGGAGATGCCGCCCTCATCCGGATGATCGAGCAGCCAGCGCAGCAATTGCAGCAGCACGACCTCGAACAGGCGATCGGCCAGCAGCCGGTGGCCGCAGCGCACGCGATCGGTTTCGGCGAACAGCAGCGACAGCGCCTGCTCCAGACCCTGCACGCGGCGCGAAGGGAGCACCACGAACGCGGGCAGCGCGCGCGCCAGCGGATGCCGCTCGCCGCCGTCGAAATCGAGCGAAGCGCAGGTGAAATCCGAGCCTTCGGCCGGTGCGCTGTGGAAATCGTGCGCGAGCGGGCGTGGATAGAAGAGAACGCTGGGCTCTCGCACCTCGATCCGCTGCGGCGCGCCTGCTCCCGGGCGATGCGTGACGACGAGCTCTCCGTGCCTGAGCACGTGCAGGAAGCCGCGGCCGGGCATCGCTTCCAGCCGCGTGACTCCGCACAAGGGGCCGTTGTGGAACAAGTGGGCGCGCACGCGGAAGCGCTCGAGCATCGCGGACAGGCGGTCGATCGGGGGCATCGGGTTCTGGACGAATCGGTATCTATTCTGGACGAATCATTCCCAATGATACGGAGTTCGGCGCGACACTGCGATCGTCCCGGAAGGCCTTGCGTGCAGCTTCGAGCGCCAATGGCCCGGGGCACTTCTCCATTCACTCATCGCGTTCGGAGGTCGAAAGATGTCTCGCGTTCCCCTCGTCAAAGACGGCACGATCCCGGCTGGCAGCAAAGCCCGGCTCGACGAAATTCATGGCGCCTTCGGTGCCACGCCGAACATGTTCCGGGCCGTTGCCAACTCGCCGGCCGCGCTGGCCAGCATGTGGGCTTCGTTCGGCGCACTCGGCGCAGGTGTGCTCGGCGCCCGGCTGGGCGAGCAGATCGCCGTGGCGATCGCCAACCGCAACGGCTGCGAATACTGCCTGGCCGCGCATACGGTGCTGGGTCGCAAGGCAGGCGCCGGCGCCGACGAAATGGCGGCCGCCCAGGTAGGCGAATCCTCGGATTCGAAGACCGCGGCGGCCTTGCGCTTTGCACTGAAGCTCGTCGACGAGTCCGGCCGCGTCGCCGATGCCGACGTGCAGGCGCTGCGCTCGGCCGGTTTCGACGACGAGCAGATCGTCGAGATCGTCGCTCACGTGGCGCTGAACCTGTTCACGAATTACGTGAACGTGGCGCTCGCCGTGCCGGTCGATTTTCCGCCGGTCCGACTGCGCGACGCCGCTTGAATGCGGCACACTCGCCCATCGAACGGAAGGAGTGCGATCGATGGGCGAAGCGCAAGTCGTCGGCCGGCTGAAGGCCGTACTGGTCGGCAAGGCCGTGCCCTATGCGCGCCCCGGCGCATTCAGCGCCATCGACAAGCAGGCGGTATCCGGCCGGGTCGAGGTTTGCGCCGAGGGTCTGGCCGGCGACGAGCAGGGCGATCGCCGGGTGCACGGCGGGCCGGACAAGGCCGTGCACTGCTACGCCTGGTCGCACTATGCCGGCTGGCGTGCGGAGTTGCCGGGCTCGCCGCTTTGGCGCGAGCCCGGTGCTTTCGGCGAGAACTTCAGCGTCGAAGGGATCGACGAATCGAGCGTGTCGATCGCCGAGCAGTGGCGCGCGGGCAGCGCCGTCTTCGAACTGAGCCAGGGCCGGCAGCCGTGCTGGAAGCTCAACGAGCGCTTCGGCGTGGCCGACATGTCGAAGCGTGTGCAGGACAGCCTGCGTGCCGGCTGGTACCTGCGCGTGCTGTCGCCGGGTACTGTCGGCGCTGGCGACGAGATCGTTCGCATCGCCTGCCCGTGGCCGGAGTGGACGGTCGAGCGCCTGCTTCGGATCATCCGCGACCGCGAATGCGAGCCTGCGCTGTTGCGGCAGGTCCTGGAACTGCCGCTGCCGGCGTCGTGGCTCAAGCTGTTTCGCGGGCGGCTCGAATCAGGCCAGACCGAGTCGTGGGCCGGGCGCCTGTTCGGTTGAGTGCGCCGGACCGCCGGACCGCCGGATCGCCGGATCGCCGGGCTCAGCCCGTCTGCACTCCGGTTTCGCGCACGATCCGGCCCCATTTCTCGGTTTCGCTGCGGATCACGCGCTCGAATTCGCCGGGCGTGCCGGCGACGACCACGTTGACCTGGTCTTCATGGCTGCGCACGACCTCGGGGTCGGCGAGGGCCTGCGTGGCTTCGCGATGCAGCGCGGCGAGGACATCGGCCGGCACGCCGCGTACGGTCAGCAGCCCCTGCCAGGTGTCGAAGACCAGGTCCGTATAGCCCGATTCGCTGAATGTCGGCACGGCGGGCAGTTGCGGCATCCGCAGCGCGCTGCTGACCGCAAGCGGCACGGCCGTGCCGGCCTTGACATGTTCCCAGACGGCCGACGGCGTTTCATACAACAGCGGCACCTGGTAGCCGACGAAATCCCGCACCGCCGGAGCCGTGCCCTTGTACGGCACGTGCACGATGTCGAGCTCCGCGCGTCGCTTGTAGGTTTCGCCGACCATGTGGCCGATCGTGCCGTTGCCGGTGGAGCCGTAGGCCAGAGACACACCCGCGCGCACGCGCGCCTCGAGATCGCCGAGGCTTTCGACGCCGAGCTTGCGGTGCGCGAACAGCACCGTGACCGAACGCGAGAACTGCGTGATCGGCTGCAGATCGCGCAGCACGTCGTAGGCTTGCGTGGCAAAGACGTGCGGATTGATCGCCAGCAGGCCGATCGTGCCCAGCAGCAGCGTGTAGCCGTCGGCAGCAGCCCTCGCGACGTGGCCGGCGCCGATCATGCCGCTCGCGCCCGCCCGGTTCTCGACGACGACGGTCCAGCCCTCGTCGCGCCCCATGCGCTCGGCGACCTGGCGAGCCCTCAAATCCGAAGTGCCGCCCGCAGGGAAGGGCACGATCAGGCGGATCGGACGACCCTTCGCCGGAAAGGTGCCGGCGCGGACCTCTGCAGGTCTCAGCAGCGCGGCGCCCGCCGCAGCACAGGCGGCGGCCAGCAGGCGGCGCCGGGACGGTATGGAGCTGGGGGGCAGGGGTTGGAGATTCATGGTGTCGGTCGCGGGCGAACAAGCGGCGAAGTATGAACAATTCTGGAATTCTCATACGAGCTGCGGCGAAACGCCAGTGCTCGCCTGAAGTTGCCTGAAGGGCAGCCAGCGGTGGGAGTGCGAGCGCGAGCTACCATCCCGGCATTGAGGGAGGGCTTGATGCAGCGCTTCACGATTTCGCTGGACGACGAACTCGCCGACGGTTTCGACCGGCTGATCGCCGGACACGGCTACGCGAGCCGCTCGGAGGCCGTGCGCGACCTGATCCGGGAGCGTCTGGGCTGTACGCTGCTCGAAGCCGGCGATGCGAAGTGGTGCATCGCCAACGTCAGCTACGTCTACGACCACCACGACCAGCTCGTCGTCGCGCGGGTCGTCGGCGCACAGCACGAGCATCACGATCTCGTCGTTTCCAGCCTGCACACGCATCTGGACCACCACCATTGCATGGAAAGCGTGGTCCTGCGCGGGCCGGTGCCGGAGGTCAGCGAGCTTGCGCGCAAGCTGATCGCGCTTCGCGGCGTGCGCCATGGCGCGGTGCATCTGGTGCCGCTGGCCGACGAACAGGGCAGCCATCGGCATGGCGGCCGAGGCCCGGTCCATGGGCATCAGCGGCCGATTGCGTGAATCCACGATCCAGCGGGGCCGCTCGCGCCCTGCAACGGCAAGCGCTAGAATATGACCAACATAGGTCATATCGTGGAGTCCGTAGTGGAGGAGCTTCAGCTTAAGGATGCGAAGGCGCGACTGTCGGCTGTGGTCGATCGCGCGGTTGGTGGCGAACCGACCGTGATCACTCGACACGGCCGGAAAGAGGTCGTGCTGGTTTCGTTCGAGGAGTGGCAGCGAATTTCCAAGGTTCCGAGCTTTGCCGACCTGCTGCTCGCTTTTCCCGGCGAATCGGAAGACATCCCCGATAGAGTCCGCAAACCCGCTCGCAGTTCGAGCGACACGAGTCGCTGAGCTTTGTCTTGTATCTGCTCGATACCAACATCGTTTCGGCCGATGCCCCAGCGCACCGCCGGATCGGCCTCGAGGCTTTCGCGACTTGGTTGCGCGAACACTCCGAGCAGTTGTACATCTCGACCATCACCGTTGCCGAGATCGAAGCGGGGATCGCTCGCGCGGTGAGGATCGGCGCCGCGACGAAGGCGGAGCGCTTGCGGCATTGGCTCGCTGCCGTCGAACATTTCTACGCCGCGCGCATCCTGCCTTTCGACATCGGCGCTGCCCGCGAGGCAGGGACGATCCTGGATCGAGCTCGCGCGCATGCGCCGGGATTCGAGGACATCGCGATCGCTGCCACCGCCGCGGCACGCGGATTGGTTGTCCTGACGGCAAACGAGCGTCATTTCGCGTCACTCGGCGTGCCCTTCGTCAATCTGCTGAAGCAGCTTCCGCGTTAACTGAGGGGCGGAGGAGAGCGCACCGCTGTCGACGAGCCGCGATCGGAGTTAATCTGCGTCCTCGCCCGGACGAGGCCTCGACCGGGCCCAGCCGGGAACGGGAGCACGCAACGATGGCCGATACGAACCGCGAACTGGTCGTTCTGATGACCCGTGGCACCGACCACGAACTGTCGTCGGTGGGATTCACGATCGCCAACGGCGCGATCACTGCCGGCATGAAGGTCTACGCCTTCCTCACGAGCTCGGCCGTCGACCTCGTGCGCAAGCGCGCGGTCGACACCACGCATGTTCCACCGCTCGAACCGCTGAAATCGCTGGTCGAGGACTTCATCAGGCGCGGCGGCACCGTCATCGCCTGCACGCCCTGCGTGAAGGCGCGCGGTTACGAACAGTCGGATCTGATCGACGGCGTCACGATCCAGGGGGCCAGTTCGATCCTCGAACCGCTGAAGCAGGGCGCGGCGAGCCTGTCGTTCTGATCGTCGGCGCCGGCTGGCCTTGCCGTGATCCGGTTCAGCCGCCCGCGCTTGTCTCGCCCTAAACCGCGTCGCCGACGACGTCCAGCAGACCCTGCAGCGCCGGCGTCATCCGCGCCGGCGACCACAGCAGCCGCGTGACCGAGCGGATCGTCCGGTTGCGCAGCGGCAGGTAGCGGACACCGGCCATCCCGGCGCGCGCCAGCGCCGCCGGCACCAGCGCCACGCCCATGCCGGCGGCCACCAGCGCGACTACGGTAAGCCAGTGCCTGACCTCGTGGCGCTGCGTCGGAGCGAAGCCCGCATCGACGCACAGCGCAACGATCCGTTCGTAGTAGGCCGGAGAGACTTCGCGGGCGAACAGCACCAGCGGCTCGCTGGCCAGCGCCGACAGATCGGCCAGGCGCCGCTGCGCCTGCGGATGATCCTCGGGCAGGCAGCAGACAAAGGGCTCGGTCAGGTATTCGATGCCTTCCAGGTCCGACGGCACGGTCGGTGCGTGGGCGAAGCCGGCGTCGAGCCGGCCGGCGCGCAGGGCCTCGATCTGCTCGGCCGAATTCAGTTCGTGCAGGACCAGCTCGATGCCGGGATTGTCGTGCTGGAAGCGCTTGAGCCGCTGCGGCAAGTCCCGGTACAGCATCGATGCCACGAAGCCCAGTTGCAGGCGCCCGATCTTGCCGGCCGCGATGCGGGCGGCCAGCGTGCGCGCATCGGCCGCCTGGGCGAGGATCTGACGCGCTTCGACGAGGAACACCGCGCCGGCCGCAGTGAGCCGGACCTGCTTGCTGCTGCGCTCGAACAGTTGCACGCCGAGGTCTACTTCGAGTTGCTTGATATTGAAGCTCAGCGGCGGCTGGGAGATCGATAGCCGCTGGGCCGCACGGCCGAAATGCAGCTCCTCGGCCAGTGTCACGAAGTAGCGAAGATGACGCAGTTCCACGACTCCTCCCTGCCGGTCGATCGGCAATCTGGCACGGCGCCCGATCGGACGCAGAGTGGGGACGACGATACAAGAATCGTATCGTTCGAATCATATAAACGATTGGACGTGTATCGATGGCGGCGAAATAATCTGCACACTCTTCACCATCACCGATCGAGGTCCCAGATGCTCGAACCCCGCAGGCTCCCCGAAGCGAATCTTGCCGCCCGAGACGAGGAGCATCCGATCCCCGACAATTTCGGTGCGAACCTGTTCCGCGCCGACCCGGGCTTCGATCCGCTGCTGGATCTGTACCTGCCTCGCGATCTGGCGAACCATCTGCGTCCGCACCTGGACCGGCTCGGCGCGCTGGCCGGCGGCCGGCTCGACGAACTGGCCCGTACCGCCGACCTCAATCCGCCCGAGCTATCGGTGCGAACCCGCAGCGGCAAGGATCTGCAGAGCGTCATCAAGCACCCGGCCTACGTCGAACTCGAGCGCACCGCCTATTCCGACTACGGGCTGGCGGCGCTGTCGCACCGCGGCGGCGTGCTCGGCTGGTCGCAGCCGATGCCGGGCGCCGCGAAATACGCGCTGACTTATCTGTTCGTGCAAGCCGAGTTCGGCCTGTGCTGCCCGGTCAGCATGACCGACTCGCTGACCCGCACGCTGCGCAAGTTCGGCGACCCGGAACTGGTGTCGCGCTTCCTGCCGGCGCTGACCAGCCTGGACTTCGACGAAATGTTCCAGGGCGCGATGTTCATGACCGAACAGGATGCCGGCTCCGACGTCGGCAAGACCGCCACGCGCGCCTGGCAGGACGAAGACGGCAACTGGCGCCTCGAAGGCGACAAGTGGTTCTGCTCGAATCCCGACGCCGGCCTGGCGATGGTGCTGGCGCGGCCTGACGGTGCACAGGCCGGCACACGCGGCCTCACGCTGTTCCTGCTGCCGCGCGAGCTCGACGACGGCACGCCGAACCACTTCCGGATCCTGCGCCTGAAGGACAAGATGGGCACCCGCTCGATGGCCAGCGGCGAGATTCGGCTGGAAGGCGCGATCGCCTATCCGGTCGGCGATCTGGGCCGCGGCTTCGTGCAGATGACCGACATGATCAACAACTCGCGCCTGTCCAACGGCGTGCGTGCCGCCGGCCTGATGCGCCGCGCGCTCACCGAGGCGCTGTTCATCTCGCGCAACCGCGAAGCCTTCGGCCGCAAGCTGATCGACCTGCCGCTGATGCGTCGCCAGCTCGCGAAGATGATGGTCTGGACCGAGCAGGCCCGCACTTTCGTGTTCCAGACCGCCGAGGCGCTGCGCCGCGCCGACAGCGGCGACGAGGAAGGTCGCCGGCTGGCGCGCATCCTGACCCCGCTGATCAAGTTCCGCGCCTGCCGCGACGCGCGCAAGGTGACCGGTGACGGCATGGAGATCCGCGGCGGCTGCGGCTACATCGAGGAGTGGGGCGACGCGCGGCTGGTGCGCGATGCGCACCTGGGCTCGATCTGGGAAGGCACCAGCAACATCGTCGCGCTCGACGTCATGCGCGCGATCCGCAAGGAAGACACGCTGAACGCCCTCGAGCGGCACGTCGCGCAGCAACTGCGCGAAGCCGAGCTGCCGGCCGCGCTGCACAAGAGCTTCGAGGACGCCTGGGCGAAAGTGCGCGAACTCGCGACCGAGGCCGCCAAGGCCCCTGGCGAAAGCCTGGCGCGCCAGGCCGCTTCGGGCCTGTACCACGTGGTCTCCGCGACGTCGATGGCCTGGGAGGCGCGCCGCGCCGAGGGCGACGGCGCCGGCCGGCGCCTGCTGCTGGCCCAGCTCGTGCTGCGTCACCGCGTGCTGCCGCGCGATCCGCTGGTCAACGAGGCCGACGACGCCGAACTGCTGGATCAGCTGCTGTCCGAAGCGCCGATGGCGATCGATTCGGTGCCCACGCTGGTCTGAGCGGCACGGGGCGGTAAGAGCCGCCCCCGAGAGAAGAATGAGGGGCGCGCGATCGCGTGCCCCGGATTCACGAGGAGTGAAGACCATGAGTCTTCTGTTCGGTATCGATATTCCGCTGGCGAGCGCCTTCGGAATCGAGGGCTTGTCGGTCGGCAACGACGAGGCGCGGCTGCGCCTGCCCTGCGACCCGCGATTCGCGAACAGCCGCGGCGACGTCAGCGGGGGCGCAATCGGCGTGCTGTTCGACTGCGGGCTCGCCGCCACGGTGCGCTCCCACGCTCCCGATCGCTTCGGCGTCGTCACCGTCGATCTGTCATGTCATTTCATCGCGTCCTGCGCCGGAGATGTCACGCTCACAGCGCGTTGCGACCGGCGCGGACGCACGCTGAGCTTTGCGCGCGGCGAGGCGCGCGATGAGCACGGCAAGCTGATCGCCACTGCTACCGGCGTCTTCATCCTGGCGCCGCGAACCAGTCAATGAGAAGAAAGGAACGAGCAAGAAGAAGAGCCAGAAGAACCGATCGCGAACAACAAGAAAAATCGCAGAAAAACTTCCGAAACCACGAGGAACTCTCACAATGAAATCCCTGTTCAAACCCGTCGTCACCGCCGCGTTCGCTTCCTGCGTCGCGTTCGGCGCCCCGGCCACTGCCGCTGCCGAAGATGCCTTTCCGTCGAAACTGATCAACTTCGTCATTCCGTATGCCGCCGGCGGTCCGACCGACGCGATGGCGCGCACGCTGGCCGTCGCGCTGCGCGAGAATCTCGGGCAGTCGGTCATCGTCGAGAACAAGGCGGGCGCCGGCGCGAACATCGGCGCCGAGTATGTCGCACGCGCCAAACCCGACGGCTACACGATCATGCTCGGCACGCCGGCGCCGCTGGCGATCAACGTGAGCCTGTTCCGCAAGCTGAAGTACGACCCGCTGCGCGATTTCGCGCCGGTCATCAAGATCGGCACGCTGCCGAACGTGCTCGCCGTGCACCCGGATGTTCCTGCGAACGACATGAAGGAGTTGATTGCCTACGCCAAGGCCAATCCGGACAAGCTGACCTTCGCCTCGTCGGGCAGTGGCGCGTCTTCGCATCTGGCCGGCGTGTTGTTCAACAACATGGCCGGCACCGACATGCTGCACGTGCCGTACAAGGGAACGGGCCCGGCGCTGACCGATCTGCTCGGCGGCCAGGTCACGATGACCTTCACCGACGTATTGACCGCGCTGCCCCACATCCGTACGGGCAAGCTGAAGGCGATCGGCGTGACGTCGGCCAATCGTTCGCGCGTGCTGCCCGATGTCCCGACGCTGGCCGAGCAGGGGCTCACCGGCTACGATTCGAGCGTGTTCTTCGGCGTCGTCGCGCCCGCGGGCACGCCCGAGCCTGTGATCGCACGGCTGAACGAGGCCTTCCGCGCCGCGCTGCTCGATCCGAAGGTCAAGGAACTGCTCGACAGCCAGGGACTCGAAGCGCCAGAGTCGCAGACGCCCGAAGCGCTCGGCGAATTCATGAAGACCGAAGTGGCCAAGTGGGCCGAAGTGGTCAAGTCCTCGGGCGCACAGGTGGATTGAGATGGCGACGAATCCGAACGAATCGCCGGCCGGCGCGCTGACCGGCCTGAAGGTCGTCGACCTGAGCCGCGTGCTCGGCGGCCCGTACTGCACGCAGATCCTCGGCGATCACGGCGCAGAGGTGTTGAAGATCGAGCCGCCGCAGGGCGACGAGACGCGCGACTGGGGGCCGCCGTTCGAAGGCGACACGGCGTCCTATTTCATCGGCGTGAACCGCAACAAGAAGGGGCTGGTTCTCGACCTGCGGGAGCCGGCGGCGCGCGAGGCGCTGTTCGTGCTGCTCGAAGACGCCGACGTGCTGGTCGAGAATTTCAAGACTGGCACGCTGGAAAAATGGGGAATGGGCTGGGACGTGCTGAAGGAGCGCTTCCCGCGCCTGGTTCACTGCCGGATCTCCGGTTTCGGCGCCGACGGACCACTGGGCGGATTGCCCGGCTACGACGCGGTGATCCAGGCGATGGCCGGGCTGATGAGCGTGAACGGCGAAACCGGTGGCGAACCGCTGCGAGTCGGGCTGCCGGTCGTGGACATGGTCACCGGGCTGAATGCGGCGGTCGGCATCCTGCTCGCCTTGAACGAGCGCCAGAGCAGCGGCCGCGGCCAGTTCGTCGAGGCCGCGTTGTACGACTGCGGCATCTCGCTGCTGCACCCGCACATGCCGAACTTCCTGGCGACAGGCAAGCTGCCGGTCCGCACCGGCAATGCGCATCCGAATATCTGCCCGTACGACACTTTCCGCACGCGCACGACGCCGATCTTCCTGGCCGTCGGCAACGACGGGCAGTTCGCGCGGCTGTGCGCCGAGCTCGGCGCCCCCGCACTGGCCAGCCGGCCCGAGTACGCCGAGAAGAGCCAACGCCGGGCGCACAGCACGGCGCTGAGAGCCGAGCTCGAAGCCCTGCTGGCCGATCACGACTGCGAACCGCTCGCGCGCAGCCTGATTGCGAAAGGCGTGCCCTGTGGTCCGGTCTACGGGCTCGACGAAGTCGTCGCCCATCCGCATACCGCGCACCGCGGAATGCTGGTGGAGATCGGCGACTATCGCGGCACCGGTTCGCCGATCAAGCTCGATCGCACGCCGGCGAGCTACCGCTTGCCCCCGCCGGCGTTCGGCGAACACACTGAAGAAGAGTTCCGGTTACGTGGGCTGGCGGTGCCGACGGCTGCAGGCGGCGCAAAGCCGGGCGCCTGACCTGCGCATCGAGCCTGACGGCCCGATAGGGCCCATCGCAGCGGAGTGGTCATTCAGCAGGGCCGCGGATTCCGTCTCGAGCAGGAAGTCGATCAGCCGTTCGATGTTCGCGAACACTCGCCGGGAATAGATCAGCTTTACCACGATCGAGTTCCCGGCCTCCGAGCGGGTTTCCCTTGTGCACGATCCTTCAGGTAGGCATGGACGTTGTCCGCCGGATAACCGTCGCCGGTTGCGCTTGCCTCGGCTCGCGAGGCAAGAGCATCGGACAAGAAGCTGGCACGTTGCTGTGCAGCCAAGCCAGCAGCCCGGATGGCCTCGACCATGAAGGCATGCGGAGTGATGCCTGTTGCCGGGCCGCGGCCATCGCAAGCTGCTTGACGTCTTCCGGAAGCTTCAACGAAGTGGTGGACATCGGCGTCATCCGATTGGTAACACCGTAGTAGTACCGCGCGATGAGAGCCTGCCCCTTCAGGTGGCTTGCGCCGCCGCCTCGATGATGGCGATGTCGATCTTGCGCATCGTCATCATCGCCTCCATCGCGCGTTTCGCCTTGGCGCGATCGGCGCTGGTGGTCAATTCCATCAACCGCCTCGGCGTGATCTGCCAGGAATGGCCCCAACGATCCTTGCACCAGCCGCAGTCGCTCTCCTTGCCCCCGTTGCCGACGATCGCGTTCCAGTAGCGGTCGGTCTCTTCCTGGTTCTCGGTCAGCACCATGAAGCTGACCGACTCGTTCGGCGTGAACGCCGGGCCCCCGTTGAGACCCAGGAACGGTCGCCCGAGTACGGTGAACTCGACGGTCAGTTCGTTGCCCTCCTTGCCGCCGGGGTAGTCGGACGGGGACGCGTTGACGCTGTCGACATGGCTGTCGGGAAAGGTCGCGGCATAGAACTCGGCCGCCTTGCTGGCTTGGCCGTGGTCGAACCACAGGCAGGTGACGAGCTTGGTCATGTTCGATCTCCTTTCATCATCGGCCGTCAGGTCTGCGCAACCGCGCAGCCCGGCGTTCGCGATCCTTCGCCGGCCAAGCTATCCGATGGCGCCTTCGACCACGCGGACGTCGATCGTTTCAAGCGTCAGGAGAGAGAATGATCGTCGTCGCCGCCAATGTTCTTGCGTACTTGCTGATTCCCGGTCGCAACCCGGCAGACGCAGAGAACTGTTGCAGAGCGACGCCCAGTGCGCCGCGCCGCGGCTTTGGCGAAGCGGGTTGCGCAATGTGCTCGTGAAGGCGTTCCCGCAGCGTGCCGTCGCGCTTTCCGGCGTCTGAGGGCGGCTCCTCGAGCGAGACGACGCTGAGTCTCAGAGCGCATCCGCCGCGAAATCCGCCAGCCTTGACCGCTCGCCGCGCTGCAGCGTCACGTGCCCGGCGTGCGCCCATCCCTTGAACCGGTCGACCACATAGGTCAGCCCGGACGAACCCTCGGTCAGGTAAGGCGTGTCGATCTGCGCGATGTTGCCCAGGCAGATCACCTTCGTGCCGGGGCCGGCGCGCGTGACCAGCGTCTTCATCTGCTTGGGCGTCAGGTTCTGCGCCTCGTCGATGATCAGGAACTTGTTGATGAAGGTGCGCCCGCGCATGAACGACAGCGCCTTGACCTTGACCCGGGTGCGGATCAGTTCGTTGGTCGTTGCGCGGCCCCATTCGCCGGACGACGGGTCGGGCTGGTTCAGCACTTCGAGGTTGTCCTCGAGCGCGCCCATCCACGGCTGCATCTTTTCTTCTTCGGTGCCGGGCAGGTAGCCGATGTCTTCGCCGACCGGCACCGTCGCCCGGGTCATGATGATCTCGGTGTAGCGCTTCGTCTCGAGCACCTGCACGAGTCCGGCGGCCAGCGCGAGCAGCGTCTTGCCGGTGCCGGCCTGACCAAGCAGCGAGACGAAGTCGATCTCCGGGTTCATCAGCAGGTTCAGCGCGAAGTTCTGTTCGCGGTTGCGCGCGGTGATGCCCCAGACGGCGTTCTTCAGGTGCGCGTAGTCGCGCAGCGTCTGCAGAACGGCTGTACGGCCGGCGATCTCGCGCACCTGCGCGACCAGTGGCAGTTCGCCTTCGGACCAGACGAACTGGTTCAGCATCAGCGAGGACACCAGCGGCCCGGTCACCCGATAGAAGGTGTGGCCGCCTTGTTGCCACGACTCGACGCCTTTGCCGTGGCGGTCCCAGAAGTCGGCCGGCAACTGCAGCGTGCCGCCGTACAGCAGGTCGGTGTCTTCGAGGACCTGGTCGTTGAAATAGTCTTCGGCGGGCAGGCCCATCGTGCGGGCCTTGATCCGCATGTTGATGTCCTTCGACACCAGCACGACCTGGCACTCGGGGTGCCGGTCCTGCATCTCGCGTACGACACCGAGGATCTGGTTGTCGGCCTTGCCCATCGGCAGGTTGGCCGGCAGGATCGACGCGACCGACTGCGTCTGGAAGAACAGCCGGCCGGTCGCGTCGCGGTTGCCGAGCGCCGCCAGCGGGATCCCTTCGTCGATGTTGCCGTTGACGGTCTCGATCAGCGCGTCGAGCGAGCGGCTGACCTGGCGCACGTTGCGCGAAACCTCGGACATCCCCTTCTTGTGATGATCGAGCTCTTCGAGCGTCATCATCGGCAGGAAGACGTCGTGCTCGGCGAAGCGGAACAGACTGCTCGGGTCGTGCATCAGCACGTTCGTGTCGAGCACGAAGAGCTTCGGTACATCGTCGTCGTCGCGACGCGACTTGCGCGTCGGGGCGGCGGCCGGCTTGGCCTGCCGACCCGATCGGGCAGGGGTGGGCGCGGCGGGGGGCGAAACCGGTGCGCGCAGCGCCGGAGCCGACTGGACGGCTTGCGCCGGCTCTTCGATCGCCATCGGCTCCGGCGCGCCGGCGAGCGTTTCGGCGCCGCTTGTCATTCCTTCGACCTCGCCGACGCCGCTCTTCAGCGCGCGGACCTGCGACGTGCCGGCTGGCGCGCGTGCCGGCGCAGGCGCAGGCGCAGCATCGGCGGCGGCCTTGGCCTTCGGTCGTTTCGCGCGCGCCTGCGCCGCGGTTGCGATGTCGATCAGCGTCGCGGGACGATCGGGCGGTTTCGGCAGGGGCATGGCGGCGTGCAGCAGTAAGGAAACGAAGAAATCAAAGCGATTGCACGAACTCGAGTACCTCGTCGGCATGGCCGGCGACCTTCACGCCGCGCCACTCGCGCGCGAGCTTGCCCTCGCGATCGATGACGAAGGTCGAACGCTCGATGCCGCGCACCTGGCGTCCATACATGTTCTTCAGCTTCATGACGCCGAACAGCTCGCACAGCTTTTCGTCGGGGTCCGAGATCAGGTCGAAGGGCAGTTCCTTGCCGGTGCGGAAGCGCTCGTGCGAGGCGAGGCTGTCGCGCGAAACCCCGACGACGAGCGCACCGGCTTCTGCGAATCGCTCGATGCGGTCGCGGAAGTCGATGCTCTCGGTGGTGCAGCCGGGGGTGTTGTCCTTCGGGTAGAAATAGAGGACGAGGATGCGTCCGTTCGCGGAAGCCAGCGAGAACTCGCCGCTGGTGGATGCCGCGGTGAAGTCGGGCACCTTGTCGCCAATGCTGAAGCTCAATCGGTTCTCCGTGCCGCGACCCGGGCGGGCGCCGGGCCACGTGTCGAGGTCAAGGTAACACAGCGTCCCTTCAACTCGATGACCGCTCGGGCGGGCAGCATGTCCGCTCAGGCTGGCAGCAGCACGGCAAGGACCCGGCGGCCTTCGCTCATCAGGATGTTGTAGGTGCGGCAGGCGGCGTGTGTGGTCATCGAATCGACAGCGATGCCCCGGTCGGTCAGCGGCGCCAGCAGTCGCGGGTGCGGAAAGCGCTGGCTTGCGCCGGTGCCGAACAGCACGAGTTCTGGCGAACGCGCCAGCATCGATTCGAAGTCGCCCACGGCCAGCATGTCGAAGGATTGCGCCGACCAGGCCTCGACCGGACCCTCGGGCATCAGCACCACGGCGCCCTCGAATCGGTGCCGATTGATCTCGATCCAGCCGGGCCCGTAGGCGGTCACCGTGTTCAGGGCCGAGCCCAGATCCGCATGCAACTTCATCGTCGAACGAGCGCCACGAAATTGTAAGCCACTGAAAATGTTACATTAATGGGCTCAGCGGAGTCCAACATGAATTCTCGACGCGAGTTCTCGCGCATCAAGCGCCTGCCCCCCTACGTGTTCAACATCACGGCCGAACTGAAGATGGCCGAGCGGCGGCGCGGAGAGGACATCATCGACATGAGCATGGGCAATCCCGACGGCCCGGCTCCGCAGCACATCATCGACAAGCTCGTCGAAGCCTCGCAGCGCCCGCACACCCACGGCTATTCGGTCTCCAAGGGCATTCCGCGGCTGCGCAAGGCGATCTCCGACTGGTACCGGCGCCGCTACGACGTCGACATCGACCCGGAGACCGAGGCGATCGTCACGATCGGCTCCAAGGAGGGGATCGCACACCTGATGCTCGCCACTTGCGACCGCGGCGACACGGTGCTGGTGCCCAATCCGAGCTATCCGATCCACATCTACGGCGCGGTCATCGCCGGCGCCGAAACCCGCCCGGTGCGAATGACCCCCGGCGTGGATTTTCTCGACGAACTCGAGCAGGCGGTGCGCGAGGCCTCGCCGAAGCCGAAAATGTTGATCCTCGGCTTTCCGAGCAACCCGACCGCCAAGTGCGTCGATCTCGCCTTCTTCGAGCGCGTCGTGCAGATCGCGCGCGAGCACGACATCATCGTCGTGCACGACCTGGCCTACGCCGACATCGTGTTCGACGACTACAAGGCGCCGTCGATCATGCAGGTACCCGGCGCGCGCGACGTCGCCGTCGAGTTCTTCACGATGAGCAAGAGCTACAACATGGCCGGCTGGCGCATCGGCTTCATGGTCGGCAATGCCGAGCTCGTCGCCGCGCTCGCGCGGATGAAGAGCTACCACGACTACGGCACCTTCACGCCGATCCAGGTCGCGGCGATCGCCGCGCTCGACGGCCCGCAGGACTGCGTCGAAGAAGCGCGGCGCAAGTACCAGTTGCGTCGCAACGTGCTGGCCAGGGGGCTTCAGGAAGCCGGCTGGGACATCGAAGTGCCGCGTGCGTCGATGTACATCTGGGCACGCATTCCCGAGGCCTATCGCGCGATGGGCTCGCTCGAGTTCGCGAAGAAGCTGCTGGTCGAGGCCAAGGTCGCGGTGTCGCCGGGCATCGGCTTCGGCGAATACGGCGACGACCACGTGCGTTTCGCGCTGATCGAGAACGAGCACCGGATCCGGCAGGCGGTGCGCGGCATCAAGGAGATGTTCCGCAAGGACGGGCGGCTCGAGGCGGCGGCCTGACATGGTCAACGAGAAATTCGGCCCGGTACGGGTCGGGCTGATGGGCATCGGCACCGTCGGCGGGGGCACCTTCGAGGTCCTGCGACGCAACCAGGACGAAATCCGCCGGCGCGCCGGTCGCAGCATCCGGATCGCCAAGGTCGCGGATCTCGACGTCGCGCGCGCCCGGCAGCTCGTCGGCGATGGCGTCGAGGTCCTCGCCGATGCGCGCGCGCTGGTCGCCGACCCCGACATCGACATCGTCGTCGAGCTGATCGGCGGCTACGGCATCGCCCGCGAGCTGGTGCTCGCCGCGATCGAGAACGGCAAGCACGTGGTCACCGCGAACAAGGCGCTGCTGGCCGTGCACGGCAACGAGATCTTCAAGGCCGCGTCGCGCCAGGGCGTGATGATCGCCTTCGAGGCCGCGGTGGCCGGCGGCATCCCGATCATCAAGGCGCTGCGCGAGGGCCTCACCGCCAACC
>ENA-UOUJ01000793-UOUJ01000793.1-activated-sludge-metagenome-genome-assembly--contig:-NODE-793-length-18814-cov-4.038915_pt1 | contig 18814 bp, 15 predicted proteins | sample MGYA00249839_ERZ747224 | MGnify/ENA primary metagenome ERZ747224 (study PRJEB28782, sample SAMN03220277) | activated sludge metagenome | biome: wastewater; feature: sewage sludge; material...
GGATGTTGTCTTCCACGCTGAGCTTGCGGAACACGCTGGCCTCCTGCGGCAGGTAGCCGATGCCGCGCTTGGCCCTGCGATACATGGCCAGGTCGGTGATGTCCTCGTTGTCCAGGTAGATGTGGCCCTCGTTGGGCTTGATGAGGCCCACGATCATGTAGAAGCTGGTGGTCTTGCCGGCCCCGTTCGGACCAAGCAGCCCCACGATCTCGCCCTGCTTCACCTCCACGCTCACCCCGTTCACCACGGTGCGGCGCTTGTAGCGCTTGAAGATGTTCTCGGCCCTGAGCACGGATCAGAAGGTGATGTTCAGTTTCAAACGTAAGGCCCACGCCCGTGTGTTGGGGTGGTCCAGGTAGGTGAGGCGGCGGATGGCATCCACCCGCAGCACCTTCAGGATGTTCTCCACGCCCAGGGAGACCTCGGCATAAGGTCCATCGGAGAGGTCGTTCATGAAGGGCAGGAGCTCCATTTCCGTCCGGTGCTTGTCATCCAGATCGCCAATGGCCGCCTTGAAGCCCACCACCTCGCGCCATTTGAGGCGGCGGAACAGCGGCACGCGGTTGAAGAACAAGCCATCGAAGTGGTGCTCCAGGGACATCGTGGCGCTCCGGTCGTTGATGAACTCGAAGAAGTTCATCGTGTTGAAGGCATTGTCGTCGAAGTAGAAGGTCTCGTTGCCCGCATTGATCAGCAGCAGCGGGTAGGGCAGCGTGCCCCACACCTGGCCCGCGGTGACCGTGTAGCGGAAGAAACCCAGCGCGCCCAGTTGCAGGCGCTGCTGCACACGGGCGATGACCTTGGTGTAGTCATAATCCCCGTCGAGCAGGCCCTTGAAGCCATGCACCAGGTGCACCTGAAGCACCGGGTAGCGCGTGCCCATGCTCACACGCGTGAAGTCGCCGCTCATGTACTTCTCCTTGTAGGCGAAGTAGGTGTTGAGGAAGACCTCCGAGGTGGTTATGCTGCTGATGACCTCGGGCTCGGCGGCATCGCTGAAACGCAGATAGGACAGTGAACCGCGCGGGAACATGGTGCGGTGCCGTACGCCGAACGTATTGCTGAAGCCCATGAACCATTCGCGTTCCACGAAGCCGTAGTAGTCATCCACCAGGGTGAGCTTGTCGTTGGGCAGCCTGCGGAAGAGGGAGGAAAGGATGTTGTCCTCGCGGAAGGCGCCCACGCTCTGACCCAGTTGCTCGATGTCGCGCTTGAAGTAGGCGCCGGCGATGATGCGCGGGTCGCGGGAGATGAGCGTCTTGCCTCCGAACCCGTACTTGATGTCCTCGTCCTTGGTACCGTAAGCCAGGTAGCCCTCCAGCTCCACCCGGCGGCTCCATTGGCTGCTGGTGCGCGCACCCACGCGGAAGCGGCTGCCTTCCACCGCATTGAAACTGTAGGTGGTGAAGTAGGGTCCAAGCTCCAGGTCACCCATGGGATAATACCCGGTCACCACCGTTTGGATGATGTCGATGTAGGTGCGGAAGCGCGGGATGGTCTTCATGGTGTCCACCATGTGGTAGACGGCGGCCTCCTTGGCGGAGAGCTCCATGTGGCGATGTTCCTCCCAATACGTGTTCTGCGCACTGCCCGCGTCCAAGGCCATCACCACCTCCTCGGCGCCGGCATAGAACTCCTCCTCCTTGGGTTGGTTGATCACGAACTCCCGGTAGCTGGCCGTGCGCCGGCCGTACAACCCCTGCACGGGATTCTTGTTGGGCCGTCCCACATCGCGCACCACGTTGAGGTCCACCACCAGCTCATCGCGGGTGAGCATCCACACCTCGTTCTGCACCTGGTCATACTCCTGCTTCACCCAGAAGCCCTCCACGAAATTGAGGTTGGCCCCTGCCGGTATCCCCGCCTCGATGCGCCGCACGGCATAGGTGGTGTCGTTGATCCACATCTCACCGGCAAAGGCGAGCTCCTGCGGCCGCTTGGGCTTGAACTCGAGCTTGTAGCACCAGTACTTGCCCACGAAGGCGCTGTCGGTGAGGTAGTAGTCGTAGAAGCCCTTGCCGCCATCGGCCAGCGGGCTCACGAAGTTGCGGCCGAAGATGACCAGGAAGTTGTCGTAGATGTTGACGTTCTGGTACATGTCGCCCATGAACTGCGACACGCTCTCGTTCTCGATGCCGCTCACCTTGGTGCCCCGGATAAGCTCCTTGCGTGTGCGGGGTTTCTGCCGGTAGTAGACCTCGGAAAGGGTCTCGGTCATGAAGATCGGCAGGTAGGGTTTGGTGCCGCTGCTGTCGATGTTGTCGAAGATGAAGGCGAAGGGCCGGAAGAGCTTCTTCTGGGTGAACTCCTCGGTGATGTTGTTCAGGTCGAACTCGATCTTGTTGTAGGCCTCGTATTCATAGGCCGCGAGCTTCTCCCGGTTGTTCACGGGCTTGTGCTGGATGACGCGGCGCAGGATGGCGAAGGCCGGGTTCTCGCCGGTCGGCACGATCACCACTTCGGCCAGCTCCACGTTGCTTGGCTCCAACGCGATGTCGATCACCTGGGCGCGGTCCTTCCGCACGGCCACGCTACGGGGCGTGTACCCCACCGAGGAGACGCGGAGCGAATCCGTGGCATAGTACGTCTCCAACGCGTAACGGCCATCCATGTCGGTGGTGGTGCCGATGCGGCTGTCGATGAAGGCGATGCTGACGAACGGAAGCGGTTCACCGGTGCGCGCATCGGTCACGCGGCCACTGATGGTCGTGCTCTGGGCCACACCCACCACAGCGGCCAGCAGGAGCACCGCCATCGAAAGCGCACGTGCTATGCCGACTGGGATGCTCATGCGCGGTGTGCGGGCGGAAGCTCACGAGCGGCAATGCGCTCCATCCGTTTCAACGTACGGGCGGACAGAATGATGCTGGCCTCGTAGAGCAGCATCAGCGGAACGGCCACCACCAGCTGGCTCACCACATCGGGCGGTGTGATGATCGCGGCGATCACCAGCACCAGTACGAACGCGTGCTTCCGATAGTTCCGCATGAACGCCGGTGTGAGGAGGCCGGCGCGGGTAAGGAAGAGCACCACGATGGGCAGCTCGAAGGCCACACCCGTCCACAAGGTCACCGAGGTCACCATGGAGATGTAGCTGTCCAGCGCCACGGCGTTCTGCACGCTGCCGCTCACCTGGTAGGAGCCAAAGAACTGGATGCTCATGGGGGCCAGCAGGAAGTAGCCGAAGCTCACCCCGAGCAGGAACAGGATGGTGGCGAACCCCACCACGCCCCGCAACGAACGGCGCTCGCGGGGGTGCAGTCCCGGGGCGATGAAACGCCAGAACTCCCACAGCACATAGGGGAAGGCGATGATGAACCCGGCCACGAAGGACACCATGAGGTGGGTGAAGAACTGCCCGCTCATGCTGATGTTCTGCAGCACGAAGGGGATGTCGGACACGCACAGGAGATCATCCGCTCCTGCCATTCTGCCCAGCTTGCACAGCAGCTTGTACGTGATGAAATCAGCCGACTTCGGCGCGAGCACAATGCCGTCGAACACCACGTCCTTGGCGACGAAGGCCGCCACCATGCCGATGATGATCGCAGCAGCGGACCGGACGAGCGTCCAACGGAGCTCCTCCAAATGCTCCAAAAAGGTCATTTCGGCAGGTTCGGTGCGAGCCACGACGGATCTCTGGAAAGTGCCAAAGATAGCCGGGGCCACAGGCGCTTCCGGCCCTGTGCAGGCCAGTTATCAACCGCGCTGCATAGGCAACAAGGACGCGGGCCGCACGTTTAGGATCGTTAGGAAAAAAGTGGGGTACCAGTACCTCCACGAGCCGTACCTTAGAAGCGTCAACAGCGGGTTGCTCCGGCCCGACACACATGCAATGACCCACGTAGACCTGACCCCTCGGGAAGCACTCGAGCAATTCTTCGGTTTCAACACCTTCAAAGGCGAACAGGAAGCCATCGTGCAGAGCGTCCTCGACGGGCGCAACACCTTCGTCATCATGCCCACCGGCGGCGGCAAGAGCCTGTGCTACCAGCTGCCCGCGCTGATGATGGATGGCACCGCCATCGTGGTGAGCCCCCTCATCGCGCTGATGAAGAACCAGGTGGATGCCCTGCGCGGCTTCAGTGAGGAGGCCGGCGTGGCCCACTTCCTCAACAGTTCGCTCACCCGCAACGAGACCCTGCGTGTGCGGAAGGACATCAAGGAGGGCCGCACCAAGATCCTCTACGTGGCTCCGGAAAGCCTCACGAAGAAGGAGAACGTCGAGTTCCTCACCGACATCAAGATCAGCTTCTTCGCCATCGACGAGGCGCACTGCATCAGCGAGTGGGGCCACGACTTCCGGCCCGAGTACCGCCGCCTGCGCACCATCTTCAACGAGATCAAGCGGGTGCCGGTGATCGCCCTCACCGCCACGGCCACCGAGAAGGTGCAGGAGGACATCCTGAAGAACCTGGACATCCCTGATGCGCTGGTGTACAAGGCCAGCTTCAACCGCCCGAACCTCTACTACGAGATCCGCCCCAAGAAGGACGTGCAGCGGGAGATCATCCGCTTCATCAAGCAGCACGAGGGCCGCAGTGGCATCATCTACTGCCTCAGCCGCAAGAAGGTGGAGGAGACCGCCGAGATGCTCAATGTGAACGGCATCAAGGCCCTGCCCTACCACGCCGGCATGGACGCCCACCAGCGCGCCAGCCACCAGGACCAGTTCCTCATGGAACAGGTGGACGTGATCGTGGCCACCATCGCCTTCGGCATGGGCATCGACAAGCCCGATGTGCGCTTCGTGATCCATCACGACATCCCCAAGAGCCTGGAGAGCTACTACCAGGAGACCGGACGCGCCGGACGCGACGGCGGGGAGGGCAAGTGCGTGGCCTTCTACAGCTACAAGGACATCGAGAAGCTGGAGAAGTTCCTGCAGGGCAAACCGGTGGCCGAACAGGAGATCGGCAAGCAGCTGCTGGCGGATACCGTGAGCTTCGCCGAGACCAGCATGTGCCGGAGGAAGTTCCTGCTGCACTACTTCGGCGAGGAGTTCGATGCCCGGCATTGCAACAAGGGCTGCGACAACTGCGCCAATCCCAAGGAGCAGTTCGAGGGCAAGGAGGACCTGGAACTGGTGCTGCGCGCCGTGAAGGAGAGCAAGGAGCGCCACCGCGCCAAGTTCATCTGCGACCTGCTCATGGGCCAGGAGACCAGCGAGATCAAGAACTACAAGGGCGACAAGCTCAAGACCTACGGCGCCGGCAGCGACAAGGGCGACCAGCACTGGATGGCCGTGGTGCGCCAGGCCAACGTGGGCGGTTTCCTGCACAAGGACATCGAGAGCTACGGCAACCTGAGCCTCACCGAGGCCGGCAAGAAGTTCCTCGCCAAGCCGGTGTCGATCAAGTTCGTGAAGGAGCGCGACTACAGCGACTACGAGGGCGTCGACGACGAGCCCGTGGCGCGCGGCAGCGCAGCGGCCGACGAGAAGCTCATGGCCATGCTGAAGGACCTGCGCCGCAACCAGGCACAGAAGCTGAAGCTGCAGCCCTGGGTGCTGTTCCAGGACCCCTCCCTGGAGGAGATGACCATGCGCTACCCCACCACCATCGAGGAGCTCACCCAGGTGAGCGGCGTGGGTCCCGGCAAGGCGCAGAAGTTCGGCAAGCCCTTCGTGGAGCTGATCGCCCGCTATGTGGAGGAGAACGACATCGAGCGCGCCGAGGAGGTCACCGTGCGCTCCATCGTGAACAAGAGCGGCAACAAGGTCCACATCATCCAGAACATCGACAAGCGGTTGCCGTTGGACGCCATCGCCAAAGCGCGCAACCTGAGCATGAGCGACCTGATCACCGAGCTGGAGAGCATCGTGATGAGCGGGACCAAGCTGGATATCAACTACCAGCTCAACGATATGCTCGAGGCCGATGCCCAGCAGGAGATCATGGACTACTTCCGCGACGCGGAGTCCGACGACATCGAGACCGCGCACCGGGAGTTCGATGGTGACTTCAGCGAGGAGGAACTGCGGCTGATGCGGATCAAGTTCATGAGCGAGGTCGCGAACTAAGGCTCATTCAGGGACCATGGGACGCATTGTGATGATCATCGGACTTCTGGCCGTCTTCCTGGGCTGGGTGCTCTATCGATCGCTTGTGAAGCGTGACCTGATGCAACACAAAGGGCCCCTGTTCTTAGGTGGCTTGTTCCTAGGCAGTTGGGCCTTGTTGTATTTCTGGCTTTGGGCATGACCCAACGGTCTCTTTGCCATGAGCCCCAACGACCTTACCCTCGTCGCGAAGCACGTGATGAAGCTGCTGGTGGAGCGGCGTTTCGCGGAGTTGGAAGCGGCCACGGGTGGCACGCGCCTCAGCGCTGACGATATGGAGGCCGCCGTCGATGACGTGGGCGGTGCATTGGTCATGCCCCCGGAGACCGTGTGGAAGGACCTGCGCATCTCACCGGTCAAGAACTGGCCGGGAGCGTTCAACCTGCGGCTCGACCTTTGGACCTCGCGGGGCCGGACCTCCAGCACCGTGGAGCTCGCCGTTCACACGAAGAACGGCAGGCCGGTGATCGAGATGGATGACATCATTGTGGGGTGAGACGCCGATCGGCGATCTCACGCAGCGCCCCCATCGCCATCATCGTCGCGCCGATCGGCAGTGCATCCTCATCGATGTCGAAGTCGGCGGTGTGCAGGCCGCTCTGCGTGCCCGCCTTCGCGGGATTACCGGTGCCCAGGCGGAAGAAGCAGCCGGGCATCACATGCGTGTAGTACGCAAAGTCCTCGGCGCCCATGCGGATGTCCATGTCCACCACGTTCTCCGCACCCACCAGGTCCACGGCCAGTGCACGCATGCGGGCCGTGAGCACTGGATCGTTCTTCACCACGGGCGAGCCCCTCACGATGCGGAACTCCACCTCACCTCCCCTGTCCTGGGCGATGCGTGAGGCGATCCCCGGCAGCAGCTCGTGCAGACGCGCACGCAGGTCCTCGTTGAAGGTGCGCAGGGTACCGTCGATGGTCACCGTGTCCGGAACAATGTTGGTGGCCCCGGCGGCGATCACCTTGCCGAAACTCAGGACCATGGGTTCCTCTTCGGGCACCGCGGCCTGCGCCTGGGTATAAAGCGTGGGCAGCAGTTGCGCTGCTATCAGGATCGGATCCACCAGGCGATGGCGCACCGAAGCATGCCCTCCCCTGCCCTTCACGGTGATGTAGAGCTCGTCCGCCGCCGCCATGAAGGGACCGGGACGGAACCCCAACTTGCCGATAGGCAGCTCGGGTGTGACATGCTGGCCCAGGATGCCCGACGGGCGAGGATCATCGAAGACCCCTTCACGCACGAGCAATGAGGCGCCACCGGGCTCCTTCTCCTCACCCGGCTGGAACACGAGCATCACCGTGCCGCTCCATTGCTTCCGCATGCGGTGCAGCGCGATACCAGCGCCGAGCACCATGGCGGTATGCGCGTCGTGGCCGCACGCATGCATCACCCCGGCCTCCTGCGAGCAGTAGTCAGGCTTGCCCACCTCGGTGATCGGCAGGGCATCAATGTCCGCGCGCAGGGCAAAACAGCCACCCTTGCCTTCGGCCTCACCATGGACATAGGCGATGAGACCGGTACCCTCCGCATCCGCATGCAAGCGACCCACGCCCGTGTGCACCGCAATGCCTTCGGCCTTCAACACCTCGGCGATGAAGGCTGCCGTGCGCCGCTCCTGGAAGGAAAGCTCCGGGTGGCGATGGAGGTGACGGCGCCACGCCACCATGTCGGTGTGCAGGGCCGCAAGGGTGGTGCGCAGTTCGGCGATCACCGGTCCAGGATGAGTTTCAGGGAGAGCAGCAGCATCACCACACCGAACACACGCTTCACCGTTTCCGTGGGCAGGGCCAGCGACCACTTGCTGCCGAAGTAGCCGCCCACCACGAACGACAGGGCGATGACCACCACCACCTTCGGATCGATGACACCAGCCTTGTAGTAGTTCCACACGGCCAGGCCCACCACGGGCAGCACGAGCACGGCCAGGCTGGTCCCCTGGGCCTGGTGCTGCGAATAGCCCATCAGCATGATGAGCGCGGGCACCATCACCACCCCACCGCCGATGCCCACAAAACCGCTGAGGATACCGGCGAGTAATCCGATCAACACGAGCAGGCCGGCGGAACCGAGGTCCATGGATCAGATGTCTAGTCCCAGCGAGAAGTGGAACACCGGTTTCTGCACCACGCCATCATCCACGCCCCAGCCCCAATCGGCACGCATGAAGTAGCCAAGGATGCGCGTGTGCAACCCGAAGCCATAGCTCCACAGGATGGGCTCGCGCTGGTTGTTCAGGGTGATGGTAAGCGGGTTGCGCCGGATGATGCGCTGATTGAAGGTATTGTCCTCGCCGTAGGGATCGAGACCGGTCCACGCTGAACCTACATCGCCAAAGCCCACGATCTGGAAGTTCTGCAGGAAGTCGCTGCGGATGGGGCGGTTCAACAGGTAGCGGAACAGGGGAACACGCACCTCGGTGTTGAGCACGCCGAAGCTTGTGCCGTTGCGTGCATTGTAGTAGAAGCCACGCATGGGCACGGCCAGCGATTGGTAGTAGTAGTTCTGCGAGAAGTCGATGGGCATGCTGTTGTCCGTTTCGGAGAACAGCCAGTTATCCACACCACCGAGGAAGTGGGCCACCCGACGGCTGCCGAAGGAGCTGGCACCGGCCAGGCGCGTCACCCAGATGATGTCGCGGTGCACCTTGAGCGAATGGCGAAGGTCCATGCCAGCCACCTGCATGTCGCCGCGCTCCGTGGGCCGCTGGTAGTACTCGGCGAACACCTTCAGTTTCCAGCCTGTCCAAAGGTTGAGGCCGCGCGGGATGGAACTGTCATAGATGTACTCCAACTTGCCCCCGGCCATGTCATCGTTGAAGTTCGGCACCTGCAGGCTGAGCATGTCGATGGCCTGGATCACATACCGATCGTTGCGGTACATCACCGATGCGCGGATGCTGGCGAGCTCACTGAAGGGCCAGCTCACCTGGTAGCGCACGTTGTGCGTATGCACCTTGTACACGGCGGTCTGAGTGAGCCCCTGGTAGGCCTGGCGCTGGAAGGAGATCCGCTTGTCGAGCCGCCGCTTCACGTTCTCGAACACCACCAGGTAATCGTTGTTGTTGAGGTCGAGCGCAAGGCGGAAGCCCCCGGTGACCCGGTAGTCCTCGAAGAGGTCGCTGATGCTCATCCGTGTGAGCGCGCTGAGGCCGGGGGTGAGCTGAGGGGATCCGGTGAAGCTCTGATAGAACTGGTTGGAGAAGCTGTTATCCACCTGGGTCACCACCGCATCGATGGTGAAATTGACGTTGTAGTTGCGCTGCTCGGGCCAGACGAAAGGCTTGGTGGCCGCGGTATCGGCCGGTTGTGACGCAGCAGGTCGCTGCTGGGGCTGGCCCGTTCCCGTCCGTCCTGCGGTGGCCGGTGCTCCGTTCCGCATCCCCTCCGTCTCGTCACTGAAGATGTAGTTGCGCGTATCCACCGCATCCCTGCCTTTGGGCCGGGGCACCTGGGGATCCACCTTCACCACGGGGTTCATGTCGTCGGTGACGGAGGAGGGGTTCGTGGCATCGCGCTGCTCGGGACGCTGGCCTTCGGGGCTGGCCACCGTGCGGCCATCCGCGATGGGGCCGGTGAAGAACCGATAACGTCCGCCACTGTACTGGAGCTGGGCCAGCCGGCCACGGTCGGGATGCACATCCTGCTCCAGGATGGACCGCCGCAGGTCGGTGAGCCGTTCCTCCACCGTGAAGTAGCGGTAGTGCACCGTGGTGTCGATGTGGCTCACAGCGCTGTCATAACGCACCAGGAAGCGATTGAGAATGCCCTCGGTGTCGCGCAGGAACACATAGTTCACGCTGTCGTACCGGGCCGGCTGCGACTCGTTGATGCCCGGCGTATGAGTGAGCCGGGTGAGCAGCGGCGAGCGCGTTTCCAGATCGAACAGGAAGATGTCCTTGTTGCCGTTCACCAGCGCCACATCGGCCTTGGTACGCAGGGTGTCATCCGGCCGGTCGCTCGCGAAGATGATGCGGCGGTCATCGTCCACGAAGCGCGGGTCCAGGTCATCGAACTGGTCATCGGTCAGCTGCTCCTGCCGGTTGCCGATCACGAAGTACTGGTACAGGTCCGTGCGGCCATCGCGCACCGCGCTCATCACCATGCTGCGCCCATCCTTGGAGTAGGACATGCTGAGGATCTTCTCCAGCATGTACACCTCACGCTCGGTGGTCTTCCGGTCGTCCAAGGTGTAGGTCCGCAGCAGCAATTTACCCTTGCGCTCCACGGCATAGGTCAGGGCCTGTCCGGTGGGGTGCCAGGCGAGCACGGGGAAGCTGCGGTCCACAATGCGCTCCAGCTTCTTCTCGCCCTTCACGATCCGCCGCAGCTTCTTGGTGCCGGGTTCGTAGATCCACACCTTGTACTGCCCCAGCTCGTTGCTCACCCAGGCCAGGTACCGGCCATTGGGGCTCTGCTTGAATTGGCTGTAGACCCGCTGGCGGCGGGTGCGGATGGCCAGCGGCTCCATGGGCAGCTCCTTCCGCAGGCGGTCCTCATCCTGGAAGCGCCCCTTGTAATAGGCCAGGCATTCCTGGGACAGGGTCTTGAGCGACACGCCGAGGACGAAGAGGAATCCGCTTTCCGCGTTGCGGCTCACCCGCGTCATGTACAGGATGTTGGGGATCACGCCCGGTCCGTACACATCGGCCACGTACTTCCAGATCGCATGACCGGCCAGCCGGGCATCATCCCCCTGCAGCCGGTTGAACTTATCGAAACGACCGCTGAGCACACCATCGCGCAGCCTGCTGTTCAACTGGGCATCCCAGGGGTCGCTATGGTAGGAAATGATGCCATCCGTGAACCAGGCCGGCAGGGACATGAAGGTGGCGTTCCGCAACATCTCGCGCCAGTTGCCACCGAACATCATCTGGTCGATGATCACGTGCGCGATGCCGGCGCGGATCTGGCGGTCCAGCAGCGTGTGGTCGCCCTCGTAGTAGACGAAGATCTTGGTGCCCACGATCCGGGTGAGACCGCCGATGTTCACCTGGCCATCAACGCTCGTGAGGCCGATGTTGCTCTGTCGGAAGTCCGTGAGCGAGTTGTACACGATGAACTGCAGGCGTTCATCAATGGCGAAATCGAAGGCGACCTCCAGTTCCTTCAGGTGCCGCTCGGCCGCCATGGCGGTGTACCGGGCCAGGTCACGCCCCTCCTTATAGAAGTACACCTCCATGTCCTTGAACCGGTACTGCTGCCAGAGGAAGTCCTGGTACTGTACGCGGTTCTTCCCATACTCCTGCTGGGAGCCCGAATAGAACTGTGCACGCACACCGCCACCGGCCATCAGCCCCACCAGGAGCAGGACGAACGGGAGGAAGAGCAGCGGGCGGACGGTCCGGAACACGTTCTGAAGTTAACTACTTTCGGCACCCTTCACCGGGTTCCAACACTGCGAATTTCGGGCTTTTCGGTCCATGCTCCACGTTGCCAGCCACACCTTCAATCCCTTCCAGGAGAACACCTATGTGGTCCATGATGGTTCGCAGGCCATCCTGATCGACCCGGGCTGCTGGAACACCGAAGAGGAGCGTCATCTGGAGAACTGGCTGACGGAGAACGCACTGACCCCCGTCCGTCTTGTGCTCACCCATGCGCACATCGACCATGTGTTCGGGTGTGCCTGGGCCCACCGGCGCTTTGGCCTGCTGCCCGAGCTGCATCCCGCGGACCGGACCCTGTATGATGGCGCCGTCCAAGTGGCCCGGATGTACGGCCTGCCCTTCGAACCCGGACCGGCACCCGGACGCGACCTCGTTCCGGGGGAAGCGATCACCCTGGGGGCGGACAGCCTGCGGGTGCTGTTCGTGCCCGGCCACGCCCCGGGCCATGTCGCCTTGTTCTCGGATGCGGACCGGTTCGTCATCGCCGGGGATGTGCTCTTCCAGAACAGCATCGGCCGCACCGACCTGCCCGGCGGGGACCTGGACACCCTCCTGACGAGCATCCGCGAGGTGCTCTTTCCGCTGGGGGATGATGTGACCGTGCATGCCGGTCATGGCCCGGCGACCACCATCGGGCGCGAGCGACGGATGAACCCGTTCCTGCGGTAGGGAGGTTGTCGGTTGATGGTCGGGGTGTGTTGGTCTCCTGCCACGACCCACCGAGAACCGACAACCATCAACGCAGCACTACGGATGGTAGCTGTCCGGCTTGTACTGCTTGGTGCGGCCCTTCTCGAACTCGTTGTGCCTGATGGGCGGGGGGCAATCGAAGCCATCGCGCGCCCGCAGGAACAGGAACCGCACGCTGAACAGCAGCGGTCGGTAGGTGCTGCTGAACCATTGCAGGCGCCCAAAGCCCTGATCCTCGGGCACCACGCTGAACACCGGGGTCTCGATGGTGGGGATCACGATCAGGCGTCCCGTCAACTTGAAGCCGTAGCCCACCTTGAAATGCAGCTGGCCGATCAGGTCGGGCGGGAAGTCGTGATCATTCAGGAGCGGGTCACCGGTGTGCTCATAGTCGCTGCCCAGACGGTAGTCGAGGTTGGCCCCCAGGCTCAACTGCACGAACTGGTAGTTGGCGGTCTGGATGAACTTGTTGGCGTTGACGGAGAACGTGAGCAGCCGCTCGGCAAAGGTGCCTTCACCGGCCGTGGCGGCCGAGCTGTCCCCACGTAGCAGCGAACCCGCGAACGACTCACTTCCCCGCAGGTTCTTGTAGGCGAGGCCGGCATCGAAATAGTCCACCACCACAGGGTCACGCGTGAACCAGGTGAGCCCACCTTCCACGTAGAACCCGATACGGCCCTTGGGGTCGTACGTGGCCGTGTGCACCGTGTCACCGCTGCGGAACCGCTCCTGCTCCTCGTCGGAGAACGGCGGAAGCGTGTAGCTGAGCCCCGGCGCGATGAACCACCCGATGCGCTTGGCCTGGCCTTCCAGGGGGATGATGTCCGGCCGTTTGCGCTGCATGAGGCGCTGCGCGGCCGCATCGGTGGTCAGGAGCAGCAGGACGAGGAGCAGGAACGGGCGGAACATGAGCGAAAGTTGGCGCCGGCCACCATCCAACAACGTCCGCTCGCGGCCGAAAGTGTCAACGGCAACCTGTGCATGGGCTGTTGTTGATCATCCACGGATGAGGAACGATCCCGGACATTTAGACCATGTCGGACAGGTGCTGCCATCACCGGGGATCGTGCCGATCGCCACTCGCTGCGCTTGTTCAGCTGCTGGTCCTGGGTGGCCTGTGCACGGTGCCGGCGGTCGCGCAGGACACCAGCGGCTTCTACCAGGACCTGGAACGGGTCGCGTCCAAGCATCGGTTCACCCGCTGGGTGCACGGCACCATCTTCGTCAGGCCCGAACGCCAGGAGGAACCGCCGGCTCCGGGCACTCCGCAACGGCGCACCAACCCACTGCTGGGCTACGCAGGCCGCCATGTGCGCATGGTGGAGGTGCGGGTGCTCGACCCCTTCGGATTCGACCTCCTGGACAGCACGGCGATCCCCACGGTGTGGGTGCAACGCGCCGGAAATTCCCTTCACCGCACCACCCGCGAATACCTCGTGCGCGAGTTCGTGCTGGTTAAGAAAGGCGAAGCGTTCGACCCGTTGGAAGCGGTCGAGTCCGAACGCCTGCTGCGTGCCTCGCCCATGGTGAATGACGCCCGCATCTTCGTGACCCCGGTGCATGGTGGAACGGACACCGTGGATGTGCATGTGCTGGTGCTGGACAAGTGGAGCCTCGAGGCCTGGCTCGACATCGCCGGTGAGGCCGGCCGCGTGACCGTGGTGGACCGCAACCTGTTGGGCCTTGGACAGGAAGTGCAGGTGCAGCCCACCTTCACCCCCGATCAAGGCATGGAGCGGCTGGATGCCCGACACGCCGTGTACAACATCAAGGGCACGTACATCAGTTCCCTCGTCGACTATGCGGTCACCGACCTTTCCGAACGCCTTGGGGCACGCCTGGACAGGCCCTTCTTCTCCCCGCTGACCAAGTGGGCCGGTGCTGCCAGTGTGGCCTGGGCATGGACGCGTATCCCCATCACGGACGCGGGCGGAAGCGCGGTGCGAGAGGACCCGATCGAACCCTTCGATGTGGACACCTGGATCGGCCGCAGCTTCCCCCTGGCCCCGGCCGGACCAACGCAGCGCGCAGCAGCGCGATCGTGGCGGGCACACGGTACATGCGCACACGCTATGCAGCACGGCCGGCGATCGACAGCACCGGCATCCAAGCCTACCCGCAGAGCGATATCGTACTGGTGGGTCTTGGCCTGAGCGTGCGTCAGTATTACCGCGAGCGCTACCTGTACCGCTTCGGTGCCGTGGAGGACGTGCCTGAAGGACTGCTCGTGAAGCTCACGACCGGCCTTCGGTACCGCGAGCTCACATCGCGCACGGGCTACACCGGGCTGGAGGTCTCACGGGGCCGCCACTACCATGGCTTCGGTTACGCCTCCGTGGCCCTGGGCGTGGGCACGTTCTGGCAAGGCGGACAAAGCCTGGATGCCACGTATCGCGCGGAGCTGCGCTACTTCACCGACCTGTTCCGCATGGGCCGCTGGTACCTGCGCCAGTTCGTGTCCATCTCCGGGGCCTCCATCACACGCCAGCTCCCCACCGAACGGATGGACCTCAACGGCGACATCCTGTACGGATTCCGCAGTGCACAGGTGAGCGGAACGCACCGTGAACTGTTGAAGCTGGAGACCGTGGCCTACGCGCCGTGGAGGGTGCTCGGCTTCCGGTTCGCGCCGGTACTCCTGGCCGGGTTCGCCACCATCGGAAGGGAGGCCGACCCCTTGTTCTCGGGCCGCATCCACTCGGCGTTCGGGCTGGGCATCCTGGTGCGTAACGAGAACCTGCTGGTGAAGACCTTCGAGGTGTCGCTCAGCTTCTACCCCTACGTGCCTGAGGAGGATGGCTGGGTGTTGGACGTAGGACGTTACACCGACTTCACCGCCCGCTTGGCCGACTTTGCGTTCACGCAGCCGGCGGTGGTGGGGTATTGATGTTGAATAGCCACGCGACCACCGAGGCCCTCGCGACCATATATTCGGATGCTAAGCGCATGAGCATCCACCATGGAATTGGAACCAGGGCATTGGGTGAGGACCATGGATCCCGGTATCTGGCAGATCGAACGCATCGACCACCAGTTGGACCTTGGGACCGAGAATGACGGCCGCATCGCGTTCTGCAAACGGCTGTTGAACGACCGCTTCAAGCGCGCCTTCGACCGGTCCAGCTTCCACATCTCTCTGATCCATCCTATTGGCGACCGGGACCTCATCGAACTGGAACGTTTCATAACAGACCATCCCAAGGTGATGGCCGAGTTCATGCGCTACCACAAGCGCTGTGATCTGCTCTACAACGCGGCGTTCCATGTCGGCGATGCCGAGGACCGTGCATCATTCAAGCAACGCGTGACCGCACGTTTGGGCGATCTTGGCCATGGTCTTCACCGAAGCGAACTGGATGCCCTGCTTCGCGATGAGCAGGAGCGCTCATCCCGCACCACGGTAAGGAACATCACTGTGCAATTCGTTTCACCTGATCAGCTCCTGCGAGATGGCCGTCCGGTGTTCACTGAATACCGTTTCCTCGACCACTGAAGATCATTTCAGCCGGTCACCTCCAACAACTCCAACGCCTTCCGCTCCACTTCCTCGCTCTCCCACTTCTCCTCGATGCCCGGCATGGCCAGCACCTCCTCCATGATGCGGTCGTGGCGCAGACCCTCGTCCCACGCGGTCTTGTAGCCGATGTCGCTGAACTTCACCTGGCTGTAGAGCGGGATCCACTTGTCCGGGTGGCGGGCCTGCAGGCGGCCTTCGATCTTCTTGCGCAGGATGAAGCGTGGGTCGGCCACGAGATCGCGCATCTCCACGAAGTTGCGCAGCGAGAGGTCCGCGATGGCATCACCGTTGGGCTTGCGCGCCTTGCCGTAGGCATCGAGCACGGTCGCCCAGTTGTCGTCGCCGTGCTCGTTCAGCAGGTCGTTCAACACTTTGCAGTCCTCGTAACCGGCGTTCATGCCTTCGCCATAGAAGGGCACGATGGCGTGGGCCGCGTCGCCGATGAGCGCCACTTTGTCCTTGTGCGTCCAGGGCCCGCAGCGAATGATGGCGAGGGGGCTCTGCGGATTGCGGAAGTACTGCTCCGCGAGGTCGGGCAGCATGGGGATGGCATCCTTGAAATGTGCCTCGAAGAAGCGCATCAGGTCCTGCTCATCCTTGATGGTATCGAAGGAGAACTCGCCCTCATGCGGCATGAAGAGCGTACCCGTGAAACCGCCGTCCTGGTTGGCGAGGCCCATCATCATGAAGAAGCGCCGCGGCCAGATGTGCAGGCAGTGCGGGTCCATCTGCGGGGTGCCATCGGCGTTGGGCGGGAAGGCGATCTCCTTGTAGTCGTGCTCGATGAAGCTCTGGCTGAAGTTGAAGCGTCCCTTCATCATCTCCTGCCGTACGGCGCTGGGCGCACCGTCGCTGCCGAAGACCAGGTCCGCCTTCACCACGCGTTGCTCACCGGCGCGCTCATCGTGGAAGGTGCAGGTGGCGTTGTCCAGGTCCACACCGGCGCAGCGGTGCTCGAAGTGGAGCTTCACGTTGGGCAGCTTCTCCGCCTCGCTCAGCATCACCTTGTTGAGCTCACCGCGGCTCACGCTGTGGATGGCGCGCTCGTCGATGCTGTAGGGCAGGCGGGTGAGCTTGCCGTCGCGATCGTGCGTCATGCGGGCATACACCGGCACCACGATGCGTTCCACCGCCTCGTGCACACCGGCGGCCTTCAGCGCTGTCCAGCCGCGGTGGCTCACCACCAGGTTGATCGATCGGCCCGCATACACATTGGTCCTCCGCGGGTCGGGTCGCCGCTCGAACAGGTTCACGGTGTGGCCGCGCTTGGCGAGGAAGACGGTGAGCAGGCTGCCCACGAGGCCGCCGCCGACGATGGTAATGTTCTTCTTGCTCATGTCAGGGGGTGGACAGCACGTCCGTCAGGATCTGTCCGAAGCGAACCACGTCCTCGAAGCTGTTGTACAAGGGCACCGGCGCCACCCGGATCACGTTCGGTTCGCGCCAGTCGGCGATCACACCGATGCGGTTGAACAGGGCCTTTCCATGACCGTGGGCCAGGATGCTCAGCTGACAGCCGCGTTGGTCGGGTTCGCTCGGGGTGATCACTTCCAGCCGGGTGCCGGTGGTGCGCTCCACCTCGGCGATGATGAACGCCAGGTACCCGGTGAGTTGTTCGCTCTTGATGCGGAGGTTGGCGATGCCCGCCCGGTCGAACTGCTCGAGCGCCACACGGTGCACCGCCATGCTGAAGACCGGTGCGTTGCTCACCTGCCAGGCCTCGGCCGTGGGCACGGGCTTGAAGGTGCGCTCCATCTTGAAGCGCTCGGCCTTGTCGTGGCCCCACCAACCGGCGAAGAGCGGCAGGTGCTTCCCCAAGTGGCGTTGGTGCACGAAGGCGCCCGCCACGCTGCCCGGACCGCTGTTGAGGTACTTGTAGCTGCACCAGCACGCGAAGTCCACGTTCCAGTCGTGCAGCTTGAGGTGCAGGTTGCCAGCGGCGTGGGCCAGATCGAAGCCCGCGATGGCCCCCACTGCATGCGTGGCGGTGGTGATCGCGGCCATGTCGAAGGCCTGCCCGGTGTAGAAGTTCACACCACCGAAGCAGACCAGGGCCAGTTCATCGCCCAGCTCATTGATCTGGGCAATGATGTCCTCCGTGCGCAGGGTGTGCTCACCGGCGCGGGGTTGCACTTCGACCAGGTCGTTCTCCGGGTCACCACCGTGGAAAGCGATCTGCGAGGCGAAGGCGTAGGTGTCGCTGGGAAAGGGCCGTTGCTCGGTGAGGATCTTCTTCCTCTTTCCGCTAGGCCGGTAAAAGCTCACCATCAGGAAGTGCAGGTTGCTGGTGAGCTGGTTCATCGCCACCACCTCTTCCGGCAGGGCACCCACCAGCCGCGCGAGCGAAGGGGTGAGCTCCTCGTGGTAGCTGTACCACGGATGCTTCGCGTGGAAATGCCCCTCCACCCCGAACCGGGCCCAATCGTCCAGTTCCTGCTTCAAGGCATCGGCAGCGGCCTTCGGCTGCAGACCAAGGGAATTGCCGGTGAAGTACAGCACATCCCGTCCTTCGTGCTGCGGGAAGTGGAACTCGGTGCGGAAGCCGCGCAGCGCATCGGCGGCATCGCGGGCCTGGGCAAAGGCAAGGGTGTTCTCGTAGGCCATCATGGGAGCGTCCAAAAGTAGCCGTCAACATGCAGCTCATGCTGACGATCATTGGTCACAGCCGATCACCCAGCCATGCGAGGACGGGCACCAGGACCAGCAGTCCATCCACCGCGAACGCATAGAACACCCACGACCGCTCCGGACCGGCCCGTAAAGCGAGCACGGCACCGAACGCAAGACCGGCACCCGCGAGCACCTCGCTCCAGGGGACATCCCCTTCCACATAGCTGTTGTAGCTCATCAGGCCACGGAACACCACGATGGTGGCTGCATAGAGGAACAGGACCAGGACCAACATCCGGGTCCACCGCGGGCCGATGATCTGGGGAATGGTGCGCAAGGATGGGGCGTCATGGGCCTGGTCGCGGAGGTCGAACAACAACGCGATGCCAGTGATGAGCGGACCCTGCACCAAGCCGTGGCCCAGGAGCACCATCCAGAAGTGGTCAGGTGCCAGGAAGGCCGCTGGCAGTGCCACCGTGGCCAGCAGCCAGCACCACACGATGACCACCAGCTTCAGGGCGGGCACCTGACGCAGGCCGATGTGGACCT
>ENA-UOUJ01000794-UOUJ01000794.1-activated-sludge-metagenome-genome-assembly--contig:-NODE-794-length-18805-cov-11.429813_pt1 | contig 18805 bp, 15 predicted proteins | sample MGYA00249839_ERZ747224 | MGnify/ENA primary metagenome ERZ747224 (study PRJEB28782, sample SAMN03220277) | activated sludge metagenome | biome: wastewater; feature: sewage sludge; material...
GATATCCTGGGCCCAAACCAACAAGCGGAGAACGAGCCCCAACCGAAAGCGCCTGGCTCCATAGCTCAACCCGAACGGCGCCCGTTACCGCCTCCGACTCTACAAGATTGGCCAACGGTGTCCTGTCCGGCAAACTCACGGGAGGCGGGGCCGCCGATGAAGTTTCCTCCAACACGGGCAAACGGAAAGACAAGTTAAGCGCTTCGACGACACTCCCCACGGGTGGGAGAAACTGATGACCGAAAATGCCCAATATTAGAAAACAAGCAAGAGCGAAGGCGATCGGCCTTTGTTTGTATTTCGCGAATTTTCCGCCGTCTCGCGTAACGTGTTCGAACCCTGCACATACGATCAAGATCCCAGTCGCCAACGCAATCGTCGCAACGAAGGCAGCGCTGTCCGCGAGGCTTCCCGTCAAGGCGCAAACCAAGGCAAGGGGAACCACCGAGCGCCGCCGCAGCAAGCCCTTCATTTCCGCATGAGCAAGAAGCAGAAGCGCGACAAGAGACAGCAACGCAATTTGATTGGGATTGTCAGATAGGCCCTGCAATCGCACGCCATGGTACCACATCGCCGGCTGAAGGGCGTTCGGAACGAAAGCCAGAATAGCTACGAGGGCAAGATAGAGCGAGATCACGACAGCAAGAATCGCGAGGGCCTTTGCCTCTCGCCCACGGGCCAACGTAAGAAAAGCTACCACCACAAGAAACGCGAAAACATATGCTGCCGTCTCACGGAGATTAACGCGCTGCGGCTCGGCGAAAAACGCCCAAATGCCACCCAGAGACAAAGCAGCAAAGATGGCGGCTGCGCCGAAAATATAGCGGTTCTGAAGCAAAGTACCCTTGCGAAGCTCCTCGGCAAGCAAAACCAATGCGATGAGAGCCGTCATCCATTCCACTACCCCCCCAAAGGATCCGAAGCGCAGCTGCTTGAAACTCAGAGCAACGATACATGCAGAGAAGATCCAGACCGGCCAAGTTGCCATCAAGGCATAATCCGATCCGAAATTTCCCCGCGTCTCCTGCGCTATTGTCACCTTCGAGTCTCCAAAGGGTTTACCTATCCGGCGTTCCATCAATCAAAAATCCAACCGTGTGAGGTTGCGGACAACATCACCGTCATGCAGACAGTATTGGGCAAAAACCGCCTCAACCCCAAAGCGAAACATCTTAAAAATGATAAATCTCGCAAAGAAATTTCATAAAACTGATAATTTAAGGCACCGCGATCGCTGGACGAACTCTTAGCAAACCAATCGCCCGAACGGAATACAACCGATCTATTGCCGCACCACCCTCCTAAGGTCTCCATCAAGAGGGCAAAATATACAGCATACGTTAAAGAGTCTGGAGCTTCCAACCGAGTGAGTTCGTGAACTTTTATATTTGCGACTAGAATTACTACGGAAAAAAGGCACAATTACTACAGGCGTCTGGTTCTTGCGCCAGGAATCTGGGGCAAGGGCGTGCAAACCTCCACCTATAGGGAGATGATGCACTTCAGGCTGCGCGACCAACGACGGACGCCTTCTTTACGTCCCGCACGCTCCCTTTAGCCGATGCTCCACCAACGAGCACCACCAGAGGCGCCTAGAAGGGCAGCACCTCGCGGGCACAGAGCTCGATCGGCATCATCGCCCGACCACAGCGAGAGGAAACTGCTGTCCGGAGGACAGTTGACATAGATCAGAAAACTGGTCACGGAGCGCATAACTGCTATTTCTCGCAGCGTCGTCGTGCTCATACTGGGGGCTTTCGAGATGAGGCTGACGGACGCGAATCATCGCAGCGAGAACGATGCGAAGCCGATGCATCGCGCCTTCAGCTATACAGAGAGAGTTGGCAAAAGCATGAGGATCTTCGAGTGAGTTTCTGCCACCGTCCATTGATCAGCTGGACAACGCGGTACTGCAGCGGGTCGCGGCGCGGGTGATGACGGGGCTCACAAGAGAGGTAACATGACGAAGCGAACCTTCGATATCTTAGGGGCGAGCTTTGGCCTCGTGGTCTTTGCACCCGTGATGCTCATCGTAGCGATTATGATCCGCTGGCGGCTCGGCTCACCGGTTCTCTTTCGCCAACAGCGCGTCGGGATGAATGGCCGCATCTTCGAAATGGTCAAATTCCGAACAATGCTGAACGTTTTGGGGCCGGATGGTGCGCCGCGACCGGACTCCGAACGGCTTACCTCATTTGGCAAAATACTGCGGTCCAGCAGCCTCGACGAACTACCGGAACTCTGGAACGTTCTGCAAGGGGATATGAGCCTCGTCGGCCCTCGTCCGCTACTCGTCGAATATCTCGACTACTACACACCTACCGAGCGTCGCCGGCACGAAGTTCGTCCCGGCATCACTGGACTTGCCCAGATTCGTGGCCGCAACGCTTTATCTTGGCGGAAAAAATTCCGATACGACGTGTTCTACGTTGATCATGCGAGCGTCGGTTTTGATCTAAAGATCATTTTGATGACAATCACGGCCGTGATCGGAAGGGTCGGCATTGCGGCGAAAGGCGAGGCGACCATGCACCGTCTCGACATCGAACGGAGCGGGCCGCTGAGCACGTCATAAATAAAGCAGCCTTACGCAGTAGGCAAATCTCTCAGGAGCGATGGCCAATCGTCATCCTATTGAGCCCATAGACAAAACCTGTCTCGCGGATGCTGGAGAAACCGCTCCGCGCGAGCAACGTCTGCACGTGGTGCGAGTCCATCCCCATGACCTCACCCTCGGCAATGTCCCGATGCTTGTCCTCGCTGTACCACCAGATGGCGTGACCGACGATGCCGATGATCCGGCCAATCATCGTAATGATGATCCTGCCCCCGGTCGCAGTACACGATGCGCCTCGCACAGAGCCTCCTCGCGCTCGGGAATATGATTGAGGCAAGCCACGAAAGTGACCGTGTCGAAAGATGCGTCCGGGAAGGGCAGGCTGCGACAGTCGGGCACGATCACACAGTCGGAGCCCCAATCAACGACATCGAGCCCAACGCTCTCGGAAGCTGCCACCTCATTGAGGGTACCGGCGCTGCGCTCACAATAGAGCTTCACGAGCATGTTGTCCCCTGCGCCGATATCCAGGCAACGTCCTTGCATCTGATTCAACACCATGCCTAGTCGCTCCGCGCGCAACGACGTGAGATGCCAGCGTTCAGAGATATGGTCCGGCAGCACCGCCATGCGAAGCGGCGCGCCTACAAAGTCGTAAACAACCTGCAGGAAAGGCTTGTCCTGGCGTAGCGCCCAAGCGGGCGGCGCGCCTTCAAACATCGGTGCAACCGCCGTTCGGTTTACAGTCATGACGGCTCCGATTTGGCTTTTTCGAGAGGAGCGACAGGGGCTTCCTGCGCGATCAAGGTCAGATCCGGAAGCTGGGACAGCCGCATCTGGCTGACCTGATCGGCGATCAAACCCAGCATGATGAGCAACATACCTGTCATCATGACCAGCATGGCGCTCACCGGCAGGCCAAGCCCGACACTCAGAGCCGTAACGAGACCGTACAGCAATCCGGCAAGAATGAGGATCCCGCCGAGCGGCAGGAAGAAGCGCATCGGCGCGAACAGCAGGACGCTGCGGACAAGCACGAGCATAGCATCAAGACCATCCTGCAGGCGAACGGTGGAATGTCCAATACGGGCATTCGTCTTGATCGGCTCGAACGCGATCAAATACTGGCGCTCCACCATGATCAGCGTCGTTACCAGACTGGCGCTGAATCGATCCGGCACGAGAGAAAGGTAGCGCAGGATCACGTCCCGCCGAAACACCCGAAGCCCGCAGTTCAGATCCGACCCGACGCGGATCTTCAGTCCTTTGCCGATCAGGCGGATCAGCCATTTCCCGACCCCGCGGATCATGGAGGTGGAGCGGCTGCGCTGGCCGATAACGGCGACGAAGCCGCCCTGCCTTGCCCGCGCGTACATGCGTGCGAGATCCTCACAGCGATGCTCGTTGTCCGCGTCGAACCAGGCGACAAACGGGCGCGTGGCGATGCGCATCCCTGTCTTCAGCGACGCGCCCTGGCCCCGATTGAATCGGTGCCGAACGACATGGACCTTGTATGATTTCGCCACGTCGGACGTGGCGTCCGAGGAGTAATCGTCGACGACGATAATCTCCGCGCCGGGAAATGCGTCGATCAGCCCGCTGAGCGTGGGCCCAATACCTTCGGCTTCGTTGAAGGCCGGGACAATGACGGAGAGGGTTCGCGAGTCAGCGTCGGCCTCGTGAACGGAGGCTTCCTGATGAGATACCGCGATACCGGTGTCAGACTCTCCCGTCAGGGTCGACGTCTTGTTCATGATGAGGCCAACCTCGCCTAGGCGCTCGTGCGAGCGCGCCGGTCATAGCAAGTCCCAGACGAGTTGCAATAGCTCGATGCCCCTTTTTCTGGGGGTTCGCGATGCGCTAACGCTGGAGAAGAGCGAGAAATCTGCTAAGCCGTGCAGGCTCCTCCTGGGGCAAACTCCCCCGGAACGATAACATGCCACCCGTCCTCCACCTGACAAAGAAGCTCGAGAGGCGCAGTTTTGTCAGTGCCGTACCGGCGCTTGCGCTTGCGGGGTTTGTCGCAGCGACACTGGCATTCGCGGCGGGGCTGCTATGGGAGCGGCTCGGGCCGACGCTGACCGTCCCGCTCGCTGTCGAAAGCATCGTTCCCTACCAAGGCTATACCTATGCGGCGCGCGTCGACCGTTCCGCCGCTTCATTCACACATGCCTCTCGGCGCGGCGAGACGCGGCTTTTGCTGTTCGAGAATGGCGTCCCCCTTCCCGGACCGGGCGCCGATTTCGATGCCATCGCGGCAGAGGGGGCCGGGCGCTACGCCGCATCCGGGCGCTGGCTGCTCTTTGCCCCGCACGACAACAGCGACCCCCGCGAGAACGGACGCCGCTACGAGGCGCACCTGTTCCCCGGTCTTTCGGCGGGCCTGCTCCAAGGGTTCCTAATTCTCGCCATTCTCTGCGCCGGCCTGTCTCTCGCGCCGCGCCTCTCCTGCTGGACGCAAGAGGTGTCGCGAGGGCGCGCTGTCGCCGCCGCCACCGGCGCGTTCGCCCTCATCGCAGCCATCTGGAGTGTCGCCGCTTGGACGTCGGCGCCGCAGATCGTGACCACGGGCGATGGCGGCAATGTCGCCTCGATCATCGCGGCTAAGCTTCATCCGGAGCGGTTCGAGGGCGATCCCGTGTTCGCCGACCCCGAGAACTACGCCTTCTACCAGACGCTCCTAATTCCGCTCACAAGGGCTCTCACCGCCGTCACGGGGGATGTGGGGCAGGCGTACATGAGCCTTTCGGGGCCGCTGGTCCTCGTTCAGATGATCGGGTTTTTCCTGCTCGGCAGGCGGCTGTTCGGCGGGGTGCTGGCGCCGCTTCTGCTCGCGCTCGCCACTATTCCGCCGATCTTCGTCTTGACAGGAGAACTGTGGGGCATGCTCAGCTCTCCGCTGACGCGCTCCCTTTATGCCGCGCCGCTGCCTTATCTCCTGCTCGCCGCGCTCGCGCCTTATTCGCATACGCGCGCGCTGGCGCTGATGGCACTCTGCGGCGCAACCGTCTATGTGCATCCCGTCAGTGCGCCGTCGGTCGCCTTCGGAATCCTCGCCATGCTCTTCGTCGCGAAGCCCGAAAGCGAGAGCTGGCCGAGGCATACAGGCTTCATCACGCTTTGCGGTTCCGTTTTCCTTGCTGTCGCTCTTCCCTTCGCTCTGACCTTCGCAGAGGCCTTTCCTACCGGGAGCGACTCCAAGGCCGAGGCGACAGCGGTCGCGCGCGAGCTTCTGCGGGCCAATGTCGGGCCGCAGTACTACGACGTCACGGTTGCATTGGCCGAATTCGCGCAACATTTCTGGCTTGGCTTGCTCGGTGCGGCGATCGCGCTTGTCGCACTCAGAGGGCGCAAGCTGGAGCTCATCCAAATCCTCGCCTTTGCGGCAGGCGTGGCGGCGGCTTCCATCGGTGTCTCCTTTCTCGACCAGACGATCGCAGCCTGGCGCGGCAGCGATCCAGTCCAGATCGACCTGATCCGCAATATCCGGTTTCTCGTGCCCGTGGCCTTGATCCTGATCTTCTGGGCGCTGGCGAAGGGTATGGATCGGCACCTGCACTTCGCGGCTCCGGCCATCGCGATCATGGCGGGATTGTGGATCGTCTACCCGACGCCGGTCGGGAATGCCGTCGGCGAACGCTTTGTGACCCGCCATCATCCGGTGCACGATTGGCTCGGCGACGCACAAGCGGCATTGCGGCACCTTGCCTTGCTGCCCCCGGGCGCGAACATATTACCGCTTCCGCACGAGGCCACTTCGGAGGGTCTCGAGCTCGCCAATCTGGCTGTCCGCTACGGGGCGTACCAACAGGTGGTCTTCCAGACCAAGGATATGAATTTTCTCGCCTATTCAAGCAGCGATGGCATCATCACCTGGAACGAGACACGCCGTCGGCTCGACGCGGCCGCAGGAGCGACCCCGGAAGAGGCAAAGGCGCTGCTGCGCGATCTCGTTCGCGATCGCGCGGTGACCCATATCCTGGTCTACGCGCCATCGCGCGGCGGGTTGCGCCAAGCTGCGTTGGCGATGGGTCCGACGATCGCGGTGGAAGGCGATTTCACCGTCGTCGCCGTGCAGAGGGACTAGGGACCATGTGCGGCATTGCCGGTCTCATCTCCTTCACGAACCCAGCCATGCCGCGCGACATCATCGCGCGCATGACGCGGGCGCTCGCGCACCGCGGCCCGGACGGCGAAGGGATCGAGGTGCGGGATCACGCCCAGTTCGGGCATCGCCGCCTCGCGGTCCGCGACCTCTCCGAGGCCGGTCGCCAGCCGCTCTTCGATTCCAGCGGCGCGGTCATGGTGACCTTCAACGGCGAGATCTATAACGACGCCGCGCTGCGCGCCGACATCGAGGCCGCTTGCGGCTACCGCTTCCGCTCCCGCTGCGACACCGAAGTCATCCCCATCGGCTGGCGGCTATGGGGCGAGGATCTATTCGCACGGCTGGAGGGCATGTTTGCGATCGCGATCTGGGACGCCGAGCGCCGCGTCCTAGTGCTGGCGCGGGACCGGGTCGGCATCAAACCGCTCTATCATGCAAAAGCGGGAGACGCGCATCTCTTCGCGAGCGAAGTGAAAAGCATTCTCGCGAGCGGGCTCGTGCGCGACGCGGTCGACCCGGCCGCCTTTCATACATATCTCGCAACGGGTTATCCTGATCCGGAAGACAGCCTCATCTCGGATGTCCACCAAGTGCCGCCTGGAAGCTTTACCGTCATCGACGAGGCCGGTGAGCGCGTCCGTCGCTATTGGGCCCCCACCCGCAGCGGCGAGATCCGCGATCGGGCGCGTGCGGTCGCGAGCGTGCGTCGGGCGCTCGAGAAAAGCTGCTCCGATCTGCTGCTCTCGGATGTGCCGGTCGGGCTGATGCTGAGCAGCGGGATCGATAGCGCGCTGATCGCGCTTCTCCTGCGGGACCATTCGATTCCCGCCTACACCGCGCGCTTCGACGATGCGAGCTTCGATGAAGGCGCAGGGGCCAAACAGATCGCTGCGGAGGCCGGGCATCCGTGGCATCCCATTGCGGCCGACGGTACGGCCGGGATTGCGCGCGATTTCGAGGCCGTCGCGGTTGCCGTCGACGGCGAGCTCGCGGATTCGAGCGCTCTCGCTCACTATGCCGTCTGCCGCGCGCTGCGTGCCCAGGTGACAGTTGCGCTCGCGGGAGACGGCGCGGACGAATTTTTCGGCGGATACGACACCTACGCGGCGACGCAGGTGGCAGGGACGGCCGGACGGCTCGTCCCGCCGGCGCTGGCAGGGCCGATTGCGCAGAGGCTTACAGCCCTGGCCGCGCGGCGCGAAGACCGGCTGCCGAAGAGCGCGATGCTTGCGCGCTTCTTCGCCGGTCTCGCGGCACCGGAGGGAACGCCGCATGCGGAGTGGCGCCGTCTGACGAGGGCCGGACTGTTGAGGGACCTCTATGCCGCGCCCATGCGCGAGGTGGCGGAGCAGGATCCCCTCGCCCGGTATCGCGCCGCCTTCCAGGCGGCTGAAGGCGGGCTTGTCGACCGGGCGCTGCTGGCGGATCAGACCTACTATCTCCCCGCAGACATGCTCGCCAAGGTCGACCGCATCAGCATGGCGCACGGGCTCGAGATCCGCGTTCCGTTTCTGGAGCGGCCGGTGATGGAGTGCGCCGGATCGATCGCGCCCAGGCTTCTTGTGCCGCTCGTAGGGCCGACGAAGGGCGTCCTGCGCGACCTCGCCCGCGCGCTCGGGATGCCGGAGGCGCTCGTCGCCCAGCGCAAGCGCGGCTTCAACGTGCCCATTGCCCGACTCCTGCGGCGCGATCTCAGCCCGCTCGCCCAGCGTTATCTCGACGCGGAGGCGGATCTCTTCGCGCCTTTGCTGCACCCCGACGGCGTACGGCGCTTGTGGCGTGAGCACCGCGATATGCGAGCCGATCACAGCTATACGCTCTGGGCGTTGCTGGTGAATGGCGTCGCACGCGCGCAACGTGGCTGACGCTGCTTAACGTGGGAACCGCTCGCGTCCCGCCATAACCGCGTATTTCATCAGTAGAAAACTCGAAAGCGTGACAAGAACGAGAGCCACAGCGTTTGCGACAGCCACCGAGAGGCCAAGATGTTCAACGCCAACAGCAACAACGATCCCGGCGAGCCCCGCATTGAACAGAAGCAGCAGGATATAGCCCGGTGCCATCGCATGAGTGGCTCGCGTGCGAAAGGTGAAGCGTGCGTGACCAAAGAAATTCACGAGACTTGCCACCACGACGGCAAGACTCGTGACGAAACTGGGCGCCCAATCCGCCACCGCGAGCAGGCCCGCATTGACCCCGACAAAGACGGCGAATGTCACGAGGCCAACCGCGGCATAGCGTATGGCCTCTCCGAGAAGAAGACCGCTCATCACACTTCGCCGCCGGGCGCCGCATCGCGCTCCCATCGCGCGATGAACATCGGAAAAGGGCGCTGCCCTGGAATGCGGTTGTAGACGTCGTCGACCACGAACGTCGCGGCAGCGAGAAAGGCCTTTGCACCTACCGGGATTCGAGTAATCAGGCTGTTCAGCACCAGGAAATATGCCGGGCCTCCCAAATACGTGACTTTTTCGGCTACAAACTTTCCCGCAGCGAGGGCGGCAATGTCATCGTGGACAAGAGGCGCCTCGTCTTCCTCCCGAAACCAACGGTCTTTGCGATACCAGTAGTTTCGGATGGCGTTGAGGATGAAGCCAGCGTTGGGTTCGACCATCAGCAGCGTCCCGCCGGGGCGGATCAATTTGGCGACGTTGTCGAAGGTCGTTGGCAAGTCGCGCACACAGTGGTGCAAGCCGCCAACGATGAAGACGTGATCGGCCGGCGCAATCGGCGGAGCTTGGGGATCGGCAAGATCGAAGACCGCAGCCTCACGCCGGGTATTGCGACGATAAGCCTCGCAGGATCGGGGCGAAATATCGAGACCGGAAACGGCCACGTTCGGGAAAAGGCGCAGAGCCTCGAGTGTGTTGAGGCCGCTTCCCCAAGCAAGCTCAAGGACCCGCGCTCCGTCGAGCGACACGCCTTCGAAAAGATGAGGATAGATATATTTGGGGCGATAGCGCAGCGCCTGCTCGTCATAGTAGTGACGCTCGTAGGCGTCGAGAATCGTGTCGTAATGTTCGGCTTGGTTCATGACAATCCCGCACGGCCTGCGGCTTTGCTACGGGCGATCCCGTGCGCCGGTGAGGCAGGAGAGATGACTATAGTCAAAACCCACTCGAGTGGCCAATATCACGACAGTTCGGCGGGACGCGATCAAGGGTGCGAACTTTTGACGAGCGAGATCGAGAAGCAGAGGCTGCGCACGGTCGATGATTTCGGCGATCAATGGACTCGCTATACGCGCAACGACGGCCACTACGCCAGCCAGGAGATGTTCGCAGACATCGTAGGTCCCCTTTTGAATCTCGACGACCTCGCCGGCACTCATTGCCTGGAGGTCGGAGCCGGGACCGGGAGGATCAGCGCTATGCTCCTTCGCTGCGGAGCGGAGCGGGTCACAGCAGTTGAGCCGTCACGCGCGGCCGAGGTGCTTGCGCGCAATCTTGCCCCATTCGGAGATCGCGTCGAGATCATCCGCGCCGCGGGGCATGAGATCGACCTCCGCGATATCGATTTCGCCTTCTCGATCGGAGTCCTGCACCACATTCCCGACCCACGCCCCGTCGTCGACAGACTGTACGCCAGCCTCAAGGTAGGTGGCAGCGCGCTGATCTGGCTCTATGGACGCGAGGGCAACGCGCTCTATCTCGCCTTCGCCGAGCCGTTGCGCCGGCTGACAAGGCGCCTCCCCGTTGGGGTTAATGGCGCGCTGGCAGCCGCTCTTTATCCGCCGCTCCGGCTCTATATCGCCCTCTGCCGCTGGCTACCGTTGCCGCTTCGTGCCTATATGCGCGAGGTGCTTGCGCCGATGTCTGGAGCGGATATCCGGCTCGTCATCGTCGACCAGCTCAACCCTGCCTGGGCGGAGTACTACTCCGCGCAGCGGGCGCGCGATCTGCTGGAACGTTCAGGCTTCGTCGACGTGACCCTCCACCATCGACACGGCTATAGTTGGACGGTGCGCGGTCGCAGGCCCCCTTCGAGGAGGGAGCCCAATCCCGATACCGCCCCTTAACACCAACCGAAGATCGGTAGCGGGTAGTGACCGAGGGTCAACATATTGGCGGAGCTGAGCGTTCCGCTTAGAGTGCCGACTCTATTAGTAGCTATTTGGCAGCTATGATCTGGGCACGGCGCGGTTGTGAAACGAATTGACATGTCCGTGGGAGGGTACTGATATGCACCCTCATTACCAACGGATTTCCGAAAATTCATTTTTAGAAGACGCCGCATAATCAACTGTGGGGACACGTTGGCATCCAAACAAAATATTGAGGACTACCAGTCCCGGTTGAAAGCTTGGCTGTTGAATAAGCCACGCTATCACAAGCGTGCCGTGCTTATGATAGCTGATTTTATTGCACTCAATCTTTCGCTATGGGCCGCATTCTCATTGCGCCTCGGCGGATTCTACTGGCCTGCGCAGCAGCCCGACATTCTTGCGCTGATAGTTGTGTGCCCGCTCATCTGCTTGGCCGTTCTGTGGTGGTTCGACGTCTACAAGGTCGTGACCCGCTATATGGGCTACCGTGGGATAACCCGCGTTGCTATGGCCATCAGTCTTGGCGTCCTGATCTGGGCCCTCGTTATCGTCATGTCCGGTCAGACCGGCATTCCGCGCACAGTTATAATCCTCTTCGGCGTATTGGCCACAGCATCGCTCACGCTTCTGCGGTTTGCCATCAGGTTCCTACTAGAATCCGCCAATATCCGTGCGCCGCGTTGGCAAGCTTCCGTGTCAACGAAGCCCACGATCATATACGGCGCGGGACAAATGGGCATTCGCCTGCTAACGGACGTTCGCCGAGCGGGCGACCGTAACGTGGTTGGGTTTATCGATTCCTCGCCGAGCTTATGGCGCCAGTACATAAACGGCGTGAAGGTGCATGCACCGCAGCGGCTCGCGCGGCTTATCGAGCGCCACGAGGTCTCGGAAGTTCTGGTAGCTCTTCCCGCGCGTCAGCGGCGCGAGTGTCGCGAAGTTCTCAGAGAGCTGGAGGCTCTCTCTGTCAGCGTGAAGATTTTGCCAGCCTACGAGGACGTCGCATCCGGCCACGTCGGAGTGAACGATCTTCGCGACGTTGAAGTCGGAGACCTCCTGGGTCGCGACTCCGTTAAAGCCAGCCCCGAGCTGATGTCTTGCAACATTCGCGGCAAATCGGTTCTCATTACCGGGGCAGGAGGCTCAATCGGATCCGAGCTCGTCAGGCAAGTGATCGATCAATCTCCACGCCTGATCGTTCTTTTCGATGTCTCGGAGCCCGCTCTGTACCGAGTTACCACAGTAACCGAGCGGCGCATCGGACTGCTTCCGCAATCGGAAAGGCCACAGGTAAAAGCCGTGCTCGGCTCTGTTCTCGACCGCAAGCTGGTGGCGGACGTTATCGCTGGGAACGCCGTCGAAACGATCTATCACGCCGCAGCTTACAAGCATGTCCCGATCGTCGAAGGCAACCAGATCGTGGGCCTCGAAAATAATGTGGTCGGAACCCAGATTGTTGCTCAAGCCGCCAGCAAACACGGTGTGGAGCGCTTTGTGCTCATCTCGACCGACAAGGCGGTTCGCCCCACGAACATCATGGGTGCAAGCAAGCGTCTCGCCGAACTTGTGCTGCAGGCGGAAGCGCAGGAGGAGGGAAAGACGGTCTTCACCGTGGTTCGCTTCGGCAACGTCCTGGATAGCTCAGGTTCCGTGGTCCCGTTGTTTCGCGAACAAATTCGTTCTGGCGGGCCGATCACAGTCACCCATCCCGAGGTGACCCGATACTTCATGTCAATTCCTGAAGCAGCCGAATTGGTAATCCAGGCGGGCGGAATGGCAGGCGGAGGCGAGGTCTTTGTCTTGCAGATGGGGGACCCTGTTAGAATTGTCGAACTTGCGCGCCTTATGGTGCACCTCTCCAATCTCGAAATTCGCGATGAGCAAAATCCTGGTGGCGACATCGAGATCCGCTATGTTGGCCTTCGGCCCGGCGAAAAGCTTTACGAAGAGCTCCTGATTGACGCCAATACGCGCGGAACCGATCATCCCCTCATCTTCAAGGCGGACGAACCTGCTCTCGCGCCCGATGTTCTGAACAGAAAACTTGCGCAGCTCAATAAAGCCATGGCTGAACGGGATTTCTCGGCCATTCAGGAGGTGCTCACAAGCACGGTCGAGGGTTATCGGCCCGATTCGAATTTCTCCGAACATAGGAGCCAGTCCGGTCTGGGCTGGCAAAGCCAAGAGGCCCTACGCACTACCGTTCATTGATCCAGCACTGTGCTCTTAGAGCAGCACTGGGCGAGGCGATTGCTAAGAGATCAAGGGTCAGCATTTCACACCGTACCAATGTCACTCAACTGACGCCCCCGATGCATTCATTCGTTTCCTGATCGTGCCAATCACACTGGAGGATACATCACCATAGTTCGCTTGCTCCCTCATTCTCCGATGGATCTCTGGGAGATGGACGCTGGGAACGCTGGGGAAGCGATTTCAATGTGATAATTGAAATTCAACGTGTAGAAGAACAGTCGATCCAGAAGATTTGGGAGGTATGTCCTCGCATGATGCTTTGGCGAGACACCCGGCAACGCGACGTGTTCCACAAACCCACGGACTTGGCTGAAGAACAAGGCGAAGGTCGCGGCGCAAAGAGGGTAGAGCAATGCAAGCCATAACACCTGCAGGCCCCCTGTTGCAGCGAGAAGGATCAGCAGCTGCACCAACACCGTTCCGACAATAAATATGATCTTGTCTTGAGCGGTTATCCGGAGTCGGCTGCTGTTTTCCGTTGCCTCCGCCCGATCAAAACTCAACAGCTTGCGGAGATTATAGCCAAGGAGCGGACGGGACAGATGCCATGCAATGTCACTTCGCGGAGCATCCTCAAGATGTAAATAATCGTCGCCCTGCGGATCTTCGTCCTCGCCATATGTCTCGTGGTGCTTCCAGTGCATTTTGCAAAAATTGGCAAACATCGTGCCCACGAAGAAGCCCGACACGACACCCACCGCCCAATTGGTCTTGCGACTCTCAAAGAGAGACGAGTGGCAGCAGTCGTGCATGATGATCGTGATCTTATAGATCTGGGCTCCCAAGAAGGGCATGACCAAAATCACAAGCAACGGATGCACATAGTGCCAGAGCAGAAAGCTTGATGCGCAGAGTGCGAATATTGACACGTAGATGGTCGCGACGTGGCGCCAACCATATGCGTCGTCAATTTTACGGAATCTGTCGCGTTCCGTTGCCTAAATCACCGCCATAAAAAGGCACCCCCAAACTCCGCCGTCGGCTTTTTAGCTTATCCGACGTTGAGCAAATGTTCCAGCTCAGCCTTGTTGCAAGAGGTATGGCTTCCCCTGAAGACAACCTTGCTTCGGGCTCCTGTTCCTTACTCATCACAGGTTATGTCGCTCGACCACCTTACGCGCGAAGGATGCATCTCCTGCTGTCGAAAATCAGGGCGAGAACGCACCGATCGGGAACGATGTGAGGAGTGGTGCGTATTGACTAGTAAGGGCAGGCAGGGGGCAATGTCAGTGTCGGCACCTCAAATGGCACCTGCGACTTCTCAGGCGTGAAGGTTCCGTCGATCGTCGCTGGACCGACCTGGTCTATGACCCCATGGCGGACGCACCGAGTAGCATGATCCAATGAGCTGGAAGCCCGTGATAACTGGACTGGCAGCTACGTTGGGTATCTATGCAATCCCTATTTCCGTACGGCAGGAGCTTACGGTATCCCATCCGTCGGAAGATCGGCCGGTAGAGCTGGCCGACTGGCCTGAGCAGTTTGCCACGCCAGAGGCCCTAACTGGGATAACGACGAAGCGGAACGCAGCGACGATTATTTCTGCTGCGCGGCTGGTGTCCCGACACTTCACGTACGCAAATAACTGGCAGGAAACGCTTCCTGCACCTCCCGAGTGGGTGGCGTATTTTTCAACATTGTCGGCAGGTTACTGCGACGACGGAGCCAGGGTTTTTGCTGACGTTGTTGGTCAGGGGTTCGAAACGAAGAACTATAACATGGTAACCCACTTGCCCCGGAAGGGTCAGCCTGGTTTCTCTCGGGAGGTGTCATTCAGAGCGCATACTGCTTCGGCGATCAAGCTTGAGCGGGGCGCCGTTCTCATCGATCCGATGTATGGCGTGCTGCTCGTCACGAAGCGCGATGATTTTTCGAATGCTGTGTTCATGGATAAAGATTTCAAAGTCTACTCGCTCTACACGGCGGAAGATACTCCAGAACGCCGAGCGAAGTTCACGAAGAACGCGAGCTTCTATCAAAATATGACCAATCCCAGGGCTTATTCGGCCTACTCTGGCGAGCGGCTCAAAATTCATCAGTCCGCAATCGAGATCACACCTTTCGGATCGACCATCATCGGAGAGCTGGACGACAGCGCGCAAGATGTGACCGACATCCTCGGGATGTGGGGCAACCACGTCGGTTACTGGTATGAGCCGTCAACCGATGTTTGGGTACTGAAGGCGAGATGGCCGGGCATTTTCGAAATTCGGATGGATCTGATCGACGGAGACGGGGCAGTTCTCGGAATTCCGCTCGATCTCGATGTTGGCGTCGAAGGCGGAGTGCTGTTGCGAAAAATGGTCGAAAGCCGTTCGCTTGTGATCAGGTATGCGGCGTTCGGCAAAGCAAAGATCAAGACACGCTCAACCGGGATGAGCGGTCGTCTCATAGACCGGATCGTTGCGCGGCAGTTGCCGTTCTGATGGTTTATGGGTCGACGCCCACTTAAGACCGTGGGCACTGCAGCCAAGGTAGCTGCAGTGGCGAGACCTGAACTCAACGGAGGGGATTGAAAGGCTAGGCTGTGGCCGATGCCATGACCTCACGCACAACGGCGCAGGTCTTCTCGATATGCTCGGGGGCGAGCGTCGGATGCACGAGAAACATCAAGCTCGTCTCGCCGAGCTCGACAGCTACCGGCAGTCGTTGCTGCGGGCCGAAGCCGGCTTCGACGAACGACTTCTCCCGATAGATCTCGGGGCACGAGCCCGAATAGCAAGGCACGCCGCGTGCCACGATCGCATTCATGATACGGTCGCGATCCCATCCCTCCTTCAACCGCGCCGGCTCCACGAACGCGTAGAACTTGTACCAGGCATGCTCCACCGTTTCCGGAACCTCGGGGACACGCAACGCGGGACACGTGCGGAATGCGGCCATGAGCGTTTCGGCATTGCGCGTTCTCGCGGCGTGCCATGCGGGCATACGGGCGATCTGGATTCGTCCAATCGCCGCCTGCATCTCCGTCATACGCGCGTTGGTTCCCCAGCTTTCGTGGAGCCACCTGAAACCGGGCGCATGCTCGCGCTCGTACACTGCCTCCCAGCTCTTGCCGTGATCTTTGAACGACCAGGCTGCCTTCCACAGCGCGTCATCGCTCAGGGTCAGCATTCCGCCTTCGCCGCCTGTCGTCATGATCTTATCCTGACAAAACGACCAGGCTGCGATGTCGCCAAAGGCGCCGACGGACCGCTCGCCAATCTTCGCGCCGTGCGATTGCGCGCAGTCCTCCACAAGCTTCAGCCCGTGCGCGTCCGCAAGGGCGCGTAAACCCTGCATGTCGCACGGCCACCCTGCCAAGTGAACGCAAAGGATCGCCCGCGTGCGGGGCGTGATCAGCGGAGCGACGGTCGCCGGAGAGATGTTCTGCGTTTCCCGATCGACGTCGGCGAATACGGGGCGCGCTCCCGCCATGGCAATCGAGGAGGCAGAGGCCTGGAACGTGCGAGGCGTCGTTATGACCTCGTCGCCCTGGCCTATTCCCAGAACCTGCCACACGATATCGAGCGCAACCGTCCCGTTGGCCAACGCAATCGCATGCCGCGTCCCGACCCAGCCGGCGAACTCTCGCTCGAAGGCGCGACCCTCCTCGCCGGTCCACGCATTGACGCGTCCCGATCGGAGCACGCTGGACACTGCGTCGATCTCCTCTTCGGAAAAGGAGGGCCAGGGCGGAAACGGCGTGTTGAGCATGGGACCGTCGCTATCGGTTCATCTGTTTCGTATGGATGCGCGCCGGCACGCCGACGTAGGTCTTTCCGGACTCGAGGTCGGTGACGACCGCCGCACCAACGCCGACGAGGACGTCGGCCCCGATCGTCACACCCTGCCGGACCGCGCAACCGGTTCCGAGCCACGTCCGCTCCCCGACCCGTACGCCGCCGGAAAGCGTGGCACCGGGTGCAATATGGCAACCCCGCCCGATCTCGCAATCGTGGTCGACGCGCGCGCCGGTATTGACGATCGTCGCCTCGCCAATTTTCGCACCGACGCTGACGACGGCCGCTGCCGCAACGAACACGCCGCTTCCGATGTCGGCGTTTCGGCTGATCACCGCGGAGGGGTGCACGATGGAAGGTGTCTCAAAGCCCAGGCTCCGCAAGCGTTCAAAAAGCGTCAGCCGCGCACTGCAGTTACCGACAGCGACGATAGCTTCGCCCCACTCACGGACGAGTTGCTCCATCATCGCCATCGGGCCGAGCACTAGTCCGGGCAGCATGCTTTTCCCGGACGCCTGCGGTGCGTCATCCAGGAATGCATAGTGCGTATATCCGCATTCCGTGGCCGCATCGGCAACCACGCGTCCGTGCCCGCCACAGCCGAGAACGAGAAGCCCCCGTGTCATATTCCCTTGCCGGATCTGTCGTGCCGAATGTCGATCAGCAGCGGTCTTGATTCGCTTGCCACCGTAGCCTTTCCAAGGCCTTGGATGGCCGGAACCATCGGCTCTGGGCGCACCAAACGTCAAGGACGAATTGAAAGCCGCATGGAATGCGCATCGCCGCCGGGAAATCGGCGCAAGCCTGCGAGAAAGGCCGCTCACAACTCATGCTGGATTCTTGACAGTCGAGGGCTCCGGAGGACAGTAATCCACCGCCTCTGATGCTATTGCCCACGATATAAGGCACCCCGATGCGACCAGAACACGTAGCCGAAGCTCTTGAGCGGGCACGCAATATCGTCGATCAGGAAATCGACGCGCTCAATCTTTTGCGCGAGAGCTTCGACGGCGATCTGATCAAGGCCGTGGCGCTGATCCAGGCCTGCGCGGGCCGGCTCGTCGTGACCGGGGTCGGCAAGTCAGGACACATCGGAACCAAGCTCGCGGCCACGTTCGCCTCGACCGGAACGCCCTCGTTCTTCCTCCACGCGGCGGAGGCCTCGCACGGCGATCTCGGCATGATCACGGGACAGGATGTCGTGCTTGCGATCTCCAACTCCGGCATGACCAAGGAGCTGTTTCCGGTCGCCGATTTCTGCGCGGCCAACGGCGCCAAGCTGATCTGCATGACCTCCAACGAGAACAGCCGGCTCGCCAAGCAGGCCGACATTTGCCTCAAGCTTCCGAAGGTCAAGGAGGTCTGCCCCAACAATCTCGCGCCGACATCGTCCGCCGTCATCACGCTCGCGGCGGGACACGTGCTCGCCGTGCTGCTGATGGAGCAGCGCTCGTTCGTCGATGCGGATTTCGGCAAGCTGCACCCGGGTGGACGTCTCGGCCTTCTGCTCACCTCGGTCCGCCGTTATACGGACGAGTTCAAGGACGCGGTGCCGACCGTGCATCCTCAAGAGTTGCTCGGACACGTCGTCATTCGTCTCGCCGAAGGTCAGCGCGGATGCGTCGTCGTCACGGAGCCCGAGACCAACCGCCTCGTGGGTCTCATCACGGAAGGCGATCTCAGGCGCGCGTTCTCGCCCGACATGTTTTCGAAGTCGGCACAGGCCATCATGACGACGCGTCCACTCACCGTCAGCGTCGACGATCTCATGAGCACGGCGGTCTCGCTCATGAAGGAGCGGCGCATCGCCAACATCGTCGTCGTGGATGGGGATACGGTCGTGGACGTGCTGCACACGAAGGACCTGATGCAGCGCGGCTATATGTGAGCGCGCCAGCGTCGCCGTTGCCATACAAAGAACCCCGGATCGACAGATCCGGGGTTTCTTAATTTCGGAAGGCGTCGGTCCGATCAGGCGGCGACGGGCGCAGCCAGAGCGGCGTCGATCTTCTCCTTGAGGACCTTCTCGTTGAACGGCTTGATGATGTAGCCGCTCACGCCTGCGCTCTTGGCGGCGTTGATGTTGTCCTGCTTGGATTCCGCGGTGACGAGAATGA
>ENA-UOUJ01000795-UOUJ01000795.1-activated-sludge-metagenome-genome-assembly--contig:-NODE-795-length-18802-cov-8.354937_pt1 | contig 18802 bp, 17 predicted proteins | sample MGYA00249839_ERZ747224 | MGnify/ENA primary metagenome ERZ747224 (study PRJEB28782, sample SAMN03220277) | activated sludge metagenome | biome: wastewater; feature: sewage sludge; material...
CCTTGGGCAGGTCGTTAAGGCCGTAAGACCTCATCCATGGCCTACATGGACGTTGGTCGGGGGGGTCACTCCTTCACGGTGTCGCATCCATGGCAATCACCGCAAGAACCACCGCCTCCCTTCTTTGCGCCATACCAGGAAGCAGGCACATAGTTCCATGCCACGTATGCCACGGCGGCCAGCACGATCAGGATGGTGAGCACGGTCTGCATCAGGCGGTGAGCCAGCTGGCCATGTGGTAGGTGATCAGACTGGCAAGGTACGCCAGGGCGAAGAGGTATCCGCCCATCAGCCACATCTGCTTCCACGAGTTGGTCTCGCGCCGCACGATGATAAAGGTGCTCAGGCACTGCGGTGCGAAAACCATCCAGATCAGCAGGGAGAGCTTGGTGGCGGTGGACCAGCCGGTGGCGATGCGGGCCTCTAACTGTGCGCCCACCTGGTCTTCATCGCCCTCCATGGCGTAGGCGGTGCCCAAAGCGCTCACCACCACTTCACGGGCGGCCATGCCCGGTACAAGGGCGATGGAGATGTGGGCGTTGAAGCCGATGGGGGCAAAGACGTGTTGCAGGGCATGGCCGATCTCGCCGGCCAGGCTATTTTCCAGTTCGCTGGCCCCGGTCTGTGCGCGGGGCGAGGGAATGGTGTAAAGTGCCCACATCACGATCGTGAGCGCCAGGATGATGGTGCCCACGCGGCGCAGGAAGATCATGGCGCGCTCCCACAGGCCGATGGCTAAGCTGCGCAGGTCGGGCCATTGGTAGCTGGGCAGCTCCATCAGGAGGGTTGAACGGGAGCGGTGGCCGCGCTTCATCACCCAGGCCACGGCCATGGCGCAAACCACGCCCAATGCATAAAGGCCCACCATGGTGAGGGCGGCAGCCAGCGGCTCGCCGGGGAAGAGCGCGGCGATGATGAGCGTGTACACGGGGATCCGCGCGGAGCAGGCCATGAGCGGCGCGATGAGGATGGTGGCTAGGCGGTCGCGCGGGTCGCTGATGGTGCGGGTGGCCATGATGCCTGGGATGGCGCAGGCGAAGCTGGAGAGCAAGGGGATGAAGGAGCGGCCCGAGAGGCCCGCCTTGCTCATGGGCTGGTCCAGCAGAAAGGCAGCGCGGGGCAGGTAGCCGCTGTCTTCCAAGGCCAGGATGAAGAGGAAGAGGATGAGGATCTGCGGCAGGAAGACGATCACCCCGCCGATGCCCCCGATGATGCCCTCCACCAGCAGTCCGCGCAGCAGTCCGTCGGCCATGTGCGTTTCCACCAGCCCGGCCAACCAGCCGAAAGCATCTTCGATGTAACCGTTTAGCACATCGCCTAAGGAGAACACGGCCATGAAGGTGGCGAAGAGCACTATGGCCAGGATCACGAAGCCCCACACAGGATGCATGATCGCCCGGTCGATCTTGGCGCTGGGGTCGGCGTCCACGGCGGGCTCCTGCACGGCCAGCTTGAAAATGCGGTGTGCCTCATACTGGGTGGCGCGCACCGTTTCGGCCGTGGCATTTTTCCAGGTGGGAGGGCGGTGGGGTGCCAACGGCCGGTCCAAAAAGGCTTGCAGTTCGCGGGCGCCATGGGCCTGCACGCTTACGGCGCCCACCACGGGCACTCCCAGTTCACGCTCCAGGGCGGCGCGGTCGATGGTGAGGCCGAGCTTCTTCACCCGGTCCATCTTGTTGAGGACCACCACCATGGGCAGGCCGAGGGCGCGCGCCTCCAGCACCAAGCGCAGGTGCAGGCGCAGGTTGGTGGCATCGGCTACGCACACCAGCAGCTCGGGCAGGGTATCGCGTTGACCGGTGATCACCTCGCGGGTCACGGCCTCATCGCCGCTGAGGGCGTTGAGGCTGTATGCGCCGGGCAGGTCCAGCACGGTCACGTGGCGGCCCTCGGCCGTGTGCAGCGTGCCTTCCTTGCGCTCCACGGTAACACCTGCATAGTTGGCCACCTTCTGGCGGCTGCCGGTGAGCAGGTTGAACAGGGCCGTTTTGCCGCAGTTGGGGTTGCCCAAGAGGGCAATGCGTTCGGGCAGGATGGCGGTGATGGCTTCGGTCATGCACGAGCGGGCATCACCTGGATGTACGCCGCTTCATGGCGCCGCAGGGCGAAGGTGGTGTGTCCCACACGCACGGCCAGTGGCCCACCTTGTCCGGGTCCCTGGCGGACGATGCACACGCGCTCGCCGGGTACGAAGCCCAGCTCCATCAAGCGGATCGCCACCGCGCGGCCCAGGCCGGCATGGGGCATCGGTACATCATGCACGATGGCCCATTGCCGTGCGGGCAGTTGATCAAGCGGCAAGGTGTCGCGCGGCTCTGCGCGCAGTCCCGCCATAGCGGGGCCGTGGAGGGGGGCGGACATGGGGTGCAAAGTTCCGCTGCACCGCTGCTGCACCCTATACCACGATCAGGGTACTTTCCAAGGGGCTGGAAAGGGTTGAACCCAACGTGCTGTCCGATCGCGTACCGCGCTTCGGGCGTAGCTCAATCCTGCCGCACCCAGCGCATGGTGCTGCGGGTTCCATCGGCCTGCGTGGCCCGCACCAGATAGGTGCCGGGGCTGATGGGCGCGGGGATCGTGCGGGCCGTGCCGGCATGCCGGGCGAGGGTGCGGCCGGTGGCGTCGAACACCTCGATCTGCTCCAACGGGGCCACGGCCATCACGTTGATCTCACGTCCCCTTCCCGGATTCGGGAACAGGGTGAAGCCACCTGACCCGGGCTGCTCATCGATCCCCAAGGTGATCGGGCATAGCGGCAATAGCTCCGGCACTTGCAGGGAAATGGTGGTTTGGTCCAATTGGAAGGAAAGCTTGATCCAACCCACTTGGCCGTTCCGGCGGTAAGCGATGTACCGGTCATCGATCTCGAAAGGGCCGGTTATGACCCAGCCGCCGAAGTTGCCGAGGTACAGTTCGCCCACCAGTTGCCAGTTGAAGTTGGCGCCGCAATCCAACGGCTCGCCGAAAAGATGGTATTTGGGGCGCTGCGAAAAGCCCGGAAGCAGGTCCACGCACACTTCGATGTCATCATCCACAACGTGCAGGGCCGCCCAATTGGTGCCGTCCACCTCGGGCATGTCGCGGTGCAGCACCGCCCAAGCGTCTTGGAAGTCATCGCAGTCCAGCTCCAAGCTGGCTGAATCGGTGGTGTTGGGCGTACTGAGCGAAAGGTTGATGGAGGTCTGAAGGACGGTGCCACCGGGCGGCACCCCACCGGCGGTGAGTTGTGCGGCAGCGGGTTTGCAGAGCGTCAGGAAGGCGAGCGGGAGCAGAGTAGTTCTCATCGTTGGCAGGGGGCGGGTTGATCGCACCTTCGCCCACAAGACGCACATGCTGCGCCGTCCGCTGCACGGGCAGGTGGCTTGGGCTCAGTGCGAATGCCGGGTGGCGTGCGCTGTCAGCCCCGGGCCACCGAACAACCCGTGCACGGCGTACAACAGGCCGGGCACGGCGGGCACCAGGGCGAACGGCTGCAACCAGTCGGGCTGCAACAGCAACACGGCCACCAAGCTGCCCAAGGTGATCAGCCCGCCGAGGAATTCATACTTCCATGCCAAGGCTAAGCCGATGATGGTGAGGACCGGAAAGGTGAGGAAGGTGAGGGCTTGGCGCACATCGGTGAAGAGCGGGGTACCCACACGGCCCGAGTCGCCCGAAATGACCCCCATCATGACAAAGATCAAAAAGGCCACCATCAGCGTGCCGGTGGTGCGGGCGATGAACTGAAAGGTGCGCCCCAAGGTCATGGTGCCGTGTGTATGCCAAGGCAACGCAGCGCGGGAAACCTTATTGCGGGCCACCCGCCCATAGGGCCCTGCATCGCCCTGATCACAGGGTGGGATTGATCAACTTGCCCCCGTCGACCAGCTTGTGCAAGTAGGGTTCCGTGCGTACGGCGTGAAGTGCTTCAATGTGCTTCATGCTGTGGCAATCACTCCCTACCAGTTCATACCAGCCCTTGTCGACGATCCGTTCCGCGGCCTTTTTTACCGCCGGCCCGTACGCCCCGCCCAAGGCGATGGTGTTCAACTGGAAGAGCACGTTGCGGTCCTTCAGTGCCTCCATGGGGGCCATGTTGGTGTGCCAATAGTTGTACCGCTCCGGATGCGCCAGAATGGGCGTGTAGCCTTGGGTCTGCATCTGGAACACCATCTCCAGAAGCACCGCCGGTTCGCTGATGAAGGGCAGCTCGAAGAGCACCATGTCGTTGCCGATGGTGAGCAACTGCTGCTTGGCTGTTTTTTCCTGCAAGGCGTGGTCCAAGTAGTATTCCGCTGCGGCATCCACCTCCATGGCGATGTCTGCTTCCTTCACGGCCCGGCGCAATTTCTCAAGTCCCCCCAAGATCACTTCGGGCGGGTTCTTGTAGCCGTCGGCCATGCTGTGCGGTGTGGTGACCACCTTGCGGAACCCCAGTTCGTGCATGGCGCGCAGCAGCTCCAAGCTGGCCTCCATGTTGGGCGCCCCGTCATCGATCCCCGGAATGAAATGCGAATGGATGTCGCATTTCAACACGTTGAAATCCACGGGTGGCAGCTCGGGCTGCCGCTTTCCGAAGAGGTTCCGCAGAAGGCTCATCCCTGTTTTCCGTATTGCGCCGCGTAATAATCGCGGTATGCACCGGAAGTAACGGCCTGCAACCAGGGATCGTTCGCCAAGTACCAGTCCACGGTGCGTTCCAGGCCGGCCTCGAAGGTGATGCCCGGCTTCCAACCCAGCTCGCGCCCGATCTTGCCGGCGTCGATGGCGTACCGGAGGTCGTGGCCGGCGCGGTCGGTGACAAAGGTGATCTGCTTGGCGCTGGTGCCGGAGGCCCGGCCCAGCTTGCGGTCCATGATGGAGCAGAGCAGGTGCACCAGGTCGATGTTCTTCCACTCGTTGTGCCCGCCGATGTTGTAGGTTTCCCCGTTCACGCCTTGGTGGAAAATGAGGTCGATGGCGCGGGCATGGTCCTCCACCCACAGCCAGTCGCGTACGTTTTCCCCCTTGCCGTAGACCGGAAGGGGTTTCCCTTCGCGCAGGTTGTGGATCATCAGGGGGATCAACTTCTCGGGGAATTGGTGACTGCCGTAGTTGTTGCTGCAATTGCTCACCACGAAGGGCAGGCCGTAGGTATTGCCGTAGGCCCGCACGAAGTGGTCGCTGGCGGCCTTGCTGGCGCTGTACGGGCTTTGCGGGTCGTAGGGTGTTGTTTCCAGGAAGAAGCCGCCGTCGTGCAGCGAGCCATACACTTCATCGGTGCTTACGTGGTAGAACCGCTTGCCCTCGAACTTGCCTTTCCATGCTTCCCGTGCGGCGTTCAACAGGTTCACGGTGCCGGTGACGTTGGTCTCCACGAAGGCCATGGGGTTGCTGATGCTGCGGTCCACGTGGCTTTCCGCGGCCAAGTGGATCACGCCGTCGGGCAGGTGCTCGGCGAAGATCTTCGCCATGGCCGCAGCGTCGCGGATGTCCGCCTTCACGAACGCATAGTTCGGCGCCCGCTCCATGTCGCGCAGGTTTTCCAGGTTCCCGGCATAGGTGAGCGCATCGAGGTTGATGATGCGGTACTGCGGGTACTTGTTCACGAAGAGCCGCAGCACGTGGCTGCCGATGAACCCGGCACCGCCGGTGATCAACAAGGTTCTGCTGTGCATGATGCCGGCTGCTGGGTTGGTCTCGTTGGCTGAAGGTTCTTGGACTGGTGGAAAACAAAGGTGCCTGGCCCGGCCGCCTGCGATCCGTTGTTGTTGTGCAGGTGCCGCTCCGAGCCCATGGGTCACAGGCTCCAATAGCTCAGCCCGTTCACCTGGTTGCGGTAAGTGCCCTTGAGGTCCACTAGGATGCCCTTGGGCTTGAGGTGTTGTTTGAACCAGCTTTCGTCATGATCGGCGTAGGCGGCATGGTTCACCGCCACGATCACGGCATCGTACGGTCCGTCGGCGGCCTGCACCAGCTCGTAACCGTACTCGTGCTTCACTTGGCCGCTGTCCGCATGGGGGTCGGTCACGTCCACGTGCACGCTGAAGCTCTTGAGCTCCTTCACCACGTCGGCCACCTTGCTGTTGCGGATGTCGGTAACGTCCTCCTTGAAGGTGGCTCCCATGACCAGCACGCGCGCATCAGCCGGGTTCACCCCTTCGGCGATGATCTTCTTCACGGTCTGCTTGGCCACATACCCGCCCATGCTGTCGTTCACGAAGCGGCCGCTGTCGATGATCTGCGCATGGTAGCCCAACTGCTTGGCCTTGTACACTAAGTAGTAGGGGTCTACCCCGATGCAATGGCCGCCCACTAAACCGGGCTTGAACTTGAGGAAGTTCCACTTGGTGCCTGCCGCCTCCAGGACATCATAGGTGTTGATGCCCATCCGGTTGAAGATGATGGAGAGTTCATTGGTGAGGGCGATGTTCACGTCGCGCTGGGTGTTCTCAATGATCTTGGCGGCCTCGGCCACCTTGATGCTGGGGGCGCGGTGCACACCGGCCTTCACCACTAGTTCATACACCCGGGCCACGGTCTCGGCGCTTTCGGCGTCGCAGCCGCTGGTCACCTTGGTGATGTTCTCCAGGGTGTGGTTCTTGTCGCCGGGATTGATCCGTTCGGGGGAATAGCCCACCTTGAAATCCCGGACGAACTTCAACCCGCTGATCTGCTCAAGCAGGGGTACGCAGTCCTCCTCGGTGCAGCCGGGGTAAACGGTGCTTTCGTACACCACGTGGTCGCCTTTCTTCAGCACTTGGGCCACTGTGCGGGTGGCACCCAGCAAAGGGGCCAGGTCGGGAATGTTCTGCTGGTCGATGGGCGTGGGCACGGCCACGATGAAAAATTCCACGTCCTTCAGGTCGTTGATGTCGGCCGTGAACAGGATGTCCGCGCCGTGGAAAGCCTCGGGGGCCAGCTCCTCGCTGGGGTCCTCCCCGCGCCGCATCATGTCCACGCGCTTCCGGTTGATGTCGAAGCCCACCACCTTCAGCTTGCGCGCAAAGGCCAGCGCGATGGGAAGGCCCACGTAGCCTAAGCCGATCACCGCCAGTTTCGCTTCCTTCTTCTTCAGCCGATCATAGAGTCCGCTCATTCCTTTTTTGGTAGATCCGTTCAATGATGTCCACCACCTTCAGGCCCTCCAAGGCGTTGGTGGTCATGGATTTGTTGTGCTTCAGGGTGTCCACCACGTTCTCGATGATGTAGTGGTGATTGCTGGCGCTGCCTTTGTAGGCGCCGTAGTCATTGGCCGGGTTGGTGGGTGCCAGCTCGGGCATGGTGTAGTCCTGCACGTGGCACACCTCCACCTGGTCCATGTATTGTCCGCCGATCTTCACGCTGCCCTTGCTGCCGATGACGGTCAGGCTGCTTTCCAGGTTCTTGTCCCACACGCTGGTGGAATAGTTCAGGCAGCCCATGCCGCCCTTGAGGAAACGGAAGTTCACCAGGCCGCTGTCCTCGAAGGCGGTGAGGTCCTTGTGGTTGAAATCGGCGAATCGGCCCTGGATGTCGGTGATGTCGCCGAACAGCCAGTACATGATGTCCAGGAAATGGCTGAACTGGGTGAAGAGGGTGCCGCCGTCCAGGTCGGCCGTGCCTTTCCAGCCGCCCTTCTTGTAGTAGCGGTCGTCACGGTTCCAGTAGCAGTTGATCTGCACCAGGAAGATGTCACCCAGGCGTTTTTCCTCCACCATTTCCTTGATCCACTGGCTGGGCGGGCTGTAGCGGTTCTGCATCACGCCGAAGATCTGGCGGTGCTTCCGGAGGGCCTTGGAAAGCAGCTCCTCGCAATCGGCCTTGGTGAGGCCCATGGGCTTTTCGCAAACCACGTGCTTGTTGTGCTCCAGGGCGGCCAGGCTCAGCGGCACATGCAGGCCGTTCGGGGTACAGATGTTCACCACATCCACCTCCGGCACGGCCTCCAGCATGGCATGGATGTCCTTGAAGAATGGCACGTTGTAGGCCTCCAGGCCCAGGCTTTCGCGGGGCTTCACGTCGCAGAGCGCCACCAGCTCGCTGTCTGCGTTGCGGACGATCATCTCGGCGTGGCGCTTGCCGATGTGGCCGCAGCCCACCACGGCAAACCGCACCTTCTTCCCTTGATCTTCGCTCATGGCTCAACGGATTCGGGTTACTTGGCCGTTCTCCAGCCGGTAGAGTTGGCCACTTTCCGGGCACTCGGCCTCACCGGAAGCATTGAACTTCAGTTTGTGGCCGTATTCGCTCATCCAGCCGGCCTGGCGGGCAGGATTGCCCACCACTAGGGCATAGGCGGGCACCGTTTTGGTAACCACTGCTCCGGCGCCGATGAAGGCGAACTCGCCGATGTCATGCCCGCAGACGATGGTGGCGTTGGCCCCGATGCTGGCGCCGCGCCCCACGCGGGTCTTGGCGTACTGGTCGCGGCGGTTCACCGCGCTGCGCGGGTTGGTCACGTTGGTGAACACCATGCTGGGCCCCAAGAACACGTCATCGCCGCACTCCACGCCGGTGTAAATGCTCACGTTGTTCTGCACCTTCACGTTGTTGCCCAGCACCACGCCGGGGCTCACCACCACGTTCTGCCCGATGTTGCAGCGCTCGCCGATGGTACACCCGGGCATGATGTGGCTGAAATGCCAGATGCGCGTGCCCGCACCGATGGTGCTGCCTTCGTCGACTACGGCGGTGGGGTGGGCGGTCCAGTCCATGGATACAGGGCGGCGAAGGTACCGAAGGGCGGTATATCTTGTGGAGGGGGATTCGGTGTCTGGTAGCAATTTCGCGACCACGGGTTGAGTCCTCTAACTTGGGGGAAGGAACCATCTTCCCTGAATAATCACTACGTTCGTAGCATGAACTCCTATGCAGCATACCTTCTTTCCGTAGGTCTTGCACTTGCATCTGCATGTTTCGGTCAAGGCCATGGTGATGTACATGGAGATGGGACGTCCATTCGGAGTGATGGCCCTGAAGCAAGGACAATCTTGTTGAACAAGCCGACCAAAGAGATTGACGGTATAGCGGGAATAGGAGACGGCCTGTTCAAATACGGTGTTCCGCAACGCATCGACTTGGATTTCATCCAAGAGGCTGTTTGGAGCGGAAGCGGGGATTCAATTGAAGTTGGGAGGCTGAAGGTCAAGAGTCCGAACGCCAAGACCCTGAGTGTGTTCTTCTCTTCGATGATGCTTGCGGGCAACGCTGAACTGTTCATTCAGGGCAGCGGTGGGGTACGTCGAGGAGAGTACACCCGGGTAACCCCGACCGGCCCTGACGGGAAATTGCAGACGGCTCTTGTCCCCGGTGATGAGATAATGATCGAGTTTCGTGGAACAGCGGCAGAACGGGACAACAGCGTTGTTCGGGTGGAAAGTGTGGTACATGGCGCGGTTGACTTTTTCCGCGAGGACCGAGGGCTGCGGGATGATGATTGCTTGGTGGACGTGGCCTGTAGTGCCGGTGATGATTGGCTTGACCAACGACGCGCCGTGGTTCTGTTCCTGAATGAAAATGGGCAAGGATGCACGGGGGTGATGTTGAATAATACCTCCGAAGACTTCACTCCATACGTCCATATTGCAAACCACTGCTATGATGGGAATACGGATCCCGACAACTGGGTCTTCTATTTTAATTATGAAAAACCCAATTGCGGCTCTGGAACGGCACCGATGTCGCAGACCGTGACGGGAGCACAGTCCATTGCGCATGACTACAATGGCGATTTTCATTTGCTTGAACTCAATCAGGCCCCTCCGTTGAGCTATCATCCCTATTATGCAGGTTGGGACAATTCGAACACCACGCCTACCAGCGGGGCATTCATTGGGCATCCACTGACCTTCGAAAAGAAGATTGCCTTGTTCTCCTCGGTTACCACCGGCACGCTCTCCGGGTTTTCCAAGGCTATGTGGTATGCGGATATCGATTTGGGCGGAATTGAAGGTGGGAGCAGTGGTTCACCCTTGTTTGACCAGAACAAGCGGATGGTGGGGCACTTATTGGATGGTGATGCAGGCTGCGATGAGCCTAGGCAGGTAATTGGGCCGAAGCTCAGCGAGAATTGGAACGGCACTAGCTCGACAAACAGATTGAACGATTGGCTTGATCCGCAGAGCACCAGTGTATCGGTCATGGACGGTGCCTACCCGGAGATCAGGGTGAGGGTGAAGATGCTGTTGCAGGGTGCCTATGACTCTGGCAGTGGCCTCATGCGGGCCGATTTGGCGGCATCCTCCTACGTTCCTTTGACGGAACCCTATTCAACATTGGGTTATAGTCATGAACACACAGGTGGAGGGGAGTCTACGACTTCCACGGTGCTTGGAGCCACAGGCAACGGTGCGATAGTGGATTGGGTTGTCATAGAGCTTCGGCAAGCAGCGGCTCCTTATGCCGTATTCGCCACGCGGAGTGCACTGCTGAGGAGGGATGGTATTGTGGCGGAGGTGGACGGGACAACGGATGGCGTTTCATTCACGAACATGCCCACCTCAACCTACCGGGTAGCGGTGCGGCACCGTAACCATCTTGGTATCATGACGGCGGCGGCTTATGACTTGGTAACGACGGAGGTGGATTTTTCCGATGCAGGCGGCCCAACCTTGTATGGCACCGATGCTGCGTACGTTACGGGTACTGCGCGTTGCCTGTGGAAAGGTGATGTGACAATGGACGGCGTGGTAAAGTATACTGGCACAGGAAACGATAGAGATGCAATACTGGTTAGCTTGGGCAGTGATATTTATATGGTGCTAAATGGATACTACCAAGAAGATGTCAATATGAATGGATCGGTTAGCTATACCGGCCCGGCCAACGACCGAGATGAGGTGCTCGATGCAATTGGAGGATCTAATCCCAACGCAACCAGGCAGGAACAACTTCCTTAAAACATAAATAAAATGAAAGCACGCTCATTATTTCCAATGGCCTCAGTACTTGTTAGGCATAGAATTATCGCGGCCCCCTTATCCCTGCTATATGCTTCAATTACTTGTATCTATGCACAATCGGTCAACCTGGGCCTCTACCCGACTGCGACACCGGACTCCTTTGATGTGCGTGCCTTTTCCACAGGTGCAGATTTACCAGGATTTATTAGCGCCATCACTGTTTCCATACGCTGGGAAATCTCGGCCGGAGGTGTCCTTGCGAATTCGGATATTATTCCAGGCTGTGCAGGTGATCCAGCATTGAACCCTGCGGGCTTGCAAGATATTGGGGGATATCGTTACGCCACCATGAGTTCTTTTCAAATACGTCCGCTGGGGGACAATTGCGTGTTCACTGCGGACGGTCTGACGTTGTTCAGCTTCCGTATCCATGAGCTCTCCGGATGCCGACATGTGGGGCTTGTCGGGAATGCCTATACGGGCCTGAACAACTTCGACTACTACTTGTCCGTGAACGGATACGATGTTACCGGGGACATCATCACCGCCCCGATTTCTTCCGGGGATTGCCCACCCTGCGAACCGCCGGCGATCACGGCGGCCGGCGCGGACAGCGTGCCCTATTGCGGCCTTGGCGTGAACCTATGGGCAGAGGCCAGTGGCAGCCTTCCGGACTATGCCTGGTACCGCCCGGACGGCTCGTTGCTTTCCTGGTTGCCGCAGGCGCAAGCGCCCACGGCCCCGGCGGGCTTGTACACGCTGGTGGTGAGCAATGCCTGCGGCGCGGACACCGCGCAGGTGGAAGCCGTGCTGGACACGAACCTGTGCGTGCCCCCGGCGATCGACAGCGCCTGGTTCGACCCTGCCTACTGGGGCACGGTGATCCATAACTACCAATTGCACGCGGCCGCTACCGGGAGCTGCTTGGGGTATGAATGGACCATGCCATGGGGAGAAACTATACAGGCACCAGGGCTGTTGACCTTTGTAACAGTGCCGAACCCCATTGCGGGGGACTACAGGCTGGTGGCCTCCAACGCCTGTGGTAGCGATACCTTGGTGCTTTCATTGGTGCCGCCGGAACCCTGCACGGGCCCCACGATAAGTGGCGCGGCCATCACCTCGGCTGATTCCTGCTATACCGGTCCGGCGGCATTCGAGGTGTCGGTGGGCGGCGCGGGGCCCTTCACCACGCGCTGGTATGGCGTGGACGGCCAGGTAATTACCGGCTCCACCAACTTTACCTTGCCGTATGCGCCTTGGGGTAACTACACCTTCACGGCCAGCAATTATTGCCGTACTGACACGGTGGTCGTTTTCCACGGACCTGCGGACACCACCGGGCTTGCGGCCTGCGAGCCGCCGCAGATCCTCTCCCTTTCGGCAAGCCCAACGGCCTGCCTCGGCGACACGGTAAACGTCGTTGCCGCCACGGCGCTCACGGGGCCGTGCCCCTCGCTGTTGTGGTCCAACGCAACGGTGCTCTCCACCTCGGGCGATACGGTGCGGGCCGTGCTGAGCCACTCCGGCCCGGTGAGGCTCACCGCCACCAATGCCTGCGGGCAAGCGGTAGCGGAGGTTCCGATGAACGTGATCACCCCGACTTTCGTCGACCGCAACCTTTGCCATGTGACGGAGCCCTTGTGGATCGATTCGCTCTTGGCCACGTCCGTCACTCCGCCCACTGGCGGGCAGTGGTGGCTGAACGGCGCTCCCCACAACGCCATTTACAATCCGGCCGTGGACACCTCCGGTATTTACCGGTACATCGTGGATACGGGCGGTGTTTCGTGCAGCGTAGTGGACTTCGGCCTGCATGAATTCCCCGGCGTGTATGCGGGCGAGGATTCCTCCATCACCGTATGCAGCAGCGATCCGCCGTTCCCGCTCTTCGGCATGCTGGGCGGTGAGCCGCAGACGGGCGGCTCGTGGCGTTACGGCCTGTTGGCTGCCAGTAGCACGTTCGATCCGGCAGTGAATGCGCCAGGTGTGTACCGATACAATATTCAGACGTTGGGCAGTGGCGGCGGTTGCACCGATTTTGCCTTGGTGACCGTTGCCGTGGACACTGCAAGCACGTGGTATGCGGATGCGGACGGCGATGGCTTGGGCGATCCCGCCGATACGCTGCTGGCGTGCAATCCACCCATGGACTACGTTGCCGTGACGGGTGATGCTTGTCCTGCCGTTCCGGGTACCGTGGGCGACCCTTGCGATGATGGCAACCCCGCAACAGTGAACGATACGCTGGGAACGGATTGCGTGTGTGCCGGTGACCTTGATGTCGGCATTTTCGGGAATGCCATAAACGGTGTTGCGCTCTATCCGAACCCTGGCGGCGAAGGCTTTGCGTTGTCGGGCCTCACGCAAGGTCCGGCCCTGGTGCGTGTGCTGGACATGCAGGGCCGCGTGGTGCTGGGCCGTGCATCCGTGAGCGATGGCGGATGGGTCCGCACGGCTTCCCTGGCCAAGGGCAGCTATGTGGTGGAGGTGCGCACGGGCGAAGGGCGCGTGCAGCGCCTGCGGTGGGTGAAGGAGTAGCGCCCTGCTTAGCGCAGGAATGGGCCGTCGGCATTTGCCGGCACCAGTTCCAACCTGCGCAGCCTTTCCACCAGCGCATCGAAGCTCGCGGGCCTGGGCTTCGCCACGCTCCAATGCACGTGCTTCAGCCATTCCTTGGCGCGGGCCTCGGAGAAGCCGGCGTTCTGCATCACCAGTTCCACCAGGTGCGGGCCCTGCCTACCAGGCAGGCGGGCGCGCTTCATGGCCTTTACCTCCTCCCGGAGCACGGCCAAGGCATTGTCGATCACCGGTCCGTGGTCGCGCAGGAAGTGTTCGCGGGCCACGATCACGAAGCCCGGCCAGGGTGCCCGCAGCTCGTCCACGCGCCGCATGATGCCCTGGTCCACATAGCTCGCGGTGACGTAGGTTTCCCAGAGGAAGATCACGGGCGGCCCATGCTGCATGCGTTCCGCAGCGCCGCGCATGTTGTGCACCACCACGAGGTCGTTGTCCGATGGCCGCCACCCCAGGTGCTCCGCGTGGATCATGGCCATGATGTGGCTGCCACTGCCCACACGGCTGATGGCGTACGGGATGCCTTTCAGTTCCCCGGGTGCGTGCAGGTGTGATGCGGCAGGCACGTGCACGCCCCAAGGGAGCGCACTGTCCACGAAGGTGCTCACCACACGGTGCGGGCCGCCACTGAGGATATCCCGCACGGCCCCCTCGGTGACCAGTACGGCCATGTCCAGCTCGCCGTCCTTCAGCATCTGGCACATGCGCCCGGTGCCTTCGTGCACGGTGTGCCATTGCAGCTGGATGCCGGCCTCGGCGAAGCGGCGCTTTTCCGTGGCCAAGTGCCACGGCAGGTTGTAGGGTTCCGGTACGCCGGCCACCCGGACGGGGTGCATGCGGCCGAAGTTAACGGGCATCGTCCGGGAAACTACCTTGCCGCGCGGCATGGACATCCTTCTTGCATTGGTGGTGGCCACGGTGGCCAGCTTCGTCGGTTCGCTGCAAGCGGGGCTGGTGAACACCGCCGTGCTCGCGGCCACCCTGCGCCACGGCCGGACCACCGCACGCCATACGGCCTGGGGCGGGGCGCTGCCTGAGTTCCTCTATGCGGGCATCGCCTTCGTGGCGGCCAACCGCGTGCTGGACCTCACCCGGCATTGGGGTATCCGGCCCGAACAGATCTCCGGGGTGGTGATGGTCGGGCTCGGCCTGTACATCGCCCTGCTGATGAAACCCTTCCATGTGGAACGTGCGGCCAATGGCCGCAGCGGCTTTGTCCGTGGCCTGTTCCTGGGGTTGATGAACCCCCAGCTGATCCTGTTCTGGTGCGGGGTGCGCCTGGGCATGGAAGCGATCGGGATGCGCATGGAGGGATGGGCTGCCATGCTCGGGTTCAGCTTGGGCGCTTTTGCGGGCGCCCTCATCCTACTGCTGCTGTTGGTGCGCCTCGGTGAGCACCTGCAACAGCGGCTGTCCGGCCCCACGTTGCACAACCTCTTCCGGGCCGTGGGCGCCTTGTTGGTGGTGGTCGGGGTCTGGGTCTTCTTCAAACACTAGACCCCCGGATCATTTGCGCACGTAGCCCTCGAAGGTGTTGTGTTCCTTTTCCCGAAGCTCCTCCTGGCTTAGCCCCTTGAAGTAGGCATAGGTGATCTTCAGGCCCTCGGCCCGCGAGATCTTCGGCTGCCACTTCAGCAGCTTCTTGGCCAAGGTGATGTCCGGCCGGCGCTGCATGGGATCATCCTGCGGCAGCGGTTTATGGACGAGCTTCTGCTTGGTGCCGGTGAGCTTCACGATCTCCTGTGCGAACTGCTTGATGGTGATCTCCGCCGGATTGCCGATGTTCACCGGACCCGCGTAGTTGCTCAACAACAGCCGGTAAATGCCTTCGATCAGGTCGCTGACATAGCAAAAGCTGCGGGTCTGATCGCCTTTGCCGAAGATGGTGAGGTCCTCGCCGCGCAGGGCCTGTCCGATGAAGGCGGGCAGCACCCGGCCGTCATTGAGGCGCATGCGCGGGCCGTAGGTGTTGAAGATGCGCACGATCCTTGTCTCCAGGCCGTGATACGTGTGGTAGGCCATGGTGATGGCCTCCTGGAAGCGCTTGGCCTCGTCGTACACGCCGCGTGGGCCCACGGTGTTCACGTGGCCCCAGTACTCCTCGGTCTGCGGATGCACCTGCGGATCGCCGTACACCTCGCTGGTGCTGGCCACCAGGATGCGCGCCTGCTTGGCCAAGGCCAGGCCCAGCAGGTTGTGCGTGCCCAGCGAGCTCACCTTCAGCGTTTGGATGGGGATCTTCAAGTAATCGATCGGGCTGGCCGGGCTCGCGAAGTGCAGGATGTACTTCAGCTCACCGGGCACATGCACGAACTTGGAAACGTCGTGGTTGTAGAACTCGAAATCGCTGCGCTTGAAGAGGTGCTCGATGTTCTTCAGGCGCCCGGTGATCAGGTTGTCCATGCCGATCACATGGTAACCCTCCTGGAGAAAGCGGTCGCATAGGTGCGAACCCAGGAAGCCTGCGGCACCGGTGATGAGCACCCGTTCCTTTCCGGCGGGTTTGGCGGTCTTCACCTTGGCGGCTACGGCCTTGGACTGTTTCGCAGCGGTCTTTTTCGCCATGTTCAAGCCTTGGTATGGACGGGTACGTTCACCGGCTGGCGGCCGATGCTCACATAGTGGAAGCCCATGTCGCGCATCTCATCGAGGTCGTACAGGTTGCGCCCGTCGAAGATGGTCTTTTCCTTCAGCAGCTCCTCCACGCGCTTCAGTTCCGGGTTTCGGAAGAGCTGCCATTCGGTGGCCACCAGGAGTGCATCAGCGCCCTTCAAGGCCTCGTATTCGTCCTTGGCATAGCTGATCTTGTCGCCGATGGTCTTGCGCACGTTGTCCATCGCCTCGGGATCGAAGGCGGTGATGGTGGCCCCGGCGCTGACCAGCGCATCGATCATGTACAGGGCGGGCGCCTCGCGGATGTCGTCGGTATCGGGCTTGAAGGCCAGTCCCCAGAGGGCGAAATGCCTGCCGCGAAGGTCGTTCCCGTAGTGGGCCTTCACCTTGTCCACGAGCGTGGTCTTCTGCCGCTCGTTCACCTTCATCACACTGTCGATGATCTGGAAGCGGTAGCCGGCATCCTCGCCGCTCTTGGCCAGGGCCTGCACGTCCTTGGGGAAGCAGCTGCCGCCGTAGCCGATGCCGGGGAAGAGGAAGCGCTTGCCGATGCGGCTGTCGCTGCCGATGCCGATGCGCACCTTGTCCACGTCGGCGCCCACGGCCTCGCAGAAGTTCGCGATCTCGTTCATGAAGGTGATCTTCACGGCCAGGAAGGCATTGGCGGCATACTTGGTGAGCTCGGCGCTGCGCTCATCCATGAAGATAATGGGGTTGCCTTGGCGCACGAAGGGCTTGTAGAGGTCCTCCATCACCTTTTGTGCACGGGCGCTGCTGGTGCCCACCACCACGCGGTCGGGCTTCAGGAAGTCGTCCACCGCGAACCCTTCACGCAGGAATTCGGGGTTGCTCACCACATCGAAGGGCACACGGGCATGTTCGGCCACGGCGGCACGCACCCTTTCGGCGGTGCCCACAGGCACGGTGCTCTTATCCACGATCACCTTGTAATCACCGATGATCCGGCCCAGGTCCTTGGCCACGCCCAGCACGTACTTCAGGTCGGCGCTGCCATCCTCGCCCGGCGGGGTGGGCAGGGCCAGGAAGATGATCTGGGCCTGGTCCACGGCCTCCTTCAGGTCGGTGGTGAACTGCAGGCGGCCCTGCTTGATGTTACGCTCGAAGAGCACGTCCAGGTGCGGCTCATAAATGGGGACCATGCCGTCCTTCATGCGCTGCACCTTGTCCTTGTCGATGTCGACGCAGACCACGTGGTTGCCCGTTTCAGCAAAGCACGTGCCCGTCACCAGGCCGACGTATCCGGTTCCTACTACTGCAATGTTCATGGGGAAATGGGGGTGGCGCCCCGATCAGCACCGCGGGGCATGGCCAGGTCAGTGTGTTAATGGTGGAAGAAGCCTTTCACGGTGGAGGTGATGTGCTTCAGTTGCTCGTTGTCCAGTTCGGTGCTCATGGGCAAGGAAAGCACTTCCCGGGTCAATTCCTCCGTTACCGGAAGCGATCCCTCGGGGCAGCGCGCACCCTTGTACGCAACTTGCAGGTGGCAGGGTACAGGGTAGTACACCATGGCGGGTACACCACGGTCCTCCAAGTGTTTCTTCAGGGCATCGCGCCTGCCGCCGGCCACGCGCAATGTGTATTGGTGGAACACGTGGTTGCTCTGTTGCCAACGCCCCGGAATGGTGAGCCCCTCAATGTCCTTGAACGCCTCGTCGTACACGGCCGCCGCGGCATTGCGTGCGCGGGCATACGCGTCCAGGTGCTTCAGTTTGATGCGCAGCACGGCGGCCTGGAGCGAGTCAAGGCGGCTGTTCACGCCCACCACCTCGTGGTAGTAGCGCTTGTCGCTACCGTGGTTGCATACGCGCCGGATCTTGTGCGCCAGCTCGTCGTCGTTGGTGAAGAGGGCGCCGCCATCACCATAGCAGCCCAAGTTCTTGCTGGGGAAGAAGCTGGTGACGCCGATGTCGCCCATGGTGCCGCTCTTGCGCTTCCCGTTGGGTCCGCTGTGTTCAGACCCGATGGACTGACAGGCATCCTCCACCACGAAGAGGTTGTACTCGCGGGCGATGGCGAGAATGGCGTCCATGTCCGCGTTCTGCCCGAAGAGGTGCACCGGCACGATGGCCTTCGTCTTGGGCGTCACCTTGCGGGCCACGTCGGCCGGGTCCAGGTTGAAGGTGTCCGGCAGCACGTCGGCAAACACCGGCACCAGGCCCAGCAAGGCCAGCACCTCCACGGTGGCCACGAAGGTGAACGACGCGGTGATCACCTCATCGCCAGGTTTCAGGCCCAGGGCCATCATCGCTACTTGCAGTGCGTCGGTGCCGTTACCGCAGCCGATCACGTGCTTCACGTTCAGGTAGGCGGCCAGTTCCTGCTCAAAAGCCTTCACCTGCGGGCCGTTGATGAAGGCGGCCGATCCGATCACCTCCGCCAGGGCCGCGTCCACTTCAGGCTTGATCTTCTCGTACTGGCCGACCAGGTCGACCATTTGAATGGGTTTCATGCAGGTTCAGGGTTCGCTGGGCATCCGGCTTCCGCCGAAAGCAAGGGGCGAAGGTAATAGGCGGTGGCCTCGCTCATGGCGGGGCACACGGACCGGGCCATGGTTCCGGCCACGCTACCTTCGCCTCCCATGAAACGGCATCATTGGCTCCTGTTGCTGGCGGCGCTTTCCGGCGCCCCTGTCGCCCGTGCCCAAGGCGACATCCGCGACACGTCCATCACCATCGTGCCCATCACCCTGAGCTACGCCTACCAGCTGCCCAGCGGTGACATGGCCCAACGCTTCGGCGCCAACAGCAACT
>ENA-UOUJ01000796-UOUJ01000796.1-activated-sludge-metagenome-genome-assembly--contig:-NODE-796-length-18786-cov-11.749026_pt1 | contig 18786 bp, 10 predicted proteins | sample MGYA00249839_ERZ747224 | MGnify/ENA primary metagenome ERZ747224 (study PRJEB28782, sample SAMN03220277) | activated sludge metagenome | biome: wastewater; feature: sewage sludge; material...
CTTCTCCGGCAAGTTCCTGTTCCGGGTGGGCAGCTCCCTGAAATTGTGGGCCGGCACCGAGCGGGCGTTGCGGGTGAACGACATCGGCTACGGCTACGCGCTGCCCGTGGAGGATGGCATCACCTTGAAGCGGAACGATTTCCTCTCCGGCGCCTGGACCTTGGACGTGCGGTGGGCCTTCCGGGAGAAACTGGCCCGCCTGCCCACCGGCGAGGTCTCCCTGGGCACTAAGTTCCCGGTGGTGTATGTGCATGCCATGAAGGCCCAAAAGGGCCTGTGGGAAGGGGAGTGGGACACCTGGCGCATGGATGTCCTGGTGGAGAAATCGTTCAAGATCCGATTACTGGGCGAGCTTTCACTGAAGCTGATGGGCGGCATCGCCGATGAACAGGCACCGATGGCCTTTCTGTACAACCTGCGCGGAACCTGGAACCGGCGCCTGCCCGTGGCCAGTGCCAATGTGTTCGAGACCATGCGGCCCAACGAATTCCTGGCGGACCACTACGCGGCGTTGCACCTCAAGCACAGCTTCGGCAACTTATTGGTAAAAGGCAAGCACTTCCGCCCGCGCCCGGCGATCGTGGGCAGCGCAGCCTTGGGCGGTCTCACGCACCCGGAACATCACGAGGGTCTTTCCTTCACCCCGCTGCGCGAGCCCTTCCTGGAAAGCGGGCTGTTGATCGAAAACCTACTGCAGTCGGGCTTCAGCAGCCTTGGCGTGGGCGCTTTCTACCGGTACGGCCCATACGCCTTCCCGGATTTCAAGGACAATTTGGCGGTGAAGCTGGCCGTGGGGTTTGCGTTCTGATCCCATACACCCGCAGTTCCGCCAATACCCCCGCCGGAGTGCTGAGGATTATCCTGTCCATCCTGTTCATCCTGTCCAAAGGATGTTGAACGCGTATCCCGTCCATCCCGCCATCCAGCCCAAAAATCCTCCCGTCCACAACGGGCTTTTTCGCACCTTTGCGCGCCTTGCCCGCGTTTCTTCCTCCGCACGGCGAGGGCATTGAACCTTCACCATGTGGGCTTGGCTGGCCGGACGCGTATTGCGCAATCGAACGGGGATCCTCATCGCCGTGGCAGTGCTCACTGCCTTCTTTGGTTTCCAGGCCACCAAGGTGGAGATGAGCTACAAGCATGGCGGCCTGCTTCCCGAAAGCGACCCCGCCTATGCCGAGTACCAAGGCTTTCTGAAAACGTTCAGCGCGGACGGCAACGTGATCGTGGTAGGCACCCAGGGGGACAGCCTGTACACCCCGGCCAATTTCGCGGCCTGGTACCGGTTGGGGCGGGAAGCCAGGCAGATCAACGGCATCGACAGCGTGTTCAGCGAAGCCCACCTGTACACGCTGGTGCGCAACGACAGCGTGCAGAAGTTTGAGCTGAAGCCCGTGATGGCCCGCCTGCCGGGCACGCAGGCGCAAATGGATTCGCTCAAGGCGCGCATCCGGTCACTGCCGTTCTATAGGGGGTTATTGTACAACGACAGCACCAAGGCCGCCTTGATGATGGTCTTCGTCAATCCCAAGCTCTTCAACTCCGAGGGGCGCACCAAGGTGATCAACGCCCTGGAGGCGCGGCTGGACCAGTTCAGCCGGGAAACGGGCCTGCCGGTGCATGCCAGCGGGCTGCCGTGGCTGCGTGTGAAGAATACCCAGTTGGTGAAGGGCGAGATGCCGCGGTTCGTGGCGCTGAGCACGCTGATCTGTGCGGCCTTGCTGCTGCTGTTCTACCGGTCGTGGCGCGTCATGCTCATCTGCCTCGGCGTGGTGGCCATCGGCGTGGTGTGGGCCTTTGGCAGCATGGGGCTGCTGGGCTTCCAGATCACCATCCTGCAATCGGTGATCGCCCCGCTGCTGATCGTGGTGGGGGTGCCCAACTGCGTGTTCCTGGTGAACGCCTACCACCACGATTACGTGCAGCACCGCAACAAGATCAAGGCCCTTCAACGCATGATCAGCCGCGTGGGCGCGGCCTGCTTCATCACCAACGCCACCAAGGCCGCGGGCTTCGCTGCCTTCTGCATCACCTACAGCGCCGCGCTGGTGGAATTCGGCCTGATCGCCACCATCGGCATCATGTCCATCTTCGTGCTGGGGATCACCTTGGTGCCCATCATCCTCAGCTACATGCCCGTGCCCAAGCCGAGGCACCTGGCCCATTTGGACCGCCGGTGGCTGGACCGCACCGTGAACACCATCGCATCCCTTTCCCAGCGCAGGCGGCCGGCCATCTACGGCGCCACGCTGCTGGTTACCGTGGCGGCCTGCTTCGGCATGCTGCGGCTCAAGGACGAAAGCCGCATTGTGGACGACCTACCGGCGGACAACCCCGTGCTGGCCGACCTGCATTTCTTCGAACGGAACTTCCACGGCGTAATGCCCTTGGAGGTGGTGGTGGATACCGGAAAGAAAGGCGGCGCGTTGAAGGACGCCACCCTGAAACGCATGGACCGGCTGACCGACACGCTGGCCACCTATCCCGAGTTCAGCAAACCGCTCAGCATCGTGAATGCCGTGAAGTTCATGCGGCAGGCCTTCTATGGCGGCGACCCGGACCGGTACGGCCTGCTCACCGGCACGGACAAGCGCTTCATGCTGCCCTACATCGAAAACATCGGCAGCGGCGACGGCAAGGGCAGCGCCAACATGGGCAAGGCGTTCCTGGACAGCACCCGCGGTGCCACTCGCCTCACCGTGCAAATGGCCGATGTGGGCACTACCCGCATGGACGTGCTATTGAAGAAGCTGCGCGCACAAACCGACAGCATCTTTCCCGCAGACCGGTACAAAGTGACCTTCACCGGCACCAGCGTGGTGTTCCTCAAGGGCAGCAGCTACTTGGTGAGCAACCTCATCAGCAGCCTGTTCTGGGCCATCGTCATCATTGTGGTGCTCATGGCCCTGTTGTTCAACTCGGTGCGGATCCTCATTGTGGCGCTGATCCCCAACGTGGTGCCGCTGATCGTCACGGCCGGCCTGATGGGCTTCCTGCACATCCCCATCAAGCCGAGCACCATGCTCGTCTTTGGCATCGCCTTGGGCATTGCGGTGGACAATGCCATTTTCTTCCTGGCCCGCTACCGGCTGGAGGTGAAGCTCACCGGCGGCGACCTCAACCAAAGCGTGGACCATGCGGTGCGCGAGGTGAGCGTGGGCATCATCTACACCAGCGTCGTGCTCGTGGCGGGCTTCTGCATGTTCGCCTTCTCGCGCTTCGGCGGCATCCAGGCCTTGGGCCTGCTCACCACCATCACCCTGCTGGTGGCCATGCTCACCAACCTGCTGGTGTTGCCTGCCCTGGTGCGCTCGCTCAACAAGCGCATCATGTCCAAGGCGTTCAATGAGCCCATGCTCCAGTTGTTGGACGAGGAGGAGGACATCGCCCTGGACGCGCTCACCGTGGAACACCATCGACCCGAAACCAAACCCGTGGAATGAAAGGCATCATCCTCGCCGGCGGAAGCGGCACCCGCTTACACCCCCTTACACTGGCCGTGAGCAAGCAGCTCATGCCCGTGTACGACAAGCCCATGATCTATTATCCGCTGAGCACGCTCATGGCGGCCGGCATCAACGAGATCCTGATCATCAGCACCCCGCACGACCTGCCGCACTTCCGCAAATTACTGGGTGACGGGAAGAGCTTGGGATGTTCCTTCACCTATGCCGTGCAGGAAGTGCCCAACGGTTTGGCGCAGGCCTTCGTCATCGGGCGCGATTTTGTCGGGAAGGACAAGGTGGCATTGATCTTGGGCGACAACATTTTCTACGGTCGCGGCCTGGGCCGCATGCTGGGCCTGCACACCGACCCGCAGGGGGGGCTGGTCTTCGCCTATCATGTCAGCGATCCGGAGCGCTATGGCGTGGTGGAGTTCGATGCGGACAACCGCGTGGTGAGCATCGAGGAAAAGCCGGCCAAGCCCAAGAGCAACTATGCCGTGCCAGGGCTGTACTTCTACGACAACAGCGTACTGGACATCGCCCGTGACCTGAAGCCCAGCGCACGCGGCGAGTACGAGATCACCGACGTGAACAAGGAATACCTGCGCCAGGGCCGCCTGAAGGTGGAAGTCCTGGACCGAGGAACCGCATGGTTAGACACGGGCACGTTCCGCAGCCTGATGCAGGCCGGCCAGTACGTGCAAGTGATCGAGGAACGCCAGGGGCTGCGGATCGGCTGCATCGAGGAGGTGGCATTCAAAAGGGGTTATATCAATGCGGCGCAATTGAAGGAATTGGCCATGCCCTTGGTGAAGAGCGGGTACGGGACCTATTTGTTGAAGTTGATTGAAGGCTAGTTGTTGGTTGTCAGTTGTTAGTTGTCAGTGTGCCCTAACAACCGACAACCGGCAACTGACAACTACAGACATGACCCACCAAACCCGCATCGAAGCACGCATCGCAGAGTGGTCGCAGAAGCTCCCGCAGGGCAACCTCTACGCGCCCATGGCCTACCTGATGGGCCTCCCGGCAAAGCGCGTCCGCCCCATGCTGGTGCTGATGGCCTGCGAACTCTTTGGAGGCCGTGCGGAAGATGCCTTGGATGAAGCCCTCGGCATCGAGCTCTTCCACAACTTCACCTTGATGCACGATGACATCATGGATGCCGCGCCGCTGCGCCGGGGCCATGCCACCGTGCATGAAAAGTGGGACGTGAACACGGCGATCCTCAGTGGAGACGCCATGCTGGTGAAAGCCTACCAATTGATGGGCAAGCGGCCCGAGGTTTCCGCGCTCTTCAGCAGCTATGCGCTGAATGTGTGCGAGGGCCAGCAGCTGGATATGGAGTACGAGCGGCGGGAGCAAGTTTCAGTTTCGGAATATCGTGCCATGATCCGCCTGAAGACCGCCATGCTGCTGGCCGGGTCCCTGCAGATCGGGGCGTGCCTCGCCGGTGCCGGGGCAGTGGACCAAGAGCGCATTGCGGCATTCGGGGAACACCTCGGGCTGGCCTTCCAACTGCGCGACGACCTGCTGGATGCCTTCGGTGATCCCGCTGCCACGGGCAAGCAGCAGGGCGGCGACCTGCGCGCGGGCAAGAAGACCTTTCTGCTCATTCGCGGGTTGGAGCTGGGCGAAGCGCATGGGCGTCGGGAACTTCAGGATGAATTGGCCAAACCAGGGGAAGGACGGGATGTGCCGCGCATGCTGAAGGTGTTGGAGGAACTGGGCGTGCGCACGGAAGCGGAACGCACGGTGCAGCAGGAAGAGGAATGGGCGATGAATGCCCTGGGTGAAGTATCGGCACCTGCCGATCGCAAGAAACCATTGCGCCAACTGGTCACGCTGCTGATGGGACGAACCCGGTGACGCACCCGCCCCCACACTTCCCGACCTCCCCCGCTTGGGCACCCCCGCACCAGGGATCCACTCCGGTTGCTACATTTCCACCATGCGGAGCTGGTTGCGCACAGTAGGCGTGCTGGTGCTCGGGTCATGCGCCTTGGGCTTGTATGGCCAAGGAAGTGAAGTGCCGCCTGCGGAAGGGCGTACCGGAGCGGTGATCATCAACCCCGAGCAGTTGTGGAACGGGAAAACAAGCGTAGCGGGACAAGGCTTTGAAGTGCCCGGCATCACGCTCTCCAGGGGCCGGGAACAACGGCACCGCATTGGCGACAGCGCCCAATATGCACTGCGCAACTACGTGGACACCGCTTGGGCTTCCGCCTCGGCCACGGAAGACAGCGTGGTGGCCGGCGCCACCGTGCATTGGGTGCGTTACCACCTGAAGGCAGGCAAAGAGGTCAAAGGCTGGCCCTTGCTGGTGAACGTGCATGTGAATGCCGCATTCACCATGTACCTGAACGGCAAGAAGCTGGTTCAGGCGGCCGCGCCCGGCGACCTTGCCTGGGCGCGGCATGATTCCGTGCCGCGGTACACCGTACCAGTGGCCCTGCTGTGCGATGGCCGGGATGAGGTGCTGGCCCTGCGCCTGGAAACTACCCCGGGCGCAACCCTTGCGCAGACCGGCTTGGAGGTGAGCATCCATGCGGCGGATAGCGGCTATCATTTGAACAGCATCGTGATGAACTACGGGCTGTTCATCGGGATCAATGTCCTCATCCTGCTGATGGCCTTGGTGCAGGGCTGGTCTGAGCAGAAGCGCAAGGGATGGCTGTTGCTTGCCGCGTTGTCCCTGTGTTCGGTAGCGGACACCATCTGCGTGCTGGGCGGGTCCATGGGTGTGCTGGGCTGGCTGCCCGATACGGCGCGCGTGCTGGAGATCATGCGGTTGATCACGGTGCCTTGGGGCATGTACTTGTTGATCATGGTGCTGGCGGAACTGCGGGGTGAATTGAGCCGGAAGCGCACGTGGTTGTACAGTGCCGGCATCGCGGTGATCACCGTTGGGGGCATCATGGTGTTGGCGATGGACGGAACAGCGGATCCCGGCAAATGGGTTTCGTTCAGCTACACCGAGAACTCGGCACGGCAGTTGGCCTTTTATTTCCTGCTGGGCATCCTGGCGCTCATTGGCGTGTTTGTAGTGGTGTGGTTTGCCATTGAAGAAGTACGCTTGGGCATCAAGCTGTGGCGCACCAAGGGTTACGAACGCTGGGTGGGGGTTGGTGCGGTGGCCGCCAGCTTGCTCACGTTCGCACTGGGGGTGCTGGGTGGATTTGCAGGTTTTGGCCTCGCCAACTGGCTTTCAGTGCTGGCGAGCTACTGCTCCTTTGTGGCCGTTCCGATCAGCGTGGCCATTTACCTCTCCATCCGTTCGGCGCACCACACGCGGCTGGTGACGCGCCAGCGCGATGAGCTGGACCATGAGGTACAGGAACGCACGGCGGAACTGCGCACCGAAAGGGACCGTTCCGATGAACTGCTGCACAACATCCTGCCGCACGAGGTGGCCGAAGAGTTGAAGCACACCGGCGCCGCGGAAGCGAAGCACTTTGACCAGGCCACGGTGCTCTTCACGGATTTCCGCGGGTTTACCCAGATGAGCGAAAAACTTTCACCGGAGCAGCTGGTGAACGAGCTGGACACCTGCTTCAAGCATTTCGACGGGCTGATGGACAAGTGGGGCATGGAGAAGATCAAGACCATCGGCGACTCGTACATGGCGGCCGGGGGCCTGCCCGACCCCGCCAAAGGCAGCCCGGCGGATGTGGTGCATGCCGCGTTGGAGATGCAGGAGTTCATGGAGGAGTTGGCGCAGAAGCGCACCGCACAAGGACTTCCCGTGTTCCGCATGCGGGTGGGCATCCACACGGGCCCGGTGGTGGCGGGCATCGTGGGCGTGAAGAAATTCCAGTACGACATCTGGGGCGATACGGTGAACACGGCTTCGCGCATGGAGTCCTCCGGAGAAGTAGGCCAGGTGAACATCAGTGGTGCGACATACGCGTTGGTGAAAGACACCGTTGTCAGTCCGCAGTTGTCAGTTGTCAGTTGTCAGGGCGGAACACGGACAACTGACAACCAACAACTGACAACCCCAGCATTTAATTTTACTCCCCGCGGAAGAATACAGGCCAAGGGCAAGGGGGAAATGGAGATGTACTTTGTTCGCCGAAGCTCCAGCGGATCGTAGGACCCGGATTATGCAGCAGGGTTCGTTGCGAGGGTCGAAATCACAATGGCAGCGCGGATTTCACCGAGAAGGAATAGCACAAGCTATTGTGCCGAGGGGAAAACCGGCGAAGCGTACGCTGCCGCAGTGATTTCGGGCCGTAGTAGAAATCCTGCTGCATATTCCGGGTAGGAGAACTTGGTCAACCGGCCAGTTCACCCAACGCCGCACCAAGCGTGGGATACCTGAACCGGAACCCGCTGCCCAAGAGCTTTTCGTTGCTGACCCGGGAGCCTTTCAACAGCACATCGCTGAGCTGCCCCAAGGCCAATCGCAGGAACACGGCAGGTACGCCCGGCAGGAAGGCCGGTTTGTGCAGGGCCTTCGCCATTTGGCGGGTGAAGTCGCGGTTGCTCAGCTGTTCCGTCGCCGCCACGTTGTACGTGCCGTGCATCCCCGCATGCGTAACGGCATGGGCGTAGGCCCGTGCAATGTCGTCCAGGTGCACCCAGGTGATCCATTGCCTGCCGCTGCCCAGCGGTGCCGCCAGCCCCCGCCGCGCCGTGGCGGAGAGCTTCGGCCAGGCGCCACCCTGCTTGGCCAGCACCATCGGTGTGCGCAGCTTCACTACGCGACAATGCGGGGCCCAGCGGTCGGCCGCGTGCTCCCACGCCTGCGCCAGTGTGCCGATGGCATCATCCGCGGGCGGATCGTCCTCGCTGAAGACGTGTTCGCTGGTGACCGCGCCGTAATAGTTGATCCCGCTGGCGCTGATGAAGGAACCCGGGAAGCGGCCAAACCGCTCCGCTGCGGCCAGCAGCACCTCGGCGGCCTTCACGCGGCTGTCGTACAACACACGCATCCGGGCGGCCGTCCACCGCCCACCGGCGATGCTGGCCCCGCTGAGGTGGATGATGTGGTCCACGCCTTCCAGTGCCTGCGGGTCCACCTCACCGCGTTCGATGCTCCACGTGAATACCGGTACCGGTGCATCTGTCCGCTTGCTTCGGCTCAGGTGCCGCACGTTATGTCCATGCCCCACCAGCAATTGCGTAAGCCGCGTGCCGATCAACCCGCTGCCACCGGTGATGAGAATGGTGGGCATGGGGTGAAATTAGTAGTTGGTTGCTGGTTGGGCCCACGACCAACCAACGACTGACAACTAAAAAACCACCTCACCGCAGCAAGGTCACATGCCCCCTTGCACGCTGCCTCATGCCGATCACGGCATCGTCGGGGTCCATGTAAAAGCGGTAGTTCAGCTGCCACGCATAAACACCGATCGGGCAGGGCTCGTTTTTGGCCATGCCGTCCCACTGCGCATCGTTCCCGGTTCCGTGCGCGATCACCTGTCCCCAGCGGTCGAAGATGTACAGTTCCACGAAAGCGAGGTTGTTGCCCAAAGGCAGAAGCACGTCATTGATCCCGTCGCCGTCCGGGGTGAAGGTGTTGGGCATGAAGATCGTGCCCGGGCAGAATTCCTTCACGGTGATCTCCTCGTGGATCGTGCAGTTCTCCTGGTTGGTGATCACCACGGAATACACCCCGGGCGCATGGATCGGCAATACGCGCGAGGTGTCGCCGCCCGGTTGCCAAGCGAAGGAGCTTCCCGGATTTCCGGCGTCCAGGTCCAGGATGGTCGGTGGCAACTGGAAGCAGTGGGTGAGGCTATGTGCGGGCAGCTCATCGGGCAACGGATGGAAGGTGGCCAAGAGGCTATCCTTCGTCATGCAGTATCCATTGTCCACTTCCAGGCGGATGTCCGTGGTTTCCGTGACCGTGATCTGCTGCGCCGTGGAGCCGGTGCTCCACCACACGGCACAGGTGTCGCACCCGGCGTTCAACGTAAGTACCTCGAGGTCGCACAAGGCCGTATCGGGCCCGAGGTCCACCACGGGGAACGGGATGAAGCCGATGTTCACGGATGCGCTGTCCACGCAGTTTTCGGGCGTAGAGACCACTACGGAGTACGTTCCGCCCATGCCGTGCACAGTGATCTCTTGTGTGCTCGCACCACCCGGCATCCACAGGTAGGTGCTCCCCGCGTTGCCGGCATCCAGCAGCACGGTGTCGCTGATGCAGGCAGCGGTGTCGTGAAGGCTGAACAAGGGGAGCGGATGGAAGATGATCTCTACGGTATCGGTGGCCGTGCAGGCATGCTGGTCCGTTACCGATACACTGTATGTGCCGGTGCTTCCCACGGTGATGGAACTGCCGGTGGCGCCCGTGCTCCACAGGATGCCCGGGCCGGATGTGCCCGCGTTCAGCGTGAGGCTTTCACCGGCGCACAGGGCGGTATCGGCACCCAGGTCCACCGTCGGCGGCTGGTGGATGGCAACTTGGTAAGCCACTTGATGGGTGCATGCGGCACCTGGATCGGTCAGGGTGCAGGTATAGGTGCCTTCCGCGCTTACGGCGATGCTTGGCGTTGTTGCACCCGTGCTCCACGCGTGCGTTGCTTGCGGAACGCCGGGGTCCAGCAGGATCGTGCCACCCTGGCATAGGCTGGTGTCCACAACGGTCTCCAACTGCGAGAAGGGGACGATCACCTGCACGGTATCCCATCCGGGGCAGCCCACCCCGCCCGTCACGGTGACCCAATAGGTCATGGTGCTGTCGTGTTGCACGATCGGGCTGGTGGTGTTGGCGCCGCTCAAGAAGCCGGGCGGCCCCCATTGCACGGTGGCCGGGCCAAGATCGTGCACCACATGCAGGGGGAGTCCCATGGCATCGCACACGGTGGTATCGGGCCCGGCGGATACGTTCCCCGGGTTTTCAATGGTCACGAACACGCTGTCCGCGTAGGTGCAGCCCGATAGCAGGTCCGTGGTGGTGATCTGGAACCAACCAGGCCCGTTCGGCCACGCCGGGGTGGACATGGCCGATGGGCTCCCTACCAAGGCGGCCGGCGACCAGGCATGGGCCACATCCTGCACGTTCTTCACGGCGACCACCACATTGTCCATGGCCCAGTTGTCCTGGCCCTGCCCGGCGAAAGTGGGTTGTGCCCAGCGGAAGCGCGTGCTGGCCGTTTGCGCCATGGTGGGGATGGGCAGTTCCACCAGTCCCCAATTCTCGTATTGGTAGGCATAGCAGGTATGGAAGGAGGTCCAGTTGCCACCACCGTTGGTACTGAAAGAGACCTGGATATACCCGGTGGCGCCCATCCCCTCACAGGGTGCCGAACCGCTTCCCAGCTTGAGCTGGAACCGGATGATCCCGCCGGAGGAAACATCCAGGTCGGTGGTCTGGGCTTGCCGCGATGGGGGAGGGCCATTGAAGTACAAGGCATTGCCATTCACGGAACCGCATGCCACAGCGGGTTCGCCGCCGGTGATCTGCGCCCAAAGCGAGGCATCCGCCTGGGGGTCGAACTGATCGGAAGCAATGGCCTGTAGCATCTCCACGGAAAGGTGGGCCGTGTCGCCGAAGCAGATGGATGGCTCATCCACCTGGGCTTCATGCCGTATGATCCGCCCGGGCAGCACCGTCACATGGATGCTGTCCGTGGCCTCGGCACAGCCGGTGAGCGAACTCACGTTCACGTAGTACCAGCCGCTCTGTTCGGGCGTGATCGCGGGTGTTGGGCTGGTGGGGTCGTCAAAAAGGGTTTGCGGCGACCAACTGTAGTTGTACAACCCCGGCGGGTCCGCCGTTACCGACAAGGGTATTGGCACATTGGCGCAGCTATTGGCGGCACCCGCGGAAAGCGTGAGGGCGGGCGGAGTGTCCAGTTCAATGCTGAAGGTGCGCTCCAGGGGACATGAGCTGAGGTTCTCGGTACCACTTACCACGTAAACGTTGCTCGCCGGTGGCGCGAAGGTGTACACGGCACCCTCGTACAGCGTGTCCTGTGGTGTGCCCTCGATGGACCACCAAGGCTCGCTCATTTCCGGATCGGCAAGCAAGGTGACCATCCCCGAGCCATCGAGCCCGCAGAGCACCGTGTCCACCACGGGCTGGTCCGTGGGCATGTACGCACCGGCACTGTACGCATAGGTCTCGTGTTGCGACCCCATGCCGTACACGTATACGATCACGCCGGTGGAACAGGCGACCCGATGGTTGCCGGGGTTGAGGGCCACCCTGGTGTAGCTGAAGGAGGGGTCTGCTGCATAGGGCGTGAACGTGGAGGCGGACAGCAAGGCGCCATCCAGCAGCACCTGGCCCGCACTGGCTGTTTCCACCACGATGCTCACGGAGTGCGAGGTGATCTGGGGTGAAATGATGGTGGTGAAGTTCACCTCGGCGATCCATTGGTCGATGGAGTTGAGCGACAGCAGGGCGGGGTCGCCGATGTTATTGCCTGAGCAGGATTGGCCCTGGATCATTTGTGCCACGCTGATCGGCACATTGCTTTCGATCACCTTGGGTGCGGCCACGTTGTTCCATTCGGCCGATTGGCCGGCGTTCAGCACGGGTTGCGGGGCGCCATCGATCGTGTAGGTGGTGCCATCGGTATTGGCCAGCACGCGGTAGGTGTACACCTCGGGGCCGGCCCATGGCACCGTGTAATACTTCATTCCCCAGCCCTTCACCGGCAGGGACTGGTCGAACAGGTGGTCGCAGGCAGGGCAGGATGAGGGGATGTAGGAGCAGAGGGCACCACCGAACACGGCGAACGGCCGGCACCCTCCGCTCTCTGCCGTGCCCCGGACCCATGTTCCGGTCAGGTCGCCATTGCTTCCACCCGTGGATTGGATCTGATAGGTTTCCGCGCTGTCCAATTCAACAATGAACGGAACCCCGTTGGCGTGGCCCTGCACGGTATTGGACTTGGGGGTCACCTCCACGCGGGTGCCGTCCTGCGTGGAAACGATCAGGAGTTGCGAGGGTGCGCCAAAGGCCTGGCCCTTGTAGGCCTGAACCCGGTATTCGCTGCCCAGTGCCTTGGTTGGAAGGATCGCAGTGGCATCCGCGCTATTCATCGCCCAATTGAGAGCGTAGAGTGAAACGGGGTCCTCGGTTTGTACGAGAATGGCCTTGTGCTCAGGAATCTCGGAACCCGTGAGCCGCAGGTTCAGGGGCAGGTCGATGGTGGTAACGGCATTGGCGGCCACGGTGAAGGCCTGGCTGTATGCGGTGTAGGGCACCTGGACCGTCCCCGATGTGCTTGTGTTGCTGGAGATGAAAAGTTGGATCTTCGGATCGTCGCCTCCGTTGGCCATGAAGCCCAGCCAGAATTCGGTTCCCACCGTGGAAACCATTTCCCCTTGGGCCCGTGCATGCGTGCCCGAGAAGGCCAGCAGGGCTGCCAGGAACAGGCGCGCAGTCATCGGTGCCGTAAACGGTCCTGGCTTTTTGTTGAGGCTACCACGTTTTCCATGGCACATTCCACGTAAGTTACCATAACAAAACAAGCGGATAGGCCGGTCATTTCCAACCAGTTGGGCAGGAATGGGGGTGTACGGTTGAATATGGGGCGGGGATCGCTGTCCGCACCAAGATCTCGAGGTTCTTCCGTTGTAGGGCTGCCGGTTGCCAGCGGAATACGGACACCACAGCGTTGTGCCGCGCTTCCCGGCCCAAATGCCGAGGCTCATATCCTTCCGGCAGAAGAAGCTGCGCGAGCGCCATACCCACCAAACCACTGCCGCCGGTGATCGGAACCTTTTCCAAGTGGTCAATTTGCCAATTCGCCAAAGGGGTTGATTGGCAAATTTCATTCATGGGCAAATGGCCTCAGCGTGATTGCTCCAGCACGCGGAAATCTTCCTGGATGAAGCCCATCTTCTTGTCGAACAAGGCGGCCTCGTCCCGTTGGTACATCAATTCACCCGTGCTGGCGTTGAACACTCGCCGGAAGCACCACTTGGTCTTGTATTCACCGGTGATCACCACATCGGCGATGCACACCCCGGATTGGCCCTTGGTTGCGGCGGCCATCAGCTGCGGGTAGTCCATCAGCTTCACCTCGTGCGTGTATGTTTCCTTGATCGCCGCCAGATCGGGCAGGCTCTTGTCCAATTGCTCCTTGGCCAGCCACAGCTCCTGCTCCTTGATGAAGCGGTTGCGGCTGGCGTACAGGCGGTCGGCGGTGGCCTTGTCGGTGATCTTTCCGTTCTCCACTTGGTTCAGGAAGTCCTGCAGGGCCTTCAGGTACACGTTCAACATGGCGGCGCCACCGTTGTCCAACTGCTTGGCATCGATCAGGATGGAAGCGATCTCCTGTTCGGCGGGCAGGTTGGTCACCGCGTCATCCTCCACGTTGAGCATTTCGCCCTTTTTCATTTTCCAACCCTGTACCAGGGCCAGAAAGGTGGCCGTGTGCTTCTCCTTGTCGGTCTTGCGCACCTTCATCAGGTAGGTCTTGGTGGGGTCGATGGGTGCGGTGGCCAGGTCGGTGGTGGTGCCGAAGTCGGGATTTGCGGTAAAGCGCCAGTCGGCCTTCACGGCGTCCATCAGGGCGCGGTTGTACGGGCTGTCCTTGGCATCGCGGAGCACCAAGGTGGAGGATGCCTTGGCGGTAGCCACGGCCTTCTTGTCGAAGCTGCCGTACTGGGCCATGCTGGCGCTGGAAACGGACAGGGCGGCGAAGAGGAGGAAATTGCGCATGCGGTTCGTGTGCGGTTGAGGTTGAAAAGGTTCCACCGCAGGCCATGGTTGGCGGGTGGCGATCGGCACCGGCGAAAATAGTGCCAAGCGCTTCCCACCTTTGGCCGTTGTTGGCCGAAGATGAACGAAGGAGTGTCGAAACCGGACGGTGAAGGCCTGCGCAAGCGCTTGGACGAGGCGGTGGTGTTGCAGCGTACCGTGCTTCAGTTGCGCAAGGACCTGCGGGATGAGGAGCTTCCGGTGCCGGCGCTGGGGGAAGGGGCATTCGAGGCATTACGCGCCCGGGTGCTGGCCATCTTGCAGCAGCGTGAAAAGGAGGGCGCCCATGCGTTGGGTCTGGTGGTGAACCGCGTGGACCTCACCGAGCGGCAGGTTCGGGAAGCCACCGCAGCAGGTGGCCTGCACGCCTTGGCGGGCAGCGTGGTGTTGCGCTGCCTGCAGAAGGTGCTCAGCCGCATGCGCTTTGCGGGCTTGGGGTGAACGCATCGCCATGGAGGAACAGTGGGTCCGGGACGATCACGCCCTTTACCATCCATGGTGATCCGTTGAACCAGGTGCAGCCACTCACAGGCCATGCTCTTATACTTGCTGCCTCCACAAAAGCATAAAAATCAACCCCGATGCGTACATTCTATACCTGCCTGCTGATCGCCTCTCTTGCGTCCCACGTGAACGGCCAGTGGGTCCAGATGCCCTCACCCACGCCGGCCAACCTGTGGAGCATGGCCTTCTTTACGGAAAACATGGGCTACATGAACACCAATGCCCAATTGCTGAAGACCGTTGATGGCGGTGAAACTTGGACCTTGACCACCCATCCGGGGAATGTGGATGGCGACTTCTCATTTCCCTCAAGCACTGTGGGATACATGGCGGGCTTTTCTGATTACATCAAAAAAACCACCAATGCCGGTGCCTCTTGGACCACGATCAACATCAATAATCAGTCGTTGCCCATATACTCGGTCAGCTTTCCGGATGTGAACACCGGGTATGTAGTGGGCATAAACGGGTTCATCCGAAAGACCACCAACGGCGGAGCGACTTGGACCGCGCAGTCGGTCAGTGGTTCGCCAAGCCTGCGCCACGTGCACTTCGTGAACCCGAACTTGGGCACCGCCATTGGGACTAACGGCGCTATTCGGCGTACAACCAACGGAGGAGCCACCTGGAGCAGCATTGCCGGGGCGCCCGCAACCTCCTTGGAGGACATCTTTTTCCTGGACGAGAACATTGGATTCATCGTTGGCGGATCGGGCACGATGCTGAAAACCACCAATGGGGGGGCGAATTGGTCATTGGTCAATACAGGAACCACCGAGGCACTGTACTCGGTATGCTTCCGCAACGCAATGGAGGGCTATGTGGGTGGCACGAGCGGATTCATGATGAAGACGACCAACGGAGGTCTTACGTGGGTCACGGAAGACAATCCGATCTACCTGTCGACACAGCACATCGACGACATTGCATGGAAGAACGGCCATTGGATCACCATAGGCAGTGGTGGCAGGATCTCGCGCAACGCCGGGAATGTGGGCATCGCTGATCGAACGGGGGGAGGGCCAGCCTTCATGTTAAGCCCCAATCCGGCATCAGACCGGGTTGCGATCCACGGCCGCGATCCGCAAGTTGCCATGCGCACCGTGCGTGTTTTCGACGTTCGTGGCGGGCTGGTGCTTGCCACCACGCTTACCGGGGATGTTGCGCAATTGGATGTGGCCGGCTTGGGTGATGGCCTGTACTTGTTGGAGGTGAATGAAGGAGCGGTGAGCGGCCGTTTGAAGCTCATGGTGCAGCACTGACCACCACCCTGCGTTGGTGGCCGGCCTAACAGGAGTGCCGGCGACCCATCTTTCCTCCCGCAGGGTCTTGCGCTGCGCAGGCCGAAGCGTCTGCGCGAAGGCGTGCAGCGGACCCGCGCCCACGTTCGGCTGCTGGCATGTCCCGGCCATCATGCTAGTCCGTTCACATCCGCTCTTCATGGTGTCGTTCAGCAATGCATTGGCCGCCACTTGTCCTGATCCACCGCACCACCTCAAGCGCGGCGGGGGCCGGGGTATAAGGCTACTCGCACACCACCTTCACGGTTCCCAAGAAAAAATCCTTGGCCTGCACCTCAACCAGGTAAAGCCCGGCTGGGATGTTGCCCCGCTCCAGGGCGAATGAGGGGCCCAGCCGCTTCACCACGGAGCGGCCCAGCTCGCGCCCCAGCAGGTCCCTCCAGATAACCTGCTCGGGCTGAAGAGCTGCACTTGGCACCGACTGATCGAAACTCAATACCGCCCTACTGGCCATAGGATTTGGCCATACGCCGATCATTTGGACCGGTGCCATTTCCGTTAGCTGCACCGGTAGCGGGGAGCTATCCGTGTACCGCTTGCAGGGCGAGGGGAAGCCGCCGAGCGCTGGGGTGCCCTGCAAGTGCCTGAGCTGGTAGCCGAAAAGAAGCAGCTCGGGAAAGACATCCACGGATTGCCATGGCAGATAGACCTGCTGTATCGTTTGGGTCATGAGGGGCTGGGCGTAATTCTCAGGAAAAATGGGCTGCCGGAAGATCACGGTACCTGATTGCGGCAAGCCCAAGGGCCCGAACGCATGGGCCCAGCCCGCAGGTGCCATGGCCATGAGGGAGCCGTATTGATTGTCATAGCGGCCTTCCTCATCCTGTAATGCCACGAAGCCCATTCGGCTATAGACCAGGTCCACCGGGCCCCATTCCAGGTCAAATTGGAAGCATCTGCCCAGCGTTATGCCAGACATGCGGTTCTCCGCGTAGAGGTAGCGGCCCGTCAGGTCGAAGTCAACATTCAGCAGGTACGGGTACATCATGACCGCCATCGAGGCGGAATCCCCACCATAATCCTGCAACCGGATGTCCGCCCAATGGACCAGCGCACCAGTGGCCCGGTCAAAATCAAAGATCTCCACCTTGTTGGTATCCAAGGAGGTATCGTTCTTGACCACTGCAAGGCGGTCCCCTTGGAAACTGAAATTCATCTTTCCGTACCGGTCCATGTTCCGTTCCGGTGCGGAGGGCAAGTACACAGTGCCCTGATGCGAGATCACCGGCACCGTGTCAAAACCCGAAGGCCCGAGATGGAAGGCGTGGAAGGCATCGTCCGCTTCCCCATGCAGCAACACCCAGTAACCGTTCTCGTCCAAAGTGGTGGTGGCCGTCAATTTTGCCGTGACATGCTGCATGAACCATGTGGTGTTGCCCACTACAACCCCGGCACTTCCGCCGGAAAGGTCGACTTCCACCCATCCCGCTCTTGCATTGGGCGGCTCTTCAATGATGAAAACCGCATACCGCTCACCAGGCCCGGGGATCGGGAGGATCAGGTAGTTCGCCGCCGGCACGTTCCAACCCAATTCAGCAGCCCCGCCCCCCTGCACCAGTTGGAACAGGGCATTGCGGATCCCGAAGTCATCGGCCAACAAGCGGAACTGCCCCTCCGTGTCACTGATGGAGGCATTGCGCAGGGAGACCGTGTCCGCCAGGGGCACGGATACGATCGTATCATGGGTAAACTGTAGCCAAACCCCGCTAGCGAACACCCAGTTGAAGTTGCGTTTCTGCGCTTGCACCGTAAACAGTGCGCTCATGAATGAAGTTACGAGCACGGCCCTGAAGAGAGTGGCACGGCCACGGCTTTGCAGATGGTTCATGGGCAAACGAATTGTCCAATCCCAACTTGAAGCGGCGGGCCGCAGGTCACCTTGAATTGATACTCATATGGCGGATCAGCACCCACATATGCCCTTCCGCCCTGCAGGTTGATGCAGGACAGCTCCCCGTCACACTCCACTGGACCATAGGTTTGACTGAATGGTAATTCGGGGGGTACGTTGTAGCCCCACGAAAGAAACATACCCGGATCGGTACTGATCGTGAACGTAATCTTCAAGAGTTCATCTGTGCTGCCCAAATTCGCGTAATACCAAGAGCTGGCAGATAATGTCCCAATATCCGGATTGCTGGGATCAGCCCACGAGTATGCCAGGACGCTGATCTCGCATGGGCAATCCGTCCCAACTTCAATGATTTGGGCAGAGGTGTTGGAGGAGATCAGACCGGCCGATATGATAGACCATCCTTGAGCAACCCTGTAATGAAAAACGCGGCTGGTTATGAATTCAAGTAATTTCACTGTAAGTGGCTTTGACGTCCCAAACGTACTGTTCAACCCGGATTATGCAGTAGGGTTCGTTGCGATGATTGAAATCACAACGGCAGCGCGGCTTTAACCGAGAAGGAATAGCCCAAGCTTTTCTGACGAGCAGAAAGCCGGTGTAACGTACGCTGCCGCAGCGATTTCGGGCCGTAGTAGAAATCCTACGGCATATTCCGGGTTCAAGTTAAGCAAAACCCTCTCCTGCCGCCGGGCCTCCCGCTTTCAGTAGCCCCAGCCATGCGAAGGCTACCTCGGGGCACCTGCGCTCACCTTGCGTGTTTATCCAACCCGTCATTGCGAGGCCGTCGCGGGTCCCGGCCTTGTGCCGGGAAGCAATCCATCAGGGCACCCCTTGCCTGGACTGCCGCGCCGCAAAGCCGGCTCGCAGTGACGACGCTCCTATCCAACCCGTCATTGCGAGGCCGTCGCGGGTCCCGGCCTTGTGGGGGGGGAGCAATCCTTCTGGGCACTCTCGCCATGGACTGCTTCGTCGCAAAGCCTCCTCGCAGTGACGACGCTCCTATCCAACCCG
>ENA-UOUJ01000799-UOUJ01000799.1-activated-sludge-metagenome-genome-assembly--contig:-NODE-799-length-18728-cov-6.724308_pt1 | contig 18728 bp, 19 predicted proteins | sample MGYA00249839_ERZ747224 | MGnify/ENA primary metagenome ERZ747224 (study PRJEB28782, sample SAMN03220277) | activated sludge metagenome | biome: wastewater; feature: sewage sludge; material...
GGCGATGCGCTCCATCAAGGCGCGCGCCACGTCCGCATCGATGTTTCAATCCGCGCCCGCCATTGCTGGCGGGCGATGCCGGCCTGAGCGCATCGTGGAGGCTTACACGCGACGAGTTTCAATCCGCGCCCGCCATTGCTGGCGGGCGATGCCCGTTCAGGGCCGTGATGCTACTGCCATCCACCAGTTTCAATCCGCGCCCGCCATTGCTGGCGGGCGATGCGGCCCATGGTGAAGGCCTGCCCTCCGGTAATCTGGTTTCAATCCGCGCCCGCCATTGCTGGCGGGCGATGCCAAGCATGCCGATGATGTAGCTCACCGGCTTGGCGTTTCAATCCGCGCCCGCCATTGCTGGCGGGCGATGCCACCCCCGACAGCCACCAGCAATAGCCGATGGCGCAGTTTCAATCCGCGCCCGCCATTGCTGGCGGGCGATGCGCCTGCGGGTATAGGTGCCGTCGTCGTTGCGTTTGTTTCAATCCGCGCCCGCCATTGCTGGCGGGCGATGCGGGCTGAGTCCTAACACCGCATCGTCGGACAAATAGTTTCAATCCGCGCCCGCCATTGCTGGCGGGCGATGCCCTGGGCCAAATGGCGCACGCGGCTTTTTAGGGCCGGTTTCAATCCGCGCCCGCCATTGCTGGCGGGCGATGCGCGCGCTGGCGTGATGCGCGGCTGCAAGCGGTGTCTGTTTCAATCCGCGCCCGCCATTGCTGGCGGGCGATGCCAGGTCATGAGCTGCGTGCGCCTGTCACCTGGTCGTTTCAATCCGCGCCCGCCATTGCTGGCGGGCGATGCGTGGTCGCGCCGCGCACCATCTTCAAGACCTGCATGTTTCAATCCGCGCCCGCCATTGCTGGCGGGCGATGCCCTCCCGTACTGGCAATCACAAGCTGCCCGCCCGTTTCAATCCGCGCCCGCCATTGCTGGCGGGCGATGCCTGCTGGCCGGGGAGACGGTGTTCGCCTGCAAACAGTTTCAATCCGCGCCCGCCATTGCTGGCGGGCGATGCGCATCTTTTGGCTCAGGTTGATGATGGGCGCGGGGTTTCAATCCGCGCCCGCCATTGCTGGCGGGCGATGCAGGAGTACGCCAAGTCCTGCTACAGGGCTGGGGTTGTTTCAATCCGCGCCCGCCATTGCTGGCGGGCGATGCCCTCGACTCCCTCGAGGCCGCCGCAGGTCAATTGGTTTCAATCCGCGCCCGCCATTGCTGGCGGGCGATGCGTGCCGCGCAACCGCCTGGCGCCGCTGGTGGTGCTGGTTTCAATCCGCGCCCGCCATTGCTGGCGGGCGATGCGGGAGTACGCCCAAGCCTGCTGGCGGGCTGGGGCTGTTTCAATCCGCGCCCGCCATTGCTGGCGGGCGATGCAGTGCACTGGCCATGTGCACGCGCAGGCCTCTACGGTTTCAATCCGCGCCCGCCATTGCTGGCGGGCGATGCGTGCGCTCCGCGATAGCTCAGCGGGTCGCGGAAGGGTTTCAATCCGCGCCCGCCATTGCTGGCGGGCGATGCCCGGCAACGGAGAACACCATGAGTGAGTACCGACAGTTTCAATCCGCGCCCGCCATTGCTGGCGGGCGATGCTCGCGCCCCTTGATGATGCGCACAGCCTCGGACTTGTTTCAATCCGCGCCCGCCATTGCTGGCGGGCGATGCTAAAACCCCGGAACGGATCGCCTGCAAACCCGCATGTTTCAATCCGCGCCCGCCATTGCTGGCGGGCGATGCCACACCAATGCAAAGCGCTACGCCATTCGGTGGGTTTCAATCCGCGCCCGCCATTGCTGGCGGGCGATGCCACTGGCCAGCCTGCGCGACCGCGAAAACCCAATGGTTTCAATCCGCGCCCGCCATTGCTGGCGGGCGATGCACCCCCGACAGCCACCAGCAATAGCCGATGGCGCAGTTTCAATCCGCGCCCGCCATTGCTGGCGGGCGATGCCCGCCAGGTCGGCCAGGGCGTTTGCCGTGCCCGCCAGTTTCAATCCGCGCCCGCCATTGCTGGCGGGCGATGCCAGGGTTTCGCTGCTCACCATGGTTTTGATCTCCAGTTTCAATCCGCGCCCGCCATTGCTGGCGGGCGATGCGTCGATGTCGGGCAGCTTGAGATCCAGACCCTCGTTTCAATCCGCGCCCGCCATTGCTGGCGGGCGATGCAGCGTCAATCTCTGCATCGCTCGGCGTTACCGCTGGTTTCAATCCGCGCCCGCCATTGCTGGCGGGCGATGCGCCGATCATGGCGGGGGTGATCGTGATGGGCAAAAGTTTCAATCCGCGCCCGCCATTGCTGGCGGGCGATGCGCAAGACATCTGGCCCGAGCTGGCGGATTCTGAAGTTTCAATCCGCGCCCGCCATTGCTGGCGGGCGATGCCGTTCAACCGGAGGTGCCGCCGTGCCCGCATTGGACGTTTCAATCCGCGCCCGCCATTGCTGGCGGGCGATGCACCAGGCGTGCGCAGCAGGGGGCGCACGACATGCTGTTTCAATCCGCGCCCGCCATTGCTGGCGGGCGATGCCGGGCTACAGCCTGCAGGACGTGACGGCCACCATCGAGTTTCAATCCGCGCCCGCCATTGCTGGCGGGCGATGCGCAGGGCGCGCTCTTCAGGGCGACGCCCAGACGTGTTTCAATCCGCGCCCGCCATTGCTGGCGGGCGATGCAGCGGCGGTGAGCGTGGCGTCGTCCACAAAGTCGCCGTTTCAATCCGCGCCCGCCATTGCTGGCGGGCGATGCCGCGGAGCCGGCGGCCTTGAACTCGCCTACGCAGGTTTCAATCCGCGCCCGCCATTGCTGGCGGGCGATGCCCCACTTCACCGCCCAGCTCACGCCCGAGTGCAAGTTTCAATCCGCGCCCGCCATTGCTGGCGGGCGATGCACGTAGGCGCCCACCATTTCGCCGCGATCCTTGGAGTTTCAATCCGCGCCCGCCATTGCTGGCGGGCGATGCGTGTTGCAGCAGGCGACCATGATCGACTTCGCCTGGTTTCAATCCGCGCCCGCCATTGCTGGCGGGCGATGCATGAGGTGCGCAGGACAAAGGGATTGCCGCCCGTGGTTTCAATCCGCGCCCGCCATTGCTGGCGGGCGATGCATGGTTGCGATGGCGTTCATTCTGTGCCTCAAAAAGTTTCAATCCGCGCCCGCCATTGCTGGCGGGCGATGCCAGGGATCCTGGATCTGCTGCGTGCGGGCTTCATGGTTTCAATCCGCGCCCGCCATTGCTGGCGGGCGATGCAGGCCGCTGCCATTGCCAAACCCGCGCCCGCGAAGTTTCAATCCGCGCCCGCCATTGCTGGCGGGCGATGCCATGCTCGACCAGCTGGGCAGCAATGTCACGATGGTTTCAATCCGCGCCCGCCATTGCTGGCGGGCGATGCGCTTCACTACCAACGCCTTGCCAGTCCTGTACTTTTTCCTGTTCTCGCGCGAACGTCTGTTCGACCATTCGACTGGTCAAACAGACTTATGCGAGCAAGGAGGAAAAGCATAGAACGACAACGACTTATGAAGCGTGCGAACCTGTTCGACGCAACGCCATCACTCCAGGTTCGCGACGCGCACGATAGCACGGCCCCTTGCCCTACAGCACCAACGGCCCATCAAAATCCACCGCCTTGAAGCTGCCGTGCTCCAGCACCTCGAACCCCCGGGTTTGCGGCATCCGGTACAGGCGCAGGCAGTCTTGATCGGGATTGATTTCCGCCAGCAAGCGCCGCTCCAGAGTCTCAAACTGCGCCACATCCACCTGGCATTCAAAGACCGACTTTTGCACCCGCTGTCCGGTGCTCTCACACACCTTGGCGACGCGGCGCAGGCGGCGGCGGCCGGCGCTGGTTTCGGTATTCACGTCGTAGCAGACCAGTACCAGCATGGCGCCTCCTTTTACTTGGGAACGAAAGGCAGGTAGGGCATGGTGTCGTCGCGCAGGGCGCGTGCCAAGAGCCGCGCTTGCGCCAGCGGCACCAGGCCCAGGGGCAGGCTTTGCGCCAGCAGCGGGTGGGTAATTTCGTCTTTCTTGCGCTCTTGGTAGGCCACCACCACCGCCTTACGCGCGTCGCCCTGCAGCGCCACGCCGCCGCCTTCGCGCAGGTCGAAATCATCCGCCTGCACCTGCCCCCGGTTGATGAGGGTGAGCGCCAGGCGGTCGGCCCAGGGGCGAAACTCTTCCATCAAGTCCAGCGCCAGCGCGGCGCGGCCGGGGCGCAGGGCGTGCAAGAAGCCGACTTGCGGATCGAGGCCTGCGGCCTCCAGGGCGCTGCGGCAGTCGTTCATCCACATGGCGTACAAAAACGACAGCAAGGCATTGAATCGATCGCGCGGCGGGCGGCGGGTGCGGCCATCCATGGTGAAGTGCTCGCGCAGGTCGGCACGCACCAAGAGCGGCAGGCCGCTGAAGTACTGGCGCGCGGCCTCGCCTTCCACGCCGCGCACGGCGTCCAGCGTGGCGGCACCTGGCAGGGCGCGCAGGCTGGCGGCTAGGTCGTCGGCGCGCCGGGTCAGTACGGCGGCTTCTGCTTCGCTCTTGGCCTCGCGCGCACCGCGCTGCAAAACCTGGCGGGTGTTCTTGATCTTGCCGGCGACAAAGCTGCGCGCTATGTCCAGGGTGAAGGCCGCATCCGCGCCGCGCGCAAACTGCGCCTGGCGCAAGAGCACGTTGCCGCTCACAGCGCCTTCGAGCCGCGCCTTGAAGCGGCCGTTGGAGTCCAACAGCACCAGGGCGATGCCCTCGTCAGCCAAGCGGTGCATGAGCGGCGCGGACAGCCCAACATGGCCAAAGCAGACCACGGCGGTGAGGTGGTGCAGCGGCACACGCAGGCGCGTTTCGCGCTCGACCTCGATGCGCAGGGTGTCGTTGTCCAGGCGCAGCCAGGCGTCGGGCAGGGTGACGTAGAGAGTGTTGAGCAGTTGCATGGCGGGCAAAGGGCGTCAGGCCTCGGGGTCGAACAGGCTGCGCCGAGCGGCGGCCAGCAGCGTGGTCGTGGCCTGTGGCTGGCAGCGCTCTTGCAGCGAGCAGCCTTTGCAGCGCTGCTGCGCGGCGTCGCCCGTCAGGGGTGGCGGCAAACGCCCGCTGGCCAGCATCTGGCGCACGGCCTGGGCGGTGCTTGCAACTGCCTGGCGCAGCGCTGCGGTGATGGGCACCACGCGGCGGCGGCGCGAGCTGGCGTAGTACAACGCGCCCTCAGCCACGGGTTTGCCAGTCATGAACTCCAGGCACAACGCCTGCGCGGCCAGTTGCAGGTCGTCGCAGGCGGCGATGGCCGGCGCCTTGTGGCGGCTGCCGTGTTTGTATTCCACGGGGTAGGGTGTGCCATCGGGCAAAAACTCCACCACGTCCGATTTGCCCATCAACCCAAGCGCGTCATGCCACAGCGGCAGGGCCCGCTCCACGCGCACGCCCTTGGCGCTTTGCACGCCGGGCTTGTCCACCCGCGCGTGCTCAGCATGACCGCGCAGGGTGTGCAGGTTGTCATCAAACGCCTGCTCCAGATGGATCAGGCCGCATTGGCGCGGGCAATAGACCCAGTGCTGCAGGGCGGAGAGGGTGATGGGCTCCAATTCAGCTGTATCTGGCGTGGACATTGCGCGAGCAGCTATGGTTTTTTTCGTGGCGTGCGCACCGACTTCGCCTTTGGGGCGGGTAGCTCAGGCATGGCAGTGGGCGCCTGCGGCGGCAGGTAGTTGGCGCCCGTCACCACGGGCTGGCCGGTCTGTGCTTCAAGCTGCTGGCGTGCCTGGCGGGCGATGCGGCCACCGGCGTGCGCCGCGCCCTGGTTCTCTTGCAGGCCGGTGGCGTCTTGCGCAGAGGCGATCTGGCGCGTGGACAGCTCGGCCAGGGCGGTGAAGATGAGCTCGGCCTCGCTCATGTGGTCGCGCAGGTTCTGGCTTTTCAGGCCCTTCTTGGCCTTGTGCTGCGCCACCGACAGGCCCGCCCATTCCTGGTGGATGAGGTTGGTGAGCAGGGCAAATTCCTGCCCCGGTGCGATGCCGTGCTCGGCCCAGTAGTCGGTGAGCTTGTTGCGCGTCTCCTGCCCGGTCATGCGCTGCTGAATCCACTTGTCGCTGCGGCCCAGCTGCTGCCAGGTCTGGCGGGCGCGATCCAGCGCCTGCGCCGGGTCGGCGATCTCCTGCATGCGCTCGTAACCCACCTTGGCCAGCCACAGCTTGATGGGCTCTGCCTTGGGGCTGGGGATGGATTGCACCAGGCGCAACAGGCTCTCGGCGGTGGCGCAGTCGGTCAGGTAGTTCTTGCCGTCTGCAGCGGGCAATTTCAGTCGGTGACAAGCTGTCACCGACTCACTGCCCTCCTTGGCAAGGCGCCCCTTGAGCTGGTTCCAGTATTTGCGGGCCGTCTGATAGTCAGCCTGCTGGGTCAGCACCTGAACGACATCGACGACGGAAAACCACCAGGTGTCCGTCGTCTCGTCATACAGGCGGCGGATGGCGTGGCCGTCGAATTGGGTGGGCAGGATTTTCATAACCACCCCTTTCAGCAAAGGCGGCGCAGCGTCACTCCCGGCGCTGCCTGCACCTGCGCCCCCACCTCCAAGCCCTGCCCATCGAACGCCACGCGGTAGGCGCCAAAGCTGCGCGCCACCTGCCCCGCCTCGTGCGGCGCGACCGTCAGACGCTCGAACAGCGCGTGCGCCGGGGCGTTGCCCAGTTCGCTGTCGTGCGCAAACACGTAGAGCCCGCGCGTGGCCATTTGCCCACGCGCGGCGCTGCGGTCGTGCTCGAACATTTGACCCAGCGCCTGCCACAGCAGCTCCAGGTCGTCGGCGCCAAAGCCGGTCTGCTTGGCCAGGAAGGACGAAACAAAGCCATGCGCCACATACACACCGTAGGGCACGGTGTGCTTGCGACCCATGGTGCGGTTGTCGCCCTGCTGCTTTTCGGCTTCGGCCTCGGTGGCGACAGCCATGCGGGTGATGGAATGCTCCAGCGCGACGATGGGCTCGACCGAGCGCGCAAAGGTCAGTTGTACCGGGCCGCGCACCTGGCCGCAGTTGGGCGCAGATTTCAGAGACATCACCGCGCCAAAAGTACGAATATCAAAAAATCGTTCGCACATCCAATCTCTTCCCAACGCTACTTCTTGCGCCTTGGGTTTTCTTGCCTTCACTCCTTTCAGGCAAGTATCAAAGAAATTCTTTACTTCTTTAGTTGGTTTGGCCTCTTTTAATGCCGATTTAATCGTTTTCACGTCCGCATCGGCCGCAACAATCAATACTGCATTTTCTTCATCATCCTCCCCCAGCTCTAATCCATCAGGCAGAGCAATATCTTCCAAATATCCAATGAGGTTCGTAGGAATCTTAGTGCGAGACTCTTCGCCCAATTGGATATCTAAGGCGGCAAAAGTCTCCTTGTGCGCAAGCCCCAATATGGCTTTTTCTTTGACGTAAATATCGAATGGACTTTGATATTTTTTTGCCAAAGCGACAAAGTTACGCACCTTGCGCTTGAGCGCCACGTCGGTCACCAGGCCGTGGCCGGTTTCGGCGTCCAGGCGCGGCATATTGCCCGCATCGGGGTCGCCGTTGGGGTTGCCATCTTGCACATCAAAAATCAGAACGAAGTCGTAGCGTTGCGTGAGGCTCATGCCAAATCTCCTGTGGGGTTGGTATCAGGGTTGTTGTCTGCGGCGGGCTTCTTGGTGAAGAAATCCTGGCGCTGGTGGTAGTAGCCCAGCGCAAAGCGACCCTGGTCGGGCAGGGCCAGGTGGGCGGGAAAGTCGGCCACCGGCGACAGCACCTCGCCCAGCAGCTTTTCAAACCACTGCGCACGGCCGGGGCTGAGTTTTTTCAGGTGCGCGTTCTTCAAACGCAGCAGTGTGGTGAACACTGCCACTGGTGTGCTGGAGGCCGCACCGTAATAGCGGTCGCGGATGGTGGCGTTGAGCCCTGGGCTGGCTTCTTCCTGCGCCTTTTCCAGCACGGCAAAGAGCCGCCCCAGCCGGTAGGCGGGATGGGTGTTGTCGGGGTCGAGCATGGGCAAAAACTCCTTTTCTTCACGGGGATGCAAACGGATCTGGCGGTTCAGGCAGGCTTTGATGGCAGCAAGCTGCGCATACATCCGCTGCTGTTGGACATAAGGCTCAATCCCGTGATCGGCACGCAGGCGTCCTACGGCGGCGTTGAGCCACAAACGTGGATAGGGTGCGTTTTCGCCATCCAGCACGGCATCGACGATGGCACCGCCCAAAATCGGAGGCAGTCGCTCTAGATCGCCATATTTTTGGCTGCTGGTTGCCAGGCACACCGCTTGCAGCAAGCGCTTCAAGCTGAGGTATTGCGAGTCATTCGGCCCGCGCACCAGTTCCAGGTCTGTGAAGTGCTGGGCGATACGTTGGCCCAGATCGCGCAACGGCAGGCAGTGGTAAAAGCGCACGCTGATGCGTGCGGCATTGGGCGCCAGGCCCAGCACATGAAAGCGCGTCTGCCCCTCGGGCCCAGCGAGCTTGCCGCTGTGGATGGCGCTCAGCAATGCATGGACGGCTTCAGTTTGATTGGGATCGTCCTTGAAAACATCGCCAAAGATGGTTTCGAACGGGTCTTGTTTTTCTGCCCAAAACACGGTGGACGCATCGCCCACCTGAATGCGCTGGGGCGAGCCTTTGCGCAGCAGATGGTTCAAGGCCGTGGTGTAGGCAAAAGACGCTTGCACGCTGACCGGTGCGTTTTCACCCTGGCGCTCGTGCTTCCCATAGGACTCGAAAGACCGTGCGTTGAACGCGATGATGTTGCATCCTGCCGCCTGCCCGCCCCAGACCTCCTTAATGACGGATTCATTCAAGGCGATGGGGACATTAACCCTGCCTGAAACCAAACAATTTCCACGTACACCGCCGCTTGAAGCCGCTCCCGCAAAAACGGCTTCAAATGCATGGCGAACGGATTGGCGCTCATGCACCCCTTCGATATCGCCTTGCAGTTGGAAGATAAGCACCGGGTCTCTTTTTTCAAAATCTTCCGTACAACCAAAACGCTCAAGCAAAGAGGCAACGGCATTGGGCTGTTGTTGTAACCCAGTGCAAAACCGTTGCACAGCTTGTACCCCGGGGTCTTCGAGTTCGCCCAACCAGGTCTGAATGGTTTCGATGAAGCTGGCGAGCTTGATGTCCCCCTTGTTACCTGTACCAAGAACAAAGCTGGCGTTATCCCAGAGCAGGTTGGCATCTTTGCCGCTGTTGGTGTGTTTCATCGCCTGCTTGCCAATCGCGGTGACCAAGCGCTCGGCGGGAATTAATTTTCCTTTTTGCTTATCGCCAAGCGCATTCAGCGCGACGCAATCACCCTGGGTATTGAGCACCAGTGCGTAGTCCACCCCTCGGCGTATCCAGCCTTCACGCGGCAGATCGTCGCAGCGGTCGTAGTACTCATGAAGCGCTTGCAAAATCATCCGCGTGTCTCCGAAAAAGCGGGCACCTGCACTCGGCCTGATTCCAGCTTGGCATCGAAGAAGCGCGGCTGGGGATCTGAGGGGTTGCTGAAATCCAGGTCGTGCAGCATCCAGCCCAAGGAGCGGGTTTCATCAATCGGCGGCGGCTGGGGCGTATCTGACTCGACCAACACAAACTCAGCGGCAAACTCGCGGCAGCCCAGATAGGGCTGGTTCACGCACTGACCTTTGCGGGCGCGGCGGGCGAACATTTCGGCGTATTTGATGAGCGGATCGGTGCTGCGCTCGGTCAGCTCCAAGTCGGCATGGATGCGGTAAGCCACGTCGCGTAGCAGCAGGCTAGCTCGTTGTGTATGGTCGTCTTCAATGTCAATGCCAAGTTGCCCACTTCCGGACTGCATGGCTCGAACAACCGAAGGCATCAACACCTTCGACTTGACCTCATTGCGCCGCAAATTCATCCAGCGGATGGGCCGCAACACCTCGATGCACTGCACACGCCAGCGAATTTGCGGCTTCCACAAGATGGACTCGAACACGGCGCGTGCGGCCGACGGCGTCATGACCTCGTAGGACACGCGCTCGACCTTCATCTCCGGGCGGGTGAAGCAGGCCAAGGGGCCTGCGACTTCAAGGCAAAAGCGAGAGGGCATGGAACTCCTTCACAAGGCAAAGCCGCTGGGGTTGTAGAGCTTGTCGTCAGCCAGCAGCCCCAGAATATTACTGTACAAATTATCAGTATTTTGCAGCGCGTACAGGCCGGGCATGGCCAGCGTCACGTCGCCACGCGCCAGCATGGCGTTGGCCTCGCGCTGCGGGATGCTGACCGTGTAGCGCTGCAGCTTGCGCATCAGCCAGCGCTGCGGGCCTTCAGTGGCCAAGATGCCCAGCAGCTTTTCGATCTCATCGTGCTGCGCGGCATAGCGCACGACCACGCTGGCGCTGTCCTGGTCGTCAATCAGCCGAAAGGCCTCGGCGGCGCTGCGAAACTGCACGGCCAGCGTGGCAGGGTTGACCTTGAGCTTGTCCACGATGGCGTGCGCATCCAGCGCCTGGGTGTAATAAAACTCGCGGAAATAGCGCTCGAACAGCGGCCGCGCCAAGGGGTCTTCAGCCTGCCCCTGCAACGTGCTCACGCAGGCCTGCGCCGCTTTCAGCAAAGCGCCCTTGGGCGGCGGCTCGGGCGGAACGAAGACCACCACGCGGCCCTTGTCCTCCAGCAGCCCCTCGCGGTTACAGCGGCCTGCCGCCTGGGCGATGGAATCGAGCCCCGCGAGGGCGCGATAGACCACGGGAAAGTCCATGTCCACCCCGGCCTCGACCAGCTGGGTGCTGACCACGCGCAGCGGCTGCTGGTCGCGGCCTTCGCGCTTGGCCCGCAGCCGCTGCTTGATCTGCGCGATGACGGCTTGGCGGTGCGCGCCGCACATCAGCGCCGACAGGTGCAGCGTGCCCGGTGGCATCAGGCCGTGCAGGGTGCGCGCGGCCTTGCGCGTACTGACGATGGCCAGAACGCAGTCCTCAGCAGTGAGCTGTGCTGCGACATCCTCCCAGGGCGTAGGCGCATTCCAGTCTGGCGGCAGCTGCACGCGCACACGGTTCAGGGCGGCAAAGAGGGCGTCGGGGTCGGCGATGATCTCGCGCACATTCTTCAAGCCGCGCAGGTTCTTGCTGGTATCGAAATACGCGGTGCTGGCCAGGGCCGGTTGCGTGGCGGTGCACAGCAGCACCGTCACGCCATAGTGCGCCACCAGCAGATTGAGCACATCCAGAATCGGCTTCAAGAAAGCGGGCGGCAGCTGCTGCGCCTCATCCAAAATGATGACGCTGCCGGCGATGCGGTGCAGCTTGCGGCAGCGCGAGGTTTTGGCGGCAAACAGAGACTCGAACAGCTGCACATTGGTGGTGACGATGAGCGGCGCGTCCCAGTTCTCGCAGGCCAGGCGGCTGCGCGCCGTTTCCTGCTGCGGGTCGGATTCGGCCTGGCTGTGGTGCTCGACCAGCACTTCATCGCCCAGCGCAGCAAACACGCCGCGAAACACGTCTGCCGTCTGCTCGATGATGCTGGTGTAGGGGATGGCGTAGATCACGCGCCGCTGGCCATGCTGCTGGGCGTGCTCCAGCGCAAAGGCCAGGCTGGACAACGTCTTGCCACCGCCCGTGGGCACGGTGAGCGAGAAGAAGCCAGGCGCTAAAGCCGCTCGGGCGCAGCACTGGCGCAGGATGTCGGCGCGCAGGGCGTTGACGGGGGTGGCGCGTACCGGCAGCGCGGCCATCCAGGCATCGAACGCCTGGTGCATTTGGGTGAGCGTGGGAAAGCCGCTGCGCCGCGCGGGCCTGCCCGCGTCGAAATGTGCCTCGGTGTCGAGGAAGTCGGCATCCACCAGGCAAGAGAACAGCATCCGCACCCACAGCGCAAAGCCTTCTTTGCCACCGGGGATGGCTTTCAGGTCTGGCACGAAATCGCCCGCATCCAGGATGGCCTGCGAGGGCTGTGCGTCCAGCGCTTCTTTCAATTCCTGCGCGCTATCGGCATTGCCCAGGCGCTCGGCCAAATCAGGCGCCCAGTCCGCCAGCCCGGCGTGGTGGCCGGCTATCAGGTAGGCCAGCACGCGCGCGGCCAGCTTGCCGGGTGCGCCATGCTTTTGCTCCAGATGCTGCATGGCCCACAGCGCCCCGGCTGCGGAATGCGTCTTCTCGCGCCCGGCCACGCGGTGCTCGATATGAGCGTTCTCGCCTTCGCCAGCCTGACGCACATAGCGCTGAAATCCGGGACGGTACTTGCCCAGGTCGTGCCATTGACCCGCGATTGCTGCCCAGCGGGCAGACCGCCCGCCACCATCCAATGTCTCGGCCAATTCGGCGGCCGTACCAGCCACCGCCTGTAAATGGTCTTCCAGCAAATGCCCACCCGAATGGGCCCAAGGTTCTGCCATTGCGCTCCCTCCCGCACCGTCCCGTCACGGCGAATGTGGTGGAAGCTTAGCCCGCCAGTCGGCTCACCCGCCCCCCAGCGCCTCCCAATCCTCCTGCCACTGCCGCCGCTGCGCGCTGCGCTGTGCGTGCAGCCCGGCGGGCTTCTTGATGACCAGTTTGTAGGGCGAGCCCTGCTTGACGGTGTCGCAGCTCAGGGGGGTGCCCGTGCGCCGCAGCATTTCCTGCACATGGCTGCGGCGGGCCTCGGCCATGGGCAGGGTCAGGCTGTAGCCGTCGGGGGCCTCGGCCCAGGCGATGACGGCCTGGCAGTCCTTGCAGCGGCAGGTCCATTCAAGGCCTTGCAGGCGATGGTCGTCGGCGGGCGGTTGCGGTGTCTGCAGGGCCTGCGCCAGCGCCTGCAGCACCGCGGCGCGCAGGCCTTGCAGGTCGGGCAGGTCGGCCGCCTGGGGCGGGAAGGCCTGCAGCAGCTGGCGCAGCCGCAGCAGGGGGTACAGCCCGGCATGCATGTGCACATGGCCGGCCAGCCGCGCCCAGCGCTTGGCCCGGTCGCTGGCGTGGGCCAGCGCCTGGGCCAGCTCGGCCGTGTACTGGGCGCGCCAGCGCCAGGCGCTGTTGCGCTCGGTCGGGGTCTGGGTGGCCTGCTCGCGGTCGCGTGCGATGCGCAGGGCCAGGCATTGCGCCAGCAGCTGGTCGAGCAGCACGGCGGGCAGGCCGGCGGCCTCACAGGCCTGCACGAACACGGGCAGTTGCCGGGGCCAAGGCGGCCGCTCTTCGGACTGGTACCAGCGCCCGCGGTAGCGGAGCGTGGCCGTCCAGGATTCGTGGATCTCGGCCAGCGCCAGGTGCATGACCAGGCCCAACTGCTGCGCCGCACTGCGCAGCGCCGCCACGCGCGCACGATCCAGCCCCTTGAGCAGTTGCCAGCGCAGGCCATGCTCGGTGTATTCATGGTCGAGCAGGAACACCCAGGGCTGGGTGCTGGGCTCGCCCTCGGGAAAGCATTGCTCGCGCAGCGCCCGCACCAGGGCCGGCGCGGCCGCTGCCTCGCCTTGCCGCATGCGGGCCGGCACCACCAGGTCGAAGCTCAGCACCACGCGCCAGCCCTCCTGCACCGGCAGCACCTCGTGCTGACAGTCGGCATAAAAGGCGCACCAGCGCAGGCTGTCCACCTGCAGGTGCTGTGACTGCAGCCTGCCCTCGTCGACACCATGCACCACGCGCAGCGCGCCGCCGATATGCGCCGACGGCCACACCAGCACCAGGGTGGCGACCATGCCGGGGTGCTTTTCGGTGTCCTGGTGCTGCTTGAAGAACTGGCCCGGCCCGTATATCAACAGGTTGTGCAGGTGGGCTTGCACCTCGTCCAGCCCCAGGGCCAGCGCCACATCAGCCAGCAGGCCTTGCAGGGCGCCCTCGGCCCAGTGCAGCGCGAGCGCGGCGGGGGCGATTTCGCCGGTGTCGCGCACCTGGGTGTCGAGCAGCGTGGCCTCGCGCCGGCCGTGCAGGGCCGGCTGGCTGGCGGCATGCAGCCGCGCGCCCTACTCTGGCAGCACGGGCTGGGACAATGCGCCAACGCCCTGCACCTGCACCGACAGCGCATCCAGCGGCAGCTGGCCCTGGGCCATGAAGCGCGCCTGATCCCCGGCGCCGGCCTGGCCCGACTGTGCCGACGCGCCGTCGGCGGCAAGCCGCGTCAAGGCCTGCAGGATGGGGGACAGGTCTGGCTCGGGCGATGGCATGGGCGTCCTTGTACTGGGTTGCAATGTGCGGCCATTTTGCGTGATCAGCCCGCCCGTTCTTTGCAACAAAATGGCATTTCCGCCATGCACAACAAGCGCCGACAGCTATATTTTTAGTAGTTCCATGAAATCCCCCCAAGACCTGGCCCAGCAGCTCGCCCGCCAATGGCAGCGCGCCGATTGGCGCGAGCGCCAGCTGCTGCCCGGCCCCGGCGCCTGGCCCGTGCGGCTGGCCATTGGCGCGCCCAGCGCGGCGCAGTTTGCGCAGGGCGGCGCGGACTTGCGCGCCCACCTGCAGGCCTGGCGCGCCATACGGGCTGAAGGCCCAGGCCAGGTGCAATGGCAGGATCACCGCTACCAGGGCGCGGCCGCGCCGCTGGCCGTGCCCACGCATTGGCTGCTGGGCCGGCCGTCCGAGGCGATCGCCGCCATGGCCCGGCATGCGGGCGGCGCGGGCCGGGCGGCCCAGGCCGACTACCAGGCGCTGCAAGCCGTGCTGGGTGCGGTCGATGGGCAGTTTCACCCGCTGCTGCTGCGCCGCCTGGCGCTGTGGCGCGCGGCGCCGGTAGATGAGGTGATCACCGCCGCGCGCATGGCGCTGCAGCTCGCGCCCGGCTGCGCCCAGGGCCGGCCGCTGCGCGCCCTGGCCGTGGCGGGCAACGACAGCAAGTTTTTCGAGCGCCACGCGGCCCTGCTCACCGCCCTGCTCGACCTGCGCTTTGACGGCGCCGCCGGCCGCGCGGGCCTTGCCGCCTTTCTGGATGCCAGCGCCGACGACGAGCATTGGCTGCTGGTCGCGCCCCTGGCCCCCGGCCTGCTGCCCTTCGCGCGCCAGCGCGTGCCGGCCAGCGAGCTGCAGGCCACGCCCCTGCCCGCCGCCCACATCCTGCTGGTGGAGAACGAACGTTGCCTGCACCTGCTGCCCCGGCCGCTGGCGGGCACCATCGCCATCCTGGGCGCGGGGCGCAACCTGGCCTGGCTGGCCGCGCCCTGGCTGCAGGCGCGCCGCGTGGCCTATTGGGGCGACATAGACACCTGGGGCCTGGCCATGCTGGCCGGCGCGCGCGGCCATCTGCCGCATCTGCAGGCGCTGCTGATGGACCGGGCCACGCTGGAGGCGCACCCTGACCGCGCCGTGGCCGAGCCGCAGCCGGCACCAGAACCCGGCCCCGGCGCCCTGCTGGCACAGGAGCTGGCGCTGGACGCACGTCTGCGCGGCCTGGCGCGTGGCCGCTTGGAGCAGGAGTTTCTGAACCCCGCCCGCGTGGCGCAGGCGCTGACGGGCTGGGCTGCCTAAAATCACGCCCCTAACGGCCCAGCGGCCCACCGTGCAGCGCTGCGCGCCGCCGCCTTCCTTTCCGCCTCCCATGCCCCCCTTGACCATCCGAGCGGCCACCCCGGCCGACATCCCCGTCATCCTGCGCTTCGTGCGCGCGCTGGCCTTGTACGAGAACGCCGAACACGAGGTGCTGGCCACGCCCGATCATGTGCAGCGCACGCTGTTCTGCAACCAGCCCAAGGTGTTCGGTTTGATCTGCGAACAGGGTGATACGCCCGTGGGCTTTGCCGTCTACTTCTTCAACTATTCCACCTGGCAGGGCCGCCACGGGTTGTACCTGGAGGATCTGTACGTCGCGCCCGAGCACCGCGGCAAGGGCGCAGGCATGGCGCTCTTACAGCACCTGGCGCAGATCGCCGTGGCCCAGGACTGCGGTCGCTTCGAATGGAGCGTGCTGGACTGGAACACGCCCTCCATCGCCCTCTACGACAGCCTGGGCGCCCGGCCGCAGAGCGAGTGGATACGCTACCGCCTGACGGGCGCCGAGCTGCAGGCGCTGGCCGATGGCGCCCGGCCCCAAACGCCATGAGATCGCCCATCGCCATCGTTGACGTGGACCGCCCGGACAGCTGGACGCGCTACCGCGCCGGCCTGTGCGCCAGCTGCGCCGCCAACTGCTGCACCATGCCGCTGGAGGTGCAGCTCTCCGACCTGGTGCGCCTGGGCCTGGTGGACGCCTTCGAAGCCGAGCACGAGGACCCCAAACGCATCGCCAAGCGGCTGCAGAAGGCGCGGCTGATAGACAACTTCAACCACAAGCACCTGCTGTTCACGCTGGCGCGGCGCGCCGATGGCGACTGCCAGTACCTGGACGCCAGGACCCGGCTGTGCACGGTGTACGAGCAGCGCCCCGAGACCTGCCGCCTGCACCCGCAGAAGAAAAGCCCCAAGCCGGGCTGGTGCCCCTACGGCCGCAAGGCATAGCGGCAGGGGCAACCCTGCCGCGGGGGCGGCCGTACCATAGGGCCACCACCTGAACGGGCCCGCCATGTACATCCCAGAACACTTCGCCGAATCACGCCTGGACGAGTTGCACCGCATCATGCGCGCCCATCCGCTGGCCATGCTGTGCACGTCGGGCCCGCAGGGGCTGGACGCCAACCACCTGCCCTTTCTTCTCGACGCCGACAGCGGCCCGCACGGCCGCCTTTTAGGCCATGTGGCGCGCGCCAATCCGCTGTGGCAGAGCGTGGCGCCCGGTAGCGATGTGCTGGTGGTGTTTCGCGGCGCCGAGGGCTATGTCTCGCCCAACTGGTACCCGAGCAAACACGAGACGCACCGCGCCGTGCCCACCTGGAATTACGAGGTCGTGCACGCCCACGGCACGCTCACCATCCATGACGACGTGAAGCATGTGCGCTCGGTGGTGGCGCGCCTGACGCATGCGCACGAGGCCGGCGAACCGCATCCCTGGAAGATGGGCGACGCGCCGCCCGATTACCTGGCCGACATGCTGCGCGCCATCGTCGGCATCGAGGTGCACATCACGCACCTGGAGGGCAAGCGCAAGCTGAGCCAGAACCGCGGCACGGCGGATCGCAGCGGCGTCATGGCCGCGCTGCACGAACGCGATCACCGGGCGTTGGCCCAGGCCATGCAGCAGACCGGCTAGTACAGCATGCACACAGCACGCAAGGCCCTACCCGCCATAGACCCCGGCCGCTGCACCGGCTGCGGCTGGTGCGTGGCCGTGTGCGCGCCGCATGTGCTGTCGCTGCAGGTGCAGGGCGAATCCGGCTGGGGGCCCAAGCGCTCCACGCTGCACGACGCCGATGGCTGCACCGGCTGCGCGCTGTGCGCGCTGCGCTGCCCGTTCGACGCGATTCGCATGGTGCGCGTGAGCAAGCCCAAGGCGGGCGCTTGATCAGACCGTCTCGCGCCGATGGAACCCGGGCGCGGACTCTTCATCGATGGCCATTTCCTCGACCTGCACCCGCTGCACGCGCGCCGCTGGCGGGCCGTCGTGCGCCCAGGCGATGAGTGCCTGCACGGCCTCTGCCGGCCCGCTGGCCACAGCCTCCACCGTGCCATCCAGGCGGTTGCGCACCCAGCCCCGCACACCCAGGCGAGAGGCGGCCTCGATCATGGATTGACGGTAATACACCCCCTGCACCTGGCCATGGATGCGCAGCAGGCGGGTGATGGTGGGGGTGGGTGCAGCGGTCATGCACGGACTGTAGCGCCCTGCCCATCGGCTTGCCGGCCACCATGTCGCACACGCCATGTCACTACAACCAAAATGGCTTGTAGCGCTTATGGATAAAGCTCCATCAGCTATCAATATAAAAGCAACAAGAGCGTAATCACGCGCTGCGCTACACTGCGCCCCATGTCATTGCACCTCGCACGCACCAGCACCAGCGCCCATTTGGCGCCGGCCAGCGCGAGCGCACGCATGATTAGCACCATGACCACCGCGGCTGCCTAGCGCACGCGCAGGGTGGCCGCAAAGGCGGCCCCCTGGTGTCTCATTCCCCCTCCGAACGAAACCCAGCCCGGCCTCTGGGTTTTTTTGTTTTGGCTCTCGCAGCCTTGTTTGGAGATTGACCATGTTTGCAGATTCCCGGCTCAGCCCCTTGCCCCATGTGCCCGCGCGCGCGCCGGCCATGCCCCCTGCCCTGCGCGTGGGCCTGATTGGCATGGGCACCGTGGGCACCGGGGTCTGGCGCGTGTTGCGGCGCAACCAGGCACTGATCGCGGCGCGCGCCGGGCGGGCCGTGGAGATCGTCGCCGTGGCCACGCGCACCCCGGCGCGGGCGGCGGCCGCGCAGGCCGAGGCGCCCGGCCTGCGCCTGCTGGACGACCCGCTGCGGCTGGCCGCCGACCCCGGCGTGGACGTGCTGCTGGAGCTGGCCGGCGGCAGCGCCGCGCGCGACTGGGTGCTGGCCGCGCTGGCCCAAGGCAAGCATGTGGTCACGGCCAACAAGGCCCTGCTGGCCGAGCATGGCGAGCAGCTGGCGCAGGCCGCCGTACGCCATGGCCGGGTGCTGGCCTACGAGGCCGCCGTGGCCGGCGCGGTACCCGTCATCAAGGCGCTGCGCGAGGGCCTGGCGGGCAACCGCATCGACGCCCTGGCCGGCGTGCTCAACGGCACCAGCAACTACATCCTGACGCGCATGCAGGCGGCGGGCCTGGACTTTGCCACCGCCCTGGCCGAGGCCCAGGCCCTGGGCTACGCCGAGGCCGACCCGAGCCTGGACGTGGACGGGACGGACGCCGCACACAAGCTGACCCTGCTGGCGGCGAACGCCTTCGGCCTGCCCCCGGCGCTGGACGCCGTGCATGTCGAAGGCCTGCGCGACCTGCAAC
>ENA-UOUJ01000800-UOUJ01000800.1-activated-sludge-metagenome-genome-assembly--contig:-NODE-800-length-18711-cov-4.771012_pt1 | contig 18711 bp, 17 predicted proteins | sample MGYA00249839_ERZ747224 | MGnify/ENA primary metagenome ERZ747224 (study PRJEB28782, sample SAMN03220277) | activated sludge metagenome | biome: wastewater; feature: sewage sludge; material...
TGTTTTAACCAATAAATAAACAGCCATGAAAAAATTGATCATCATTCTTTGCTTACTGACACTTTCAGTTGCAACGATGGCAAAAACAGTAAATACCTGTTTGAATGGATGCGGTAATCACGATGTCCACCATATCAGTGCATACGAAGCCATTACCACAGAACCGGTGATAAAGCATGAAGTGCGTTTAAACGGATGGGTAGATGCACCTTCTGTATATGAGTCTATCGAAACAGAGCCCGTGTTGAAACCAGCACACAAACTGCGGTTGATGTACAACGCCCTGCCTCCATACGAAAGTATTGATGTAGAACCTGTTGTTCCATCTGAAATTCACCTGAACGGATTAGCCTACGCGTATCTCTATGAAAACTTACTCAATGAACCGGTTATCAAAGAACATAAAAATGGATTATGGATTAAGGATGCTACACAAGACAACGAGGATTTAATTGCACCTGCCGTGGTTGAAGAAATAGTGGTTGAACCACAGGTGAAAAATTCCAAACCTTTGCAATTACTGATAGATGCAGTGGAGCGTTCCAATCAGCCAACATTTGAAAATCTATTGGTGGAACCAGTCATCAAACATTCGTTTTTTGTAGTTGCAGATACCACCCAGCCTGTGGCAACGGAGAAACCTGCATCTTTGGATCTGCCTGCTTCAATCACTGCTCATGAGGATACACTGAAAAAGAATAAAGCGTTTTCAAAAGATCTGGATGCTGTGGTAGTTACATCGCGAAAACCTCCGTTTGAAAGAAAAGCAGATAAGATGATTGTGAATGTAGAGGCTAATATTACCAACAGCGGTGCTTCAGCTATGGAAGTGTTAGAGAAAACACCCGGTGTATCTGTAGATAAGGACGGTAACATCAGCATGGCCGGAAAAAATGGTGTGATGGTGTTGATGGATGGAAAGAGAACCTTCATGACAGCCGCTGACCTTGCCGATTATCTTAGAAACGTACCTGCCAGCAGTCTGGATAAATTGGAAGTGATGACCAATCCTTCATCAAAATATGATGCAGCCGGTAATTCAGGAATCATTAACATCATTACCAAAAAACAAAAGCAAAAAGGATTCAATGGCTCCTTAAGTACCAGCACCGGCATGGCTCAATATCTTTTTAATAACAACAGTTTGAACTTGAATTATCGAAAGAATAAACTCAACCTGTTTGCAAACCTGAGCGGGAACGCAAGAAAAAGTATCGATGAATTACAACTGAGCCGCACTTTTTTTAAACCCGACGGAACACCCGAGGTACACTTCGATCAGAAATCGGAAAACACCCGCCAACGTTACGGCTTGAATGGTAAAGTGGGTTTTGATTACATCGCATCCCCTCAAACGACTTTTGGTATGGTATTTACCGGATTCTATAGCCCAGGAAAAATGAATAGTGTAAATACTTCTTATTTAAAAAACCACGCCAATGTACTGGATTCAACGGTAGTGTCTACCAATTACGAAGAACGTACTTGGAAGAACGCCGGAGTAAACCTGCACGTAGTTCATCAGTTTGATTCTGCACGAAGCGGAAAAGAAATTTCAGCAGATCTGGATTACTACCGATACAACAGATTACAGGATCAGGAATTCCTAAACGAAAATTTCGACTTGAACGGTGTGAAAAGCGGAAGTAAATTATTGCAGGGGCATTTACCCTCCGACATAGAAATTATAAGTGCCAAAACAGATTACACACAAAAAATATTTAAAAAATACAAACTGGAAGCCGGTTTAAAATACAGCCAGGTTCGAACAGAAAATGTTGCCGGATATTTCGATGTCATCAATAACATTCCCGTACAGAACGATGATATCACCAACAGTTTTGATTATGAAGAATCGATTGGTGCCGCATACCTGAACATGAGTACAAGCTTTGGCAAGTGGAGTCTACAGGCCGGTTTAAGAGCAGAACACACACGTTATAAAGGGTTTCAGTATGATAATGCTTTGCAGCCCGACAGCTCATTCACCAATGATTACACCAGCCTGTTCCCAACATTCTATGCATCACACAAACTGAATGCTAAACATAATTTCACATTGTCGTACGGACGACGCATCAATCGCCCGGATTATGCCGATCTTAACCCATTCCGCTTCTTTATTGATCAATACACGTTTGCCGGGGGGAATCCCTTCCTGCGTCCGATGTACACCAACGTGCTCGAAGCAGGACATTCATTTAAAAATGTACTGCACTCGCGTGTGTCGTACAGTAAAACCAATCAACTGATCACGCAAACTTTTGAAACCGATGGCTTCGCAGCGTTTGTGCGTCCGGGTAACTATGGAACCCAGGAAGTGGTTAATTTGAATGTAACCTATCAGTTTAAACCAAAGGCCTGGTTTAACTCCACCATCTATACGGAAGCCACTCATAATATATTTGACGGAAGGGTAGGTGGTAAAGATTTTAAACAGGAAGGAACTACCTACCTGCTTCACCTTAACAATCAATTCATTATGAAAAAGGGTTGGAGTGCCGAACTCTCCGGTTTTTACAGAACCAGGGGTTGGGAAGGTCAGGTTGAGGTGCGACCCGTGCATATGTTGAATGCACGCGTACAGAAAAAAGTATTGAAAGATAAAGGAACTTTAAAACTGGCGTTGAACAATCTTTTGCAATATCAGGTGTACACCGGCACCATCTACCTGAATAATGCAGAGGCAAAATTCCGTAATAATCAATTCAGCCGTTCCGCAGCCGTTACATTTACCTATCGGTTTGGAAAACCGTTGAAAGGCACCCCGGTAAGAAAACAAGGTAGCTCCGAAGAGCTGAACAGAGTTAAAAGTTCGTAACAGTGGCTGTTACTATTGGGAACACAAACGCAACGCCTTATGGGTTGCGTTTTTTATATTTGTAAAAAATAATACTATGCCATCTTTTGATTTTGTAAGCAAAGTAGATATTCAAACTTTAGATAATGCCGTTAATGTGACCAAAAAAGAAATTACCAACCGGTTCGATTTCAAAGGCTCACACGTGGTAATCGATCTGGATAAGAAAGCCATGAAACTGCATTTGGAAGCAGACAGTGAAATGAAAATGGATCAGATTATAGATGTACTGATCAGCCGCAGCATGAAACAGGGGCTGGCGGCAGAAGTGTATGATCAAAGCAAGGAAACCTTCCCCAGCGGAAAGGTGGTGAAACGAGAAATCCCCGTACGCAGTGGCATTGCCCAAGACGATGCCAAGAAAATCGTGAAACTGATCAAGGAAAGCGGTATGAAAGTACAGGCAGCCATTATGGATGATATGGTTCGGGTTACCGGTAAAAAAATTGATGATTTACAGGAAGTTATACAGGCTTCGAAGCAATGGGCCCTGGGAATTCCCCTGCAATATGTAAATATGAAGAGTTAATTGATGATAAATTGATATAAAAATCCTATCTTTGCGCCCTTATACGGCAAAATCCGTAGTTAAAAAGTAGGATTATGAAAAAGGACACTCATACAAAAAATTACCGCCCCGTTGTTTTCAAAGACATGAGTAACGGTCATACTTTCCTCAGCCGTTCAACAGCTGATACCAAAGAAACCATCGTGTTCGAAGCCGACGGTCAGGAATACCCCGTGGTTAAACTGGAGATTTCAAACACCTCACACCCTTTCTACACCGGTAAAAACGTTCTGGTAGATACAGCTGGTAGAATCGACAAGTTTAAGAAGCGTTACGAAAAGAAACAGAAGTAAGTTTATCTGCTTCAACATATTTTGTAAGCCCTCCTGCCTGGGGGGCTTTTTATTTGTGGTTATTTACTACTTTTAAACTTATGGCAATTATTTTAACCGATAAGGAAAATAAAAAGGGATTAATACCCTTTACGCATACACAACATGCAGCCGATATCCGCATCGGCATTTTTACCATTCGCGAAAAGTGGGAAATGCTGACCGGCGAAAAAGTGGAAATAGGCGAAGATGGTATCTCAACAGCCTTTATACCTTGTATGGAAGATTACATTCAAATCAGAACCGGTACTTCCATTACAGATGATATCCGCAAATTGCATTACCCCTGGCAAATTTTTCAATTCAACGAATGGGCCATCCGCCGGGATTTCGACTGGATCATCAATAACCGGCGTTCCGCACCCATTTCATCTACCAACCGTTGTGTGCATGAGAAAGCAATTTTTATTGAACCGGGTGCTAAGGTGGAGCACGTGTATATCAATGCCGAACAGGGTCCTGTATATATTGGTGCAGGAGCAGAAGTGATGGAAGGTGCGATGTTGCGCGGACCGGTTGCTATTTGTGAAGGTGCCGTTGTTAAAATGGGCGCTACCGTTTATGGAGGCACAACCATTGGGAAACATTGCGTAGCATCCGGTGAAATTAAGAATGCTGTGTTGATGGATTATTCCAACAAGGCGCATGACGGATATCTTGGAGATAGTGTTGTTGGTAGATGGTGTAATATTGGTGCAGGCAGTTCAAATTCGAATCTGAAAAACAATGCGGCCGATGTGGTGTACGATTTACCACATCTTGAAAGCCCGGTAAATGTGGGCAAAAAAGCCGGACTCATCATGGGAGATTATTGCCGCGCTGCAATCAATACTTCATTCAATACCGGTTCGTTTATTGGTGTGTGTTGTAATATCTTTGACCGCTCTTTTCCTGATAAAATCATTCCTGATTTCAGCTGGGGCAATACAAAATATGAATTTGTAAAAGCATTGGAAGATATCAGAAACTGGATGTCGATGAAAGGAAAAACATTAACAGTAGCAGAAGAACATATTCTGCAGGAATTGTATTATAAAACTTTTGAGAAATGAGACAACAAATTGCAGCAGCAAACTGGAAGATGAATTTAACCCTTTCCGAAGGGGAACAACTGGTAAAAGCACTCGTTCATGCGGGGATTGTATTGAAAAAGCACCAACGCGTGTTGATGGGTGTTCCATTCCCATATCTGGTACCTCTTCAGGCGGCTGTACAAAGAGTAGAGGGGTTTGATTTAATGGCGCAAAACTGTGCGGCCACTAATAATGGCGCCTACACTGGGGAAGTGAGCGCAACCATGCTGAAAAGCCTGGGCATTCAATGGGCAATCATCGGGCACAGTGAAAGAAGGGAATACCAGTTGGAAGATAATGCGGTACTCGCTCAAAAAGCTGATCGTTTGCTGGAGAATGGCCTGAAACCTGTTTTCTGTTGCGGAGAACCATTGCAGGTACGCGAAGCGAATACCCATAACGGTTATGTAGAAACGCAAATTCGGGAGAGTTTGTTTCATCTGGATGAAAAGGCCATGAGCCATGTAGTGATTGCTTATGAACCCATCTGGGCTATTGGTACCGGAAAAACAGCCTCCACCGAACAGGCACAGGAAATGCACCGGCATATTCGCTCGGTGTTGGAGAAACAATATGGCACCACACTGGCAGATACCATACCGGTGTTATATGGTGGCAGCGTGAAAGCCAATAATGCATCCGAATTGTTTGGTCAGCCTGATGTTGATGGCGGACTCGTAGGGGGTGCCAGTTTAGTAGCAGATGATTTCACGGCCATCATCCGCAGCCTTAAAGCATAAATACACATCATGTTTCTGGTTCAGTTATACCGGCACCATAAAGTACTCTTTGTACTGTTTGTGGGCTGGATACTGGCCTTTGTTTTCCTGAATGTAAAATGGGGAATGGTGGCATCCCCGGTTTACCAATACGGTATGTTCAGTAAACCTATGTCCATCGAAGAACCACAGCCAGCTTACCGCATAGTCGTGAATGGCGAGATGTTGAATACTGTACACTATTCTTTCGCTCAAAGGGATGTGCTCTATGTATCGCTCGATAAATTCCGCTGGCAATCTGAACAAAACCGGAAGGTGTTTCAGGCATTGAAAAAGTTCCTTCCCACAGCAGTTGAACAACGTGCTACGTATACCAATACCATAAGTCATCAGCAATTTTCGGATTGGTATCGGGAACGCGTATCCGAAATTACGGGCCTCCGGGTACGATCACTGGAAGTATATCAAGAGTATTGGAAGTGGCATCCGGGTGCATGTGCTTTGCAATCATCAGAAAAACTAATTTACTTTGATTGAGTATAAACACATACGCCAGTTTGCATGGATATACGCATCCGCCGTAGTACTTTTTTTTGTGTGGATGTACTGGAATGGGTTGCATTTCTCCGCTTACCGGCCCGTGTTCTTCAACAATCAAACCGACCTGACCGGGAATTATATCTTGCTGACCGGAATTCATCTGAAAGTGATGCAGGAACAATGGTTGCGGGTGCTGCTGGATGTGTCTTTTATACTTTTTCCGGTTATGCTCTGTGTGCTGGTAGTACGACGGAGCACCATCGCCCATCCGGTTTCGATCCTTACGGCAGGGGTAGCTTTGCTGTATGCCTGGTTGTATTCTATCCTGGGTGTAATTAGTATTGAAGTATTCACCGCCTTTCTGTTTACACCACTGGTGTTTACTGCACTTACAGTACAGGGGTTTTATTTTCGGATACAAATCCTCCGTCTGCTTTTTCTCATCATTTTCTTTTCAACCGCCTGGTGGAAATTCAGGGCAGGAGGTTTCTTTCATTTTGAACAAATGCAAGCCATTTTATTCCGTCAACATACTGCCGCCATAGTATATGGTTCAAATGATCTTTCAACCAATCTGTACAAATTTCTGATTGCACATCCTTCTGTGTCCTTTGGGTTATATGTTATGGCCACCTTGTTGGAGGCTTCAATGGCCATTGGTTTTTTTACACACCGTTTCGATCGGTGGCTGATGATGTTCGCACTACTGTTTATTGGCATGGATTACCTGCTGATGGAGATTAATTATTTTTCATGGATTCCGATGGTGGCTGCTTTGTATTTCTCAGGAAAGCAATGGCCTCACGTACATGTCTCCTCCCAAATAGCAACCCGGTGATAGCCACACCGGTAATTCCGGCAACCAATTGCCATTGAACCGAACGGTTTTGTGTGATGTAATATAATCCGGCCAAGATGACGCAGGATGTCAGCAATACCCAAATCATGTATTGAAAAGGCAATAATCTGTACCACGGTATTTGAGTAAGCTGCGAGGTAGCCCACAAATAATAACCTGCCTGTACCCATGTGCTGATGACTACCGCGAGGATGATGCCTCGGGTCTGTAAAAGAGGATACAATATAAACATGAGCACGATGGCGCTAACCAAATCAATAATAGCCCCCAGTACGATACGGTCGCTTCGCTGGTAAAACTGCAATGCTGCCGTGAAATTGGTCATGCGCAACGGAAGTATAAACAAGGCAATGAAAAATATCGGTACCGCCTCCGCATACGTATTTCCAAACAGCAACAAAAAGAATGTTTCGTGGTGAAAGATTAAAAATATAAAAGCCGGTAATACCCATGCAGCCAGCATTTGGGTTGAATGATGCAGGCTTTCCCGGATTTGATCTGCATGGCCTCCGGTGCGTCCCCATTCCACTAACATGATATGACCAACAGCGCTCACTACAATTCCAAATACAGGAATTTCATATGCACCGTTGAAGTAAACTGCAAACTGACTAAGGGTTAGAAAACTCAGGATAATCCATTTGTCTAACCACTTGTACAAAGTGTTTATGGTATCAAACAAACCCAAATACAGCCATTGTTTCCCAGTAATCTCCACCGGAATGTCGGTGTGGGTTCCGGATGAGAATGCTTTAGGCTTTAACATCGTTGATTTAATGATGAATACCAGTGTGAGCAATAAAAGCAGTGCATCCAATGAATACCGGCTGCCCGATAACCCAACATGAACCAACAAAAATATCACACTGAAGAGCAGGTTGGCGAGTAACACTTTTTTATGGCTTCCATGTTTTAATACCAGTACTTCACGAATGGCAGCAATATTTTGTGCGAGTATCAACAAGGTGAGCAATGTTTTCTGTACATACGAAAATCCCGGTTCAAAAATCCATACAAGCGCCACAGGAACAATGAATAAGCACAGGGCAATGATGGCGGAACGATGACGAAAGGTCTGTATATATTGCTGAATGTTTTCTCCTCCGGAGGAGAGTATGAGTGCAGGCAATCCGAACAAAGAAACAACACTGATTACACCGGTGTACAACCAAACCGATTGATATTGTCCGTATAACTCAACAGTGAGGGTGCGGGCATACAGCAGTATAACGGTGAGCTGTACCAGCATTTTAATTATGCCGGATACCATCAGCATCACCGATCGGCCGGTGAATGATGCCGGGTTACCGTGTGTGGTTGGATGCAAACCGTTTGCACTCATCTGAATCTAATGTATTGATTATGACTGCCGGATTTCCGGCTATCACACAATGGCCGTCCGGAAAACTTTTTGTAACAACACTACCGGCACCTACAATGGTAAAGTCTCCTAGGGTTACTCCGGGTAAGATAACAGCCTGCATGCCTATCCAACAGTATTTGCCGATTTTTACCGGTGGAGCAAAATCATGTGCTGCGTTGTTGATTTTATTATGGTTTGCAGAAAGTATGCCTACACCCGGGCCAATATTTGTATAATCGCCTATTTCTATTCCGTTATATGCCTCAATATAATTGTTAGGAGAATCACCGGGATACACCCCTTTGCCTCGGACGATATTTTGCGGGCAAACAATGGTACTGGTGTGGTGGACCGCCCAGGATGTACCTGCATTCTGGCGCAATATTTTGCGAAAGAAAAAATCAGCTACATAAAAATGGAGCCCCACATCTGTTCTTAACCCGAATATTTTCTGAATAAACCGTTTCATAAAATCAAGGTGAAGTTAAGCATTAAGGATTTGAAAGCACAGTGCCGGGGTTTCGGTAATTTTGTGTGATGAAGGCATATTGTATCAGTGGCCTGGGTGCCGATGAAAGGATTTTCTGCAACTTACATTTCCCCGATGTATTGGAACCGGTGTATTTAAAATGGATTAAACCGGAACCCAACGAAGCTTTGGAGCATTATGCCTTACGCCTGAGTGAAAAGATTGAAGATAAGGAACCGTACGTATTGATTGGTTTGTCGCTGGGCGGTATGTTGGCCGTTGAAATCAGCAAAAAGAAACATCCGCTGGCTACCATCCTTATTTCGAGCGTAGCCACAAGCAGTGAATTGCCGGGGTGGTACCGCTGGGCCGGACAGGTTGGCTTGCATAAATTGTTGCCTGCGGGCTTATATAAAACAGCTTCTTTTCTGAAGAGATACTTTACTACTGAAAGCTCCGAGAGTAAAAAACTGGTGCAGCAATTAATCAGGGAATCTGACCCGGAATTTATTCGATGGGGCGTGAATGCGATTGTAGGCTGGAAAAATGAAGAGGTGCCGGATACCGTTTACCGGATTCACGGTACAAAAGATGAAATACTTCCCCTGAAAGTGCAGGAGGGTATTCAGGCCATCCCCGGCGGCAAACACTTGATGATACTGGATCGGGCCGGAGAAATCAACCCGATGTTGGAATATATTTGTACCCGGGCTTGCCAGCGTACTGCGGGTGTAGAAGGGCTTAAAAAGTAGATGAAAATCCGTTGAATTAGCCTATTTTTGCGCCCTTAAAGTGTATACCCATCCATGAAGCATATCCGGAATTTTTGCATTATTGCACACATCGATCACGGAAAAAGTACCCTTGCTGATCGCCTGCTCGAATTCACTAAAACCATCAGTGAGCGCGACATGCAATCACAGGTACTCGACGACATGGACCTGGAGCGTGAAAAGGGAATTACAATTAAAAGCCACGCCATTCAAATCAGTTACAAGCATAACGGTCAGCAATACACGCTGAATCTGATTGATACACCCGGACACGTAGATTTCAGTTATGAGGTGAGTCGTGCCCTGGCGGCCTGCGAAGGTGCCCTCTTATTGGTGGACGCCTCACAAGGTATTCAGGCACAAACCATCAGTAACCTCTATCTCGCTATAGATAATGATCTGGAAATTATTCCGGTTATCAATAAGATTGACATGGAAGGTGCCATGATTCCTGAGGTGAAAGATCAGATTGTGGAATTGATAGGCTGTAAAGAAGAAGATATTTTACTGGCGAGCGGAAAGAGTGGTATTGGTATCGAAGAAATTCTCACAGCGATTATTGAGCGCATCCCCTCACCGAATGGAGATGAAGCCGCCCCTTTGCAGGCATTGATTTTCGACAGTGTGTTCAATTCCTTCCGTGGAATTATCGTTTATTTCCGGGTGTTCAATGGCATTCTTCGCAAGAATGATAAAATTAAATTCTCCAATACGGGTTCAGAATATATTGCCGATGAGGTGGGAATCCTCAGGCTGGGGATGGAGCCGCGCAGCGAAGTGCGGGCCGGGGATGTGGGATATGTAATTACCGGTATCAAGGTAGCTAAGGAAGTGAAGGTGGGAGATACCATTACAACAGTGGTGAATCCCTGCAAAGAATCTATCAAAGGTTTTGAAGATGTAAAGCCCATGGTTTTTGCCGGTATCTATCCGGTAGAAACAGATGCTTTTGAAGAGCTGAGAGATTGTATGGATAAACTGCAACTCAATGATGCCTCACTCACGTATGAATTGGAAACTTCTCAGGCTTTGGGATTTGGCTTCCGCTGTGGTTTCCTGGGCATGTTGCACATGGAAATTATTCAGGAACGCCTGGAGCGCGAATTCAAACAAACGGTTATTACAACCGTTCCAAACGTAAGTTTTATTGCCACTACGCATAAGGGTGAGGTGATTAAAGTAAACAACCCTACCGAAATGCCTGATCCTACCCGGATGGAAAAAATTGAAGAACCTTTCATCCGTGCACAAATCATCACCAAGCCGGAGTATATCGGTAATATCATGACCTTGTGCATCAACAAACGTGGAATCCTGATCAATCAGGGATACCTGACACCTACTCGGGTTGAATTGACGTTTGACATGCCGCTGACTGAAATTGTATTCGACTTCTACGATAAATTAAAAAGCATGACGCGCGGATATGCTTCATTTGACTATCATCCGCTGGAGTATCGCGAGAGTGATATCGTAAAAATGGATATTTTGCTCAATGGTGAAAAAGTGGATGCTTTATCTGCATTGATTCACCGAAGCCGCGCACACGAGTTTGGCAGAAAGTTATGCGAAAAACTGAAAGAGTTGCTTCCCCGCCAGCAATTTCAGATTGCTATTCAAGCTGCCATCGGAGCAAAGATTGTAGCACGCGAAAATATCAGCGCAATGCGTAAAGATGTTACTGCCAAATGCTACGGTGGAGATATCAGCCGGAAGCGTAAGCTGCTGGAAAAGCAAAAGGAAGGAAAGAAACGCATGAAGCAAATTGGCAATGTAGAAGTGCCACAAGAAGCCTTCCTCGCCGTTTTGAAATTAGATGAGTAATGTGTGCTTAAGGCTTCTTTTTCTTTTTATTCTTTTCTTTTGTGTCGGGAATGCCATCCATGTCGGGCATTTTGGAAGCATCGAATGAACCATCATCATTCAGCAACTTATTGGGCATCGGTACCTGATTCTCCGGCGTTACCTGCGTAAATATTTTTGAGATATACACCCATTTATCTTCCATCCACTTAAATCCTTCATAATCCCCGTCGCCCACTAGGGTATATTTCTTTTTGGGTTCGTTGGTTTCAGAAATGAGGTGCTCCTTCGCTATGAGGCTTAGGTCTTCATCATACGTAAGTCGGGCAGAAGCATCTTTCTTATATTCCATAACCAAACGTGCCGTGGTTTGTGGATAAAGGGTGTTGTTGGGAACAGTAAATATTCTGTCACCAAAAACCGGCTCTCCGTCTTTGAATTGCAAAATTTCAATGTACTTTCTGGAGCTTCTGAAATTGTTTTCATCAAAACCCAATAAGGTATATACCGGTTGATCGCCCCTTTGGGTTAGTATAATTTTGTAATACAGTGCGCCAATCCATGCTTTATGGCTGGTGATGGTATCTTCAATGTTTTCGATATCATCAGATTGATCAATCAACGGAAAAAGTTTAAGTGAACCGTCTTTCGTTCTCATCTGAATGGCACCTTTTTGTCTGACCATATTTTCATGCACCACCAATTGCCACGTAAAAATCCGGAAGGTGCTGTCGGGTGCATATAGTTTAGAAACGGTTATGATAGAATCGAAAGGATAGTAAAAAGAGTGGGGTGTTTTGAGTGCCCTCACCAACATGCGTGTAAACATACTGTCGGCAATGAAACGGTCTGCAGGTTCCTCAGCGCGAATCATATCCAGCGCAGGCACTTTTAGAGAATCTTCAATTTGCATCAACGCACTCCATAATGTGCTTCCAGGTTGAGCGAAGGCGGAGCAGGAGAAAACAAAACTAAAAAATCCAATCGCAATGTGTTTTTTCATTCGATAAAAATATACAATACTTTCAAGCTGTAAACAGATTCCTGTATAGTAGTTAACTTTTTAACGATAGGTTATCATGGAGGTGTTGTGCAAATGATATCAATGACGGGAAAACGGCGTCAATCAGCGGGTGCGGGCGATGAGGTTCAGGAAGAGTGGTGGTTAGCAACACGGTGTACATTCCTACATTTTTTCCAAAGGCCATATCACTCATATTATTTCCCACCATGATGGATTGTTGGGGTATAATATCAGGGAAATCTTCCATAGCTTGTAAGCCCATACCCGGGTTGGGTTTCCGGTTGGGGTGATGATCTTCAAGGGCTGTACAATAATACAACGCATCAATCCTACCACCCGATAATCGAATTTGACTGGATAGTTTTTGATGTATTTCTTTAAGTGCCTCTTCGTTTGTAATGCCTTTGCCCACTCCACGCTGGTTTGTTACAATGAGGATATGTTTAAAAATGCCTGAAAATATACGAAAGGCATTTTCTATACCTTCGTAGAACTTGAATTCATCCCAGGAGTTGATGTAATCATTTTCTTTTTCAACATTGATTACACCATCCCGATCGAGAAACAACGACCAGTTCGGATGGATTGCTGAGTAAGGGATCCGGTGTGGCTGAAAATCGATATGCGCTTTATCAAAATCTTCCGGAATACCGATATCGATAAAATATTTATCATGCACTACGCCCGTTAGTATTTCTGTGGGAGCATATTTCTCCAGAAAGTCGCGCTCAAATGAGCCGGGAACCGGCATGGGCAAATCCATAAAACGCGTACGGTTGATGAGGTATATACCTCCGTTGATCAACCCTTTCTCCATTTCCTTTTTCTCTTCAAATTTCAGGATACGGCCTGCATCGTTTATGATAACCGTACCATACCGGTTGAAGTGTTGCATGGGTTTCAGTGCGATGGTACACAAAGCATGTTGTTTCAGATGCGTTTGATGCATTTCACGGAGGTTGGCCTGAAAAAGTGTGTCGCCGTTAACGATATATACATCATCACTGGTACAATGCTCCAGTGCCTTTCGTATGGCGCCACCGGTACCCAGTGGTTCATCTTCCACAAAATACACGGCATTGAGTTCAGGAAAAGTGGTTGACACGTAATCGGAGATCAATTCATGCTTATACCCGAGGGCAAACACTACTTTTTGAATTCCTTCTTTGAGTAAATAGGAAATCACATAATATAAAAACGGTCGACCGGCTACGGGTGCAAGGGGTTTGGGTAAATCGGGTACGCGTTCCCGTAACCTTGTGCCTAATCCTCCTGCTAATATGATGGCTTCTCCGGACATGCGCGATTATTGGCCGAAAAGTTTTGATTCAACCAATTCGCAGATGATATGCCCTGCCAGCATATGCATTTCCTGAATACGGGGCGTGTTGGAACTGGGAACCATAAAAATGTAATCACTGTAGGGTAGCATTTTTCCGCCACCGGCTCCTGTAAATCCAATGGTGATGACGCCTTTGTTTCGTGCGGTTTGAAATGCTTTAACAATGTTCTCACTATTTCCTGAAGTGCTGAGTCCTATGAGTATATCACCGGCTTGTGCTACTCCTTCAATATGCCTTGCATAAATTTCAGAGTATCCGTAATCGTTAGCAACTGCGGTAATGTAGGAAGTGTTTACGTGGAGTGCTTCGGCTGGTAATGCTTTACGATCTTTATAGAATCGTCCGCTGAATTCAGCAGCTAAGTGCTGTGCATCGGCTGCGCTGCCCCCGTTGCCGCAAAACCAAAGGGTGTGTCCGTTTGCAAAACATGCAGTAATCACTTCCACACAGGTTTCCATCACTTGTAGGCACGAATCAGTTTGTAGTATTTGTTCTTTCAGTGAAACCGCATCACGTATACGCTGTTGTATTTGTTCTTTCATACGCTGTTGTGTGGTACAAATGTACACTATGCAAAACAAAACATTTCAGCGCCTATGCACTCCAGGTTGTTAAACCTTCGTTTGTAAAACCAAAAGCTTTGAAACTGCCACCAAAGGCTTGCAGGGCTTTAATGACAGCGTGTCTTGTGTTTCCTGGACAATAGAAAATCATAAACCCTCCACCACCGGCACCACTGATTTTACCACCAGTTGCACCTGCACCAGTGGCAGCGTCGTACATTGCCTCAATGTTTAGGTTGGAGATATTGCTGGCCATTTTTCTTTTTTGATTAAAGCCATAATCGAGGATGCGGCCAATATCATCCAGTTGGCCTTTCAGTAACGCCTCTTTCATCATTCGGGCCTGTTCTTTTAGTTGGTGCATGGCTTCTATACTAGCCGAGTTTTGTGTTTCTACATTTTTCACCTGTTCTTTGATGATGGCTGCGCTTTCTCGTGTATTGGAGGTGAAATACAACAACAGATTGTGTTCCAGTTCGTGCATGTATTTTGATCGGATGCGCAGTGGGTTCACAATCACTTTGTCATTTTCATAAAACTCCATGTAGTTCACACCGCCAAAAGTGGCGGCATATTGATCCTGACGTCCTCCGGCCAGTTTCAGGTAGCCTCTTTCAATGTCGTAGGCATAATGCGCCGTGTCATAATCGCCCAGGGGTAAGTTGAGCATTTCAGCAAAGGTTCCGATAATGGCTACCATGAGTGTGGAGGAAGTGCCCAGGCCCGAACCGGCAGGTGCATCTACATAAGTAGACAGCTGAAAGCCTGTTTGAAAATCACCATAATCTTTTCGAATACAATTCAGCGCACCAATTAACAAGGCGAGGGGCCCTTCCGGCGGGATATCCGTATTGAGCGGATAGGTTGCACGTTGGTCCTGGTCAAGCGCTTCCAAAATCATCACAGGTTCCTGTAATGTTTCAATAGATGCATGGGCATACAGCGAAATGGTGGCGTTCAGGATTGCTCCGCCGTAGCGGTCGCAGTATGGGCTCACATCTGTACCTCCTCCGGCAAGCCCTATACGAAGTGGTGCTTTGCTTCTGTATATCATGTTGAAATATTCTTTGCAAAGATGAACGGATTTAGCTTGGGTTGCAAATAATGAAGGATAAAGTTTCAGGAGTGCCGGGTATTCGTTGCAGTTGCTGAATAAATGAAACAACAGCATCCGAAAAAATAGGGATGTTGTTTGATTACAAAAATTTAATATGCCATTGCAGGGATACGCATAATTTTGTTTAACTTACCCAACCACATTGATCACTACTTTAAAGCTTTCATGTATGGAACAATCTTTATTTATCACCGATCTGGATAAAGTTGGTATAGAAGATATTGAACTGGTAGGAGGTAAGAATGCCTCTTTGGGCGAAATGTTACAGCATATTAGTAAACTGGGCGTGCAGGTGCCCAATGGTTTTGTTATTACAGTACATACGTATTACACGTTTTTGAAGTTTAGCAACCTGGACGGACAAATACGTGATTTACTCCAGGGGATAAACTATGATGAATTAGAAAGTTTACGACGCGCCGGCATGCAAATTCGCACACTCATTCGAAATTCAAAATTCCCACCTGAATTAAGTAAAGCGATTATTGAAAAATATACAGAGTTATCACGTTCGTATGGTCAGGAGGTAACGGATGTGGCTGTACGCTCCTCAGCTACAGCAGAAGATTTACCCGATGCTTCCTTTGCCGGTCAGCAGGAAACATATCTCAATGTGCGGGGTCCTGCTGCACTCATCAATGCAGTGCGAAATTGTTTTGCATCTTTGTTTACAGATCGAGCTATTAGTTACCGGCATTCTGCGGGATATAACCATTTCAATATCGGATTATCGGTGTGTGTGCAGAAAATGGTTCGTTCAGATCTGGGGGCTTCCGGCGTGGCTTTCTCATTGGATACTGAAAGCGGATTCCGGGATGTGGTGGTCATTAATGCCACGTTTGGTTTAGGTGAAATGCTGGTGCAGGGGGCTGTTTCACCGGATGAATATATTGCGTATAAACCGGCCATACTAAAAGGTTACAACAGCATCATTGAAAAGAAATTAGGAAAGAAAGATCAGATGATGGTGTATGGAGATGGACCGGATGAAAGGGTGCGAATCATCCCTACCGATAAACAACTGAGGGGGAGATATTGTTTGTCAGACGAACGCATTATGCAACTCACCCGATGGATTATTGATATTGAAAATTATTATACCAAAAAAAGAGGCACCTTGTGTCCGATGGATATCGAATGGGCGGTAGATGGATTAACGCGTGAGCTGTTTATTGTACAAGCACGACCAGAAACAATTCATTCCCAAAAAGACCATAGCAAAATTACCGGATACCACATCAGAACCCATGCAGATCATAAAGTGATAACCAAAGGGATTGCTGTGGGAGACGGACTCGGTATTGGAAAGGTGAATATTTTGTACTCGATGGATAAGCGTGTAACGGAAGGGCAGGAATTTCAGGCCGGGGATATTTTGGTAACTGACATGACCGACCCTGATTGGGAACCTATTATGAAAAAAGCATCCGCCATCATCACGAATAAGGGTGGACGCACTTGTCATGCAGCCATTGTGGCCCGTGAAATGGGTGTTCCGGCCATTGTTGGATGTGGCCATGCAACTGACGAACTTACACAAGGACAGCTGGTGACAGCCAGTTGTGCTGAAGGGGATACCGGTATCATTTATGAAGGAGAGGTTCCATTTGAAAAAGTGGAAACCGATTTAGATGATTTGCCGAAAGTGAAAACACCCATTATGCTGAATGTGGCATCGCCCGGTATGGCATTTCATTATTCGCATTTCCCGAATGCAGGGGTTGGATTGGCGCGTGAAGAATTTATCATCAATAACTTCATTCAGGCGCATCCGTTGGCTTTAATGAAACATAAAGAGTTGAATGATCCTGAACTCACAGAGGCAATACAGCAATTGACGGCAGGTTATGAAAGCGGGGAGGCTTATTTCATTGAAAAATTGAGTTTCGGGATAGCGCGCATTGCTGCAGCATTCTACCCGAATAAAGTAATAGTCCGTTTCTCTGATTTTAAGAGCAATGAATATTTCAATTTGTTGGGTGGAAAATATTTTGAACCCCATGAAGAGAATCCGATGATTGGATGGAGAGGTGCTTCCAGATATTATTCCGATAGTTACAAGGATGCGTTTGCTCTTGAATGTAAAGGTATCAAAAAAGTTCGTGAAGAGTTGGGGTTGGATAATGTAGTGGTGATGATTCCATTTTGCCGTACGGTGGAAGAATGTATCCGTGTACAGGAAGTGATGAAAGAAAATGGATTGGTGCGGGGTGAAAAAGGACTGGAAGTGTATTTAATGGCAGAGTTGCCTTCCAATATCATGATGGCGGAAGCCTTTTGCAAATACATTGACGGATTTTCCATTGGCAGTAATGATTTAACGCAGCTTACGCTGGGGCTCGACAGAGATTCGGCTCTGGTGGCGCACATTTACGATGAAAGAAATCCTGCAGTGAAAGCTATGATTCAGATGCTGATTGAAACGGCCAAACGTAATAAGGTAAAGGTGGGCATTTGTGGTCAGGGGCCGTCAGACTTTCCTGACTTTGCTCAATTCCTGGTGGAGCTGGGTATTGATAGTATTTCCGTTACACCGGATTCACTGGTGAAAACCGTACGCGCCATCGCGGAAGTGGAAGCCAAGATGAAATAGAATAACATCCTGATGTCGTGGGTGTACTGCATCAAGTTGCATACATGCCCGATTAATGTTTTTTATCACGAGGATAAAGGCCCATATTTTTGTAGAAATTCGCTGAATTAATTTAAAATGATCTCCCTCATTCAGCATTGGCATTTATTCTGCGATGTTTCGCGGAGAAAATATTTACAAGTGCACATACACAACGCCCATAGCTAAGATGCATACTTGTGCCAATGATTACTTAAAGGGTTATTGAAAATACATTTCATGATTTGACTCTGCTGATGATATTGTATTCCCCTTTATGACCCCGGATGAGGTATTGTGGATGCCCCATATTTTTTATAACTTTAAAATGGGCTTGAGGGTATAGCCGTCCCTAGGGCGAAATATTTTAAACACACAATAACAGTCAGGTTACATTGCACCTATTCGCAATTAAACACAATTTCATACCTCCTTAACTCCCCATCCGGGGAATTGACAGGAAGCAAAAATTTTCCGAACTTTAAAATGGGCTTGTGGGTATAGCCGTCCCTAGGGCGAATTTTATTCATGCATAATTACTTTTGAAAGTTGTATGCTGATTTGTATTCCAAAACACATAAGTCCCCTTGAAACCCCCATCCGGGGAATTGACAGGAAGCAAAAATTTTCCGAACTTTAAAATGGGCTTGTGGGTATAGCCGTCCCTAGGGCGAATTTTATTCATGCATAATTA
>ENA-UOUJ01000801-UOUJ01000801.1-activated-sludge-metagenome-genome-assembly--contig:-NODE-801-length-18669-cov-3.807242_pt1 | contig 18669 bp, 16 predicted proteins | sample MGYA00249839_ERZ747224 | MGnify/ENA primary metagenome ERZ747224 (study PRJEB28782, sample SAMN03220277) | activated sludge metagenome | biome: wastewater; feature: sewage sludge; material...
CGTGGCCGCCTGCCCTGGCGGTGCGGCCACACGCGGGCTGGTGTCACGCGCTGCACTCGAGGCGCTGGGCCCCGATGGCGTGTTCGTCAACATCGCGCGCGGCTCGGTCGTGGACGAGCCGGCGCTGGTCGAACTGCTCGGCAACGGCAAGCTCGGCTCGGCCGGGCTCGACGTGTTCGACGACGAGCCGAACGTGCCGGCGGCGCTGCTCACGATGGAGAACGTGGTCCTGCAACCCCACGTGGGCAGCGGCACGCATCCGACGCGCACGGCGATGGGTCGCCTGGTGCTCGACAACGTGGCTGCCTGGATGGACGGCAAGCCGCTGGTCACGCCACTGGCTTGATGACCGGGGCGCCCGGCGCCGGGTGCCCTGCGTCGCGGAAGCTTCAGTAGCGGTAGCGCTGCGGCACGGCCGCAAGCCGACGCAGCAGTTCGCGTGGCGCGCCGGCCGCCACGCCGCCTTCGCACCAGCTGCGCGCCAGTTCGCGCTGAGCGGGGTTGACGGTATCGCCGCGGTTCAGCGGCCGCCAGCTGACCGGCTGCACCGGAGACCAGCCGGCGCCATCGCGTCCGGTCGCCATCAGCGCCGATTCATGGCTTTCGCAGTCGATTGCCTCGTAGCCGATGTTGCGCACGCCGCGCGGGCTGATGACCACGAGCGTGAACTGGATGAAGCGCTTGCCGATCACCTGCAGGCTTGCCGGATCGACACCGAAGCTGTTGCTGCTGGTGGCGCTGACGCTGAATTCGCGCAGTGCTTCGCTATCGGGGATCGGCGGCATCGGGTCGGGCAGCCCGGCGCGGGCCTGGGGGCGATCGGGTGCCACGTAGTCGATCGTGGGATTGTTGACCGGGTCGTCGGCCGGGGCCTGGGCCGCTGATTGCGCGCCCGCCGCGAGCAACGCTGCCGGCAGCGCTGCGCCGACGACCCAGCGCGGCAGCGTCCGGCGCCTCACCTCGAGCCGCTCCGGCCGGCGGGCTGCGCTGCGCTGCCTCTATGCCGGGTTTCGGCAATCGAAGGCGGCACTTCGGCGATCGGCCTCAGCTCGGGCGGCGGGGCCGCTTCGCGCGTGCGGCGGCGCGGTCCGCGCAGGTAGCGCGGCGCCTCGCCCTGACCGGGGCGGTCGGCGCGCCAGGGCGCCTGCTGCGGCAGCAGGCGCGCGAGTTCGATCAGCGCCAGGCGGTAGACCTCGCGCTTGAACTCGATGACCGCCTCGAGCGGCACCCAGAAACTGTTCCAACGCCAGGCATCGAACTCCGGATGGCCGCTGGCGCGCAGGTCGATGTCCGTGTCGCGCCCGACCAGCCGAATCAGGAACCAGATCTGCTTCTGGCCCCGGTAGTGCCCGCGCCACTCGCGACGGACCCAGTGGGTCGGCACGTCGTAGCGCAGCCACTCGCGGGTCCGTCCGATGAGCCGGACATGCTCGGGGTGCAGGCCCACTTCCTCGTGGAGTTCACGGTACATCGCCTGTTCGGGCGACTCGCCGCGCTTGATCCCGCCCTGCGGGAACTGCCACGAGTGTTCGCGAATCCGCTTGCCCCAGAAGACCTCGTTCCTCGAGTTGACCAGGATGATCCCGACGTTGGGGCGATAGCCGTCACGGTCCAGCATGGCCGCACCCCTCGATCTCTTACAATTGCCGTCGATTATATCGACCGATCACCGCGCGCAGCGCGGTTTCCCCTTCGATCGCAGGCCCGTCCGGACCCCCCCTCGATGAAAGCGTCCCGTTTCCATATCGCCACGCTCAAGGAAGCGCCGTCCGACGCCGAAGTCGTCAGCCATCGGCTGATGACGCGCGCCGGCATGATCCGCAGGCTTGCCGGCGGCATCTACAACTACATGCCGATGGGCCTGCGAGTGATCCGCAGGATCGAGGCGATCATCCGCGAGGAAATGGACCGGGCCGGCGCGATCGAGCTGCTGATGCCGGTCGTGCAGCCGGCCGAGCTGTGGATGGAATCGGGGCGATGGGAGCAGTACGGGCCGGAACTGCTGCGACTGAAGGACCGCCATGGCCGCGACTTCATCGTGCAGCCGACGTCCGAGGAAGTCGTGACCGATATCGCGCGCCACGAACTGCGCAGCTACCGCCAGTTGCCGAAGAACCTGTATCACATCCAGACCAAGTTCCGCGACGAGCGCCGCCCGCGCTTCGGCGTGATGCGCGGGCGCGAGTTCACGATGAAGGATGCCTACTCCTTCGATCGCGATCGCGAGGCGGCGCTGCTCAGCTATCGGGCGATGTTCGATGCCTACGTCGCGATCTTCGAGCGGATGGGGCTGCAGTTCCGTGCGGTGGCTGCCGACACCGGCGCGATCGGCGGCTCGGCCAGCCACGAGTTCCAGGTGATCGCCGAGACCGGCGAGGACGCGATCGCCTGCTGTCCGGGCTCCGACTTCGCGGCCAACGTCGAGCTGGCCGAGGCGTTGCCGCTGATCGATGCGAGGCTGCCGGCTTCGCAGCCGATCGAGAAGACGCCGACGCCCGGCAAGGAGCGCTGCGAAGACGTCGCCGAACTGCTCGGGCTGCCCCTCGATCGCACGGTCAAGTCGCTGGTGCTGGCCGTCGATCGCCGTGATGCGCCGTCGGCAGCCCCTGAGATCTGGCTGCTGCTGGTGCGCGGCGATCACGAACTGAACGAGGTCAAGGCCGCAAAGGTACCGGGCCTGGCCGGCTTTCGATTCGCGAGCGATGCCGAGATCCGCGAGACCTTCGGCTGCCCGCCCGGCTATCTCGGGCCGATCGGCAGTGTGCTGCCGATCCGCGTGGTCGCCGATCGCACGGTCGCGAACATGCACGACTTCGTCTGCGGCGCCAACGACGAGGGCTATCACTACACCGGCGTGAACTGGGGCCGCGACCTGCCCGAGCCGACCGTCGCCGACATCCGCAACGTGCAGGCCGGCGATCCGTCGCCGGACGGCAAGGGAGCGCTGCAGATCCAGCGCGGCATCGAGGTCGGCCACGTGTTCTACCTGGGCACCAAGTACTCGGAAGCGCTGGCCGCGACCTTCGTCGACGAAGACGGCAGTTCGAAGCCCTTCGAGATGGGCTGCTACGGCATCGGCGTCACGCGGCTGGTCGGCGCCGCGATCGAACAGAATCACGACGAGCGCGGCATCGTCTGGCCACGCGCGATCGCGCCGTTCGAAGTGGCGATCTGCCCGCTCGGCTATCGCAAGTCGCAACGCGTGCGCGAGGTCGCCGACACGCTGTACGCCGAACTGCAGGCTGCCGGTATCGACGCGATCCTCGACGATCGCGACGAACGTCCGGGCGCGATGTTCGCCGACTGGGAGCTGATCGGCGTGCCGCTGCGCATCACGATCGGCGAGCGCAGCCTGAACGAGGGCAAGCTCGAGTTGCTGCAGCGCCGCGGCATGCAGGCCAGTGCGGTGCCCGTCGGCGAAGCGCTGCCGGCCATCAGGCAGGCGCTTGCCGGCTGAGCATTGCCGCGGTCGAATCGGCGGATGCCCGCAATTCGCCACCGTTTTCTTCCGTTGCCGCTGGCTGCGGCGTGGGGGTTCGCGCTGACGCTCGTTGCCGGCGCTGCAGCCGCCGGGCCGCAGCAATACGAGCCGATGAGTGCGGCCGTACGCGCGGCGCTGGTCGCCGCCGTGCGCGACGAGACGCCCGGAGAAGCGCGTTTCGACAGCGTGATCGACAAGGTCGAGTGGCTGGCCGCGATGTCGGCACGGCTGCCGCGGCGCTGGAAACCCGATCACTACCAGCGCATGGAGTTCCTCGAGGCCGTGCGCTACGAGGCGCAGCGCGCCGGCCTCGATCCGCACCTGGTGCTCGGACTGATCGAGGTCGAGAGCGGCTTCCGGCGGTACGCGATCTCGCACGCCGGCGCACGCGGCTACATGCAGGTCATGCCGTTCTGGACCTCGGTGATCGGCGACCGCGATCCGGCCGGGCTGTTCGACATGAGGGCGAACCTGCGCTACGGCTGCGCGATCCTGCGTCACTACCTCGACATCGAGCGCGGCAACCTGTTCCGCGCGCTCGGTCGCTACAACGGCAGCCTCGGGCGCGCCGAATATCCGAACATGGTGCTGCGTGCCTGGAAACGCTGGGAAGCGCTGGCACCTGCACCTGCGCCCACCTCGCCGGGCGAATCGACCCGGATGCTGGCCGGCGAGCCGGCCCCGATCAGTCCCGTGGCCGCCGCCACTGCGGCGGACGGTCGATGACGGCCATCGTGAGCCGCGACACGCAGGTGCGCCGGCCCTGTTCGTCGCTCAGTTCGATCTGCCAGACGTGCGTCGTGCGGCCGACGTGGATCGGCGTGCAGCGCCCGTAGACCCAACCGCCGGTGGCCGGCCGCAGGTGGTTGGCGTTGACCTCGAGCCCGACCGCTGCCTTGGCCGTGCCTTCGATGCACAGGAAGGAAGCGACGCTGCCGATCGTCTCGGCGAGCGCCACCGAGGCGCCGCCGTGCAGGATTCCCATCGGCTGGAACGTTCGCTCGTCGACCGGCATCCGGGCCCGGATATAGTCGCTGCCGATTTCGATGAACTCGATGCCGACATGCCCGCCGAGCGTGCCGTCCTGGGTGCGGGTCAGCTCTTCGCAACTCAGCTTCTTCTTCCAGATCGGGTCGGACATCGCGGGGCGGCTCGGGTTCGTTGCGAGGCGGCGCGCGGCGCCGGGCAAGGCGCCATTCTATCCCCGTGGCGGACTTGCGAAATCGCCCGGCGAGGACTACAAGAAGGCTCGACAAGAACCGGAACGCTCGGGCAAGGGCGCTCGAAAAAGGAGACTCGATGAACCTGGCAACACCATTGGCCGAGCAGGCGTCGCGCCGGCTCGACCATCCGGCGATCCTCTTCGAGGGGCGCTCGATCAGCTACAAGGAACTCGATGCGCTGTCGTCGCGGCTCGCACATGCAATGAGCTCGCGCGGCATCGTGGCCGGCGACCGTGTCGCGCTGTTCCTGCCGAACGTGCCGGAGTTCGCCGTCACCTACTACGCGGCGCAGCGAATCGGTGCCGTGCCGGTCTCGATCAACGCGATCTTCCGCGCCGCCGAGGTCGAATACCTGGTCAACGATTCGGGAGCGCGCGTCGTGTTCACGATGCCGGAGCTGGCCGGTTTCGTCATACGCGAACGGTGTCCCGGCGTTGAGCACGTGATCGTCGTCGATGGTCCTTCGGCCACGCCGGCCGACGGACCCATCACCGCCTCCGCGACACCCACGGCAGCCGGCACCGAAGCACTGTCCGAGTGGATCGACGGCCAGCCCGATCGCTTCGATCCGGTCGACCGCGCGGCCGACGATCCGGCGGCACTGCTGTACTCATCGGGCACGACCGGCTTTCCGAAGGGGGTGACGCTGACACAATCGAACATTGCCAGCAACGTGGCGACCGCGGCGAAATACTCGGGCTATCGACCCGACGACCGCCTGGCCGCGTTCCTGCCGATGTTCCACGTCTACGGGCAGAACTACATCCTGAACGCGGCGATCGTCAGCGGTGCCACGGTATCGCTGTTCCGTCGCTTCGTTCCCGGCCAGGTCCTCGGGGCGATCGAGCGCGACCGGATCACGATGTTCTTCGGCGTGCCGACGATCTTCATCGGCCTGCTGTCGATGGACCTGAGCCCCTACGACCTGTCGTCGATCCGCTACGAGATGTCGGCGGCGGCCACGATGCCCGAAGAAGTCTCGCGCCGGTGGACCGAGCGCTTCGGCCGGCGCGTCTTCGAAGGCTACGGGCTGACCGAGTGTTCGCCGTTTGCCTGCTACAACGATCTGGTCGAGCACCGTTTCGGCTCGGTGGGGCGCGCCGTCGAGGGCTTCGAACTCGCGATCTTCGATGAGGAAGATCGCGAGCAGCCGCGCGGCGAATGGGGCGAGATCGTGATCCGTGGCCCGGGCGTGATGAAGGGCTACTGGAACCGGCCGGAAGACAGCGAGCGGACGCTTCGCGGCGGCTGGTTGCATTCGGGCGACATCGGCCGCATGGACGAAGACGGTTACGTCTACATCGTCGACCGCGTCAAGGACATGATCAACGTGTCCGGTTTCAAGGTCTGGCCGGCCGAGGTCGAGCAGTACCTGTACAGGATGCCGCAGGTGCAGGAGCTGGCCGTCTACGGCGTGCCGCACCCGGAGAAGGGCGAGCAGGTGGCGGTGGCGATCGTGCCGAAGGCCGGCCACGCGCTCGACGCCGAGCAGGTCATCGCCTGGTGCCGCGAATCGATCGCCGCCTACAAGGTGCCGGCGATCGTCGAGATCGTCGACGAGCTGCCGAAGAGCCCGACCGGCAAGATCCTGAAGCGGGTGCTGCGCGAGCAGGCCCGGGCTTGAGCGCAGGCCAGGACCCGAACTTCATGCCGCTGGCGCTGAACCCGACCCGCTGGCACAAGCGGCGTGATAGCCTCGCGGCGATCTGCGGTATCGCTGCGTAAAGCCAGCCGAACCGACAGGCATATCGAGGAGGAGACCATGACCCAGTTCACGCGACGCGATTTCAATCGCCTGGCCGCCGGATCGGCGATCGCCGGCTCGGCCGCTCTGGCCGCACCGGCGCTGGTGCGCGCCCAGCAGAAGAAGCTGAAAGTCGGGGTGCTGCTGCCGCGCTCCGGCACCCAGGCCTTCATCGGCCAGTCGTGCCAGCTCGGCGCCGATGTCGCGCCGGCGCTGCTGCGCGAGATGTACGGCGTCGAGCTGGAGCTGATGAACGCCGACACCGAAACCAACGTCGAAGTGGCACGCTCGCGGGCCGAGAAGCTGATCGACGACGGCGCCCAGTTGCTGGTCGGGCCCTTCGACTCGGGTGCCGCCAGCGCGATCGCCCAGGTGGCCGAGCAGCGCAGGATCCCGTTCGTGATCAACATCGCCGCCGCGCCGCAGATCACCGAGCAGGGCTACAAGTACTCGTTCCGAAACTTCCCGACCTCGGTGGACCTCGTGCGCAACGGCTTGAGCCTGTTCCGCGACCTGTTCCAGGCCACGTCGTCGGCGCCGCGCACCGCGGTGTTCATGCACGTGAACGACACCTTCGGCCTGGCCAACCGCAAGGCGATCGACGCGATCCTGCCCACGCTCGACTACCTGCCGTTCAAGGTCGTCGACACGATCTCCTATGACCCGGCGGCACGCGACCTGTCGGTCGAAGTCACGAAGGCCAAGGCCACGAACGCCGACATCATCATGCTGGTCAGCCGCCTGAACGATGCGATCCTGCTCGTGCGCGAACTGGTCAAGCAGCGCTGGTCGCCGCAAGGCATCCTGAGCCCGGGATCACCCGGCATGTACGAGGCGCAGTTCTACAAGGCGCTCGGGCCCAGGTTCTCCGAGTACTGCATCTCGAACGTGCCCTGGTACAACCCGAACGCCGAGCTGTCAAAGCGCGTCGAGGCTGCATTCGACAAGCAGTTCCCGAAGGAAAAGATGATGTTCCATGCGCTGAACGTCGGCTTCACCTTCGAGGCGATGATGATCGCCGCCGACGCTTTCCAACGCGCCGGCAGCGCCGACGGCACGGCCCTGGCCGACGCGATCCGCCAGACCAACATCACCGAACGGATGATGATCGGCGGACCGATCGGCTTCGACACCAAGGGTCAGAACACCCGGATCGCCTCGGCCTGCATCCAGAACCGCGGTGGTCAGCCGGTCGTCGTGCTGCCGGAATCGGCGGCGCAGATGAAGCCTGTGTTTCCGGTGCCGGGGTGGCAGCAGCGCGGTTGAACTTCGAGAGAATTCACCCCCCGCGGTGGACGACAGAGGCCTGGCGCGTGTCGGTGGAATTGACACGGCCGGATCCTGTCGTTCGCTGCGTACCACGTATAGCAACGGAAGATCCCGCGTTTCAATGGGTTAGCGCTGCATGGCCCGCTTGTTGCTTTATTCACCTCGACTAAGGATAACCCTTAGTTTTATAAGTGACAGCATGACAAGGGAGGTGGTAATGAGACGGGTTCTGATCGCGTTGGCCGGCTTCTTCGTCGGCATGCAGACGGCGAACGCTGCCGTCGTCTACAACTCGTGGACGTCGAACGAAGGTCACAGCGGAAATTATGTCCTGACGGTCTCGCAAGCTGCCGCCGGCGCACTCGACTTCTCGTTCACCGTCGAGCCGTGGAACGCCGAAGCCCTCGGACTGTTCGTGAACCTGGGCAATGTGGACCTGGGTTCGGTGAGCCTGTCCAGCATTGCGCCCGCCGGAAAGGTCACGCTGTTCGCGACCGACACGACCAGCAACGCTTGCGGAGCCGGCTGCAACTTGAACGGCCTGAGCGTTCCGGCCATGGCCGGCGATGACGGCGAATGGGAACTGGTATTCCGGCTCGGTACCCAGGGCTATGAAGGGATCCAGTCGTTCGGCTTTCGCGTTGCCGTCGACGGTCTCGAGCTGACCGAGTCGATGCTCGGGACGGTCGCGGTACGTGCACAGCAGCTCTGCAACGCCGGTCAGTCGCTGCCCGGTGGCAATTGCGGCGGCAGCGACAAATCCTGGGGCCTACCCGCCTTGACGCAAGAGCCGGCCCCGATCCCTGAACCCGGTATCGGCGCGCTGTTCGGTCTGGGAATCCTGGGGCTGTTGACCGGCTTGCGTCGGCGGCGCGTCTGAGCTTCCGTTGCGCGCGAGGTCCCTCGAAGTCGGGGTGACCCCCAATCAGGGCTGTTGCAAGCCACGTTCGAAAGCTATGATTCAGACAGCTCATCGCGCGGGGGCGCCCCGACATGCACGCTGGCGGCCGTCCGCTCGTCACACTGGTACTGCCTGCTTTCAACGAGGCGGGTGTGCTCGAGTCGAATGTCGAGGCCGTAATGGCCTATCTCGCCAGCCTCGAGCATGCCTACCGCTTCGAAGTACTGTTGATCAATGACGGCAGCTCCGACGATTCGGGTCCGATCGCCGAGCGTTTGCGGCGGCGCTTCCATACGCTGCGCCTGATCAATCATCCGCTGAACTTCGGTCTGGGCCAGGCGTTCAAGACCGCGTTCGCCGTTTCTCGCGGCGATTACGTGATCACCTTCGACGTCGATCTGAGCTACGCCCCCGAGCACATCGGGCTGCTGCTGGAGACGATCGTTCGCGAACGCGCCAAGGTGGTGCTCGCGTCAGCCTACATGCCGGGGGGCAAGGTCACCAACGTTCCCTGGAAGCGCCATCTGCTCAGTCGCTGGGGCAACCGTTTCCTGCGTTTCTTCGCCCGCGGCAACTTCTCGACGCTGACCTGCATGGTGCGCGCTTACGATGGTCCGTTCGTGCGCCGCCTGTTCCTGCGTTCGACCGGCATGGACATCATGCCCGAGCTCGTGCAGAAGACGATGATTCTGAACGGTCGCATCGTCGAGGTACCCGCTCACCTGGACTGGAGCAGGCAGCTCGAAGCCGGGCCGATGCGCTCGTCCAGCATGCGGGTGATGCGGCACATCGTATCGACGCTGGTATCGGGCTTCATCTTCCGCCCCTTCGTGATGCTGCTGCTGCCGGGGCTGCTGCTTTTCCTGTTCTCGATCTACGTGAACGCCTGGGTGATCTACGAGTTCGTGCACGCGTTGCCGGGCGCCGATGGACAGATGCACCTGGCCGCGCTCGTCGTCTACCGCGACCATCCACAGACATTGTTCATCGGGACGCTTTCGCTGGTTCTGTCCGTGCAGTTGATCGGAATGGGTGCGATGTCGCTGCAGAGCGCTCGCTATTTCAAGGACACCTACTACATGGGGAGCGAGCTGCGACGACAGCTCGAACGCGCAAGCCTTCATGATTCGCAGGCGATGAGCGAGCCGCGCGCTCCGGTCGAACACCCGAGGCCGCGCGCATCTCCGGTCGATGGCGAGCTGCGGTGGGAGCTCGAACGCGCGATGCCCGACGGCTCGCCGTCCGACGAGAGCCGTTGACGGCTGGGCCATCGTGACTGCACCGGTCGACGCGCAGCCCGATATCGCGGTTGTCGGCGGAGGTGTGCTGGGCATGACGCTCGCGATGCGCCTGCGCCAGCGCGGCGCCCGCGTCACGCTCCTCGAGGCGGCACCGGTGTCCGGCGGCCTGGCGGGCTCGGAGACGATCGGTGGCTACGTCTGGGACCGCTTCTACCACGTGATCCTGTTGTCGGACCTGGGCACGCGCGGGCTGATCGATGAGCTGGGTCTCGGCGACCGACTGCGCTGGGGGCGCACGCGCACCGGCTTCTTCACCGACGGACGCCTGTATTCGATGTCCAACAGCGTCGAGTTCCTGCGCTTTCCGCCGTTGAGCCTGGTCGACAAGCTCCGCCTCGGCAGCACGATCTTCGCCGCATCGCGGATCCAGGACGCCCTGCCGCTCGAGCGCGAACTGGCGGTGGACTGGCTGCAGCGCTGGTCGGGGCGCCGCGTGCTCGAGCGGATCTGGCTGCCGTTGTTGCGCAGCAAGCTCGGCGACAACTACCGGCTGGCCAGTGCCGCATTCATCTGGGCGATCATCGCCCGGATGTACGCGGCGCGCCGTACCGGGCTCAAGGAGGAGATGTTCGGATATGTCGACGGCGGCTACGCCGTCGTGCTGCAGGCGCTGGCCCGGCGCCTGGCCGAACTCGGCGTGTCGACGCTGAATTCGGCGGTGGTCGAGCGAGTCGAGGATCGCGGCGCAGGCGGCGTCGACATCCGGCTGGCCGACGGGCGCTGCCTGCGCAGTGCCAAGGCGGTGCTCACGCTGCCGACCGGGGCCGTCGCGGCCGTCTGCCCGCAGCTCGGCGCCGGCGAGCGCGAGCGGCTGCGCGGCGTCGTCTACCAGGGAATCGTCTGCGGTGCAATGCTGCTGCGCAAGCCGCTGTCGCCGTACTACGTGACCAACATCACCGACCCGGGCATCCCGTTCACCGGCATCATCGAGATGACGGCGCTCGTCGATCGCTCGCGCTTCGGCAGCCATTCGCTGGTCTATCTGCCGCGTTACCTCGCGCAGGCCGACCCGGCCTGGAACCTCGGCGACGACGATTTCCGCCGCCAGAGCATCGACGCGCTGGCCCGGATGTATGCGCATTTCGATCTTGCCGGGGTCGTGGATTTCAAGGTTTCGCGCGCCAGGCAAGTCCTGGCGATTGCCACGATCGACTACACGGCGCGAGCGATGCCGCCGCTGAAGACGTCGCTGCCGAACGTCTTTCTCGTCAATTCGGCGCAGATCGCGAGCGGAACTCTCAATGTGAACGAGACGCTCGGCGTCGTCGCAACGCAATTGCCGCGCCTGGCTGGTGCGCTCGGCATGCCATGAACGCCACGAACACCGGATCGGCCGATGGCCGCCGCCTGCTCGCCAGCGTGTCGCTGGACCTCGACAATCTGTGGTCCTACATGAAGATCCGCGGCGACGAGGGCTGGCGCTCGCGTCCTTCGTATCTCGACACGCTCGTTCCCTATGTGCTCGAGCTGCTGGACCGCGAGCGCTTGCGGATCACCTTCTTCGTGGTCGGCGCCGATGCGGCGCAGGCGGGCAACCATGCGCCGCTCCGTGCACTGGCACAGGCCGGCCATGAGCTGGGCAATCATTCGTTCGAGCACGAGCCCTGGCTGCATCTGTACGACAGCGATGCACTGGAGCGCGAAATCCGGCTCGCCGACGAGGCGATCGAATCGGCCTGCGGCGTTCGCCCGGCCGGCTTCCGCGGTCCCGGATTCAGCTGGTGTCCGGAGCTTCTGGACATCCTCGAGCGGCGCGGTCACGGCTTCGATGCGTCGACGCTGCCGACCTGGCTGGGGCCGCTGGCGCGCACATACTATTTCTGGACCGCCGGCCTGGACAAGGCCGAGCGAGAACGTCGCAAGGGCCTGTTCGGCAGCTTCGCCGACGGCCTGCGCCCGAACGAGCCCTACTACTGGCAACTGCCGGAAGGCCGCCGGCTGCTCGAGATCCCGGTGACCACGATCCCGCTGCTGCGCACGCCGTTCCACTTCAGCTACCTGGCCTATCTGGCGCGCTTTTCCGAAGCGCTGATGATCGCGTACCTGCGCACTGCCGTCACCGCCTGCAGGCTGACCGGTACCGAGCCCAGCTTTCTGCTGCACCCTCTCGACGTGATCGGTGGCGACCAGGCGCCCGCGCTGGCCTTCTTTCCGGGCATGGACATGTCGAGCGCCGAAAAAACCCGGCTGCTGCGACGCGTGCTGCGCGAGCTCGGCCGGCACTTCGATCTCGTGACGATGGGCACGCACGCCGCCCGCGTGCACGCTCGAACCGGCGTGCCGACCAAGGCGCCCCCCGCGGGCGCCACGCGTGTCCAGGCCTGAACGATGTGTGGCCTCGTTGCCGTGCTGCAGCCGGGCCGCGAGCCCGACCGGGCGCTTCTCGCGCGGATGGCCACTGCGATCGCCCATCGCGGACCGGACGACGAAGGCCAGTTCGTGGCCGAGGGCATCGGCATGCACCACCGCCGGCTGTCGATCATCGACATCGCCGGCGGACACCAGCCGATGTCTGCCGATGGCGTGGTCGTCGTGTTCAACGGAGAGATCTACAACTACCTCGAACTGCGCCGGGAACTGCAGGCGCTCGGTCATGTCTTCACGAGCCGGTCGGATACCGAGGTGTTGCTGCGCATGTACCTGCAGCATGGACCGCAGTGTCTCGCGCGGCTCGATGGCATGTTCGCGCTGGTGCTGTACGACGCGCGGCAGCGGGTCTGCATCGCAGCGCGCGACCCGTTCGGCATCAAGCCGCTGTACTGGTGGAGCGGACGCGGACGCATCGCGTTCGCTTCCGAGATCAAGGCGCTGCTGCGCGATCCGGCAGTCATGCGCGACGTCGACCCGGTCGCGCTCGAAGACTATCTCGGCCTGCAATACGTGCTTGGCGAGCGCACCTTGTTCGCCGGCATCCGCAAGCTGCAGCCGGCGCATTACCAGGTCATCGATGTCGACACGCTGGCGGTACGCAGCGTGCGCTACTGGCAGGCCGACTACTGCGAGGTCGGCGCAACCGACGCCGACCGCGCTGCCGAAGAGGTCAGGGCACTGCTCGACGGCAGCGTGATGCGGCAGATGCGCAGCGACGTCCCGGTCGGCGCCTATCTGAGCGGGGGCCTCGATTCGAGCCTGGTCTGCGCGCTGGCCGTTGGCCATGCGGGCTCGGCGTTTCGCAGCTTCACTGGCGCATTCCGGGAAGGCCCATCGTTCGACGAAAGCGGGCATGCGATGACGCTCGCCCGCCACGTCGGCGCGAAGCCCGATCTGCTGTGGATCAATGAGGCCGACTGGATCGAACAGATGCCACGGCTCGCCTGGCAGATGGATGAACCGGCAGCAGGACCGGGCCTGTTTCCGCAGTACATGGTCTCGCGCGCGGCCGCCGGCAAGGTCAAGGTCTGCCTGGGCGGGCAGGGCGGTGACGAAATCTTCGGTGGCTATGCGCGCTACCTGATCGGCACGCTCGAGCAGGCGCTCCTCGACGCGATGGCCGGCCGCGCGCCGCCGCCTGGAGGGTTGACGCTCGGCGAGCTCGAGCGCGGTCTCGGCACGCTGGGCCCCTACCTGCCGTTGCTGCGCCGAAGCTGGGCGCGTGGCATCGATGCGCCGGCCCACCTGCGCTATTTTCGTCTGATCGATCGCAGCGACGCGGCCGAGCAGCTATTGTCGCCATCGCTGCGGGAGCGGCTCGCGCATTCCCCGCTGCCCGAGCGCTTCGAGCAGCTGTTCCGGCAGGCCGGCGATTGCAGCTACCTGAAGCGGATGCTGCATGCCGATCTGGCCTCCAGCCTGCCGGCGCTGCTGCAGGTCGAGGACCGGGTCAGCATGGCGGTGTCGCTCGAATCGCGCGTGCCGCTGCTCAACGTGGAACTGGTCGAGGCGGTCGCGCGCCTGCCCGACTCGGTGCTGTTGGCCGGCGGCCAGCTGAAGGCACTGATGCGGCGGGTGGCCGCGCCGTTGCTGCCGGCGTCGATCCTGAACCGCAGCGACAAGATGGGCTTTCCGGTGCCGCTGCAGCACTGGGCGCGCGGCGCCTCGCGCGACTTCGTGCGCGACGTGCTGCTGTGCCGGCGGGCACGCGAGCGCGGGATCTTCGATCCGGGCGCCATCGAAAGACTGATCGACAACGAGGCCGAATTCGGGCGAGCGATGTGGGGGGCGCTGCAGCTCGAGCTCTGGCACCAGACGATGATCGATCCGGCCACCATTTGAGAACAGCCCCCGGAGAGGATGGGAGATGGCGGAGGAATTCTTTGCACACGAGAGCGTCGTCATCGATACGCCGTGCAGGATCGGCGCCGGTACGCGGATCTGGCACTTCAGCCACATCATGCGCGACTGCTCGATCGGTGAAGGCTGCAATCTGGGGCAGAACGTCGTCGTGTCGCCTGGCTGCGTGATCGGCAACGGCGTCAAGATCCAGAACAACGTCTCCGTGTATACCGGCGTCACGCTCGAGGACGACGTGTTCTGCGGCCCGTCGATGGTTTTCACCAATGTGATCAATCCGCGCAGCCATGTCGAGCGCAAGCATGAATACCGGCCGACGGTGGTGCGGCGCGGCGCCACCATCGGCGCCAACGCGACCATCGTCTGCGGCGTCACGCTGGGGCGCTATTGCTTCGTCGGGGCCGGTGCCGTGGTTACGCGCGACGTGCCCGACCACGCGCTCGTCGTCGGCAACCCGGCGCGCCAGCGCGGCTGGGTCTGCGTCTGCGGCGAAGGGCTGGAGCTGGCCGCGAAAGCGGCCGAAGGCGCAGGCACGAGCTGTGCCGCCTGCGGTGCATCGTACCGACTGTACGGCGCGGCGTTGCGCGCGAACCAGGAAACCATGCGAGCCGACAAGCCATGACGATCGACACCCGTTCGGACGGTGCCTGCGCAGCCGTCCCGCTGCTCGACCTGAAAGCGCAGTTCGCGTCGCTGCGCACCGACATCATGGCCGCGATCGAGGGCGTGTGCGACCGGCAGCAGTTCATCCTCGGACCCGAGGTCACCGCGCTCGAAGACGCGGTTGCCCGGTACGGTCAGTGTGTGCACGGGATTGGCGTGTCATCGGGTACCGATGCGCTGCTGCTCGCGCTGATGGCGCTGGGCGTCGGCCCCGGCGACGCCGTGCTGACGACTCCGTACAGCTTCTTCGCGACGGCCGGCACGATCGCCCGCGTCGGCGCCCGACCGATCTTCTGCGACATCGATCCGGCCAGTTACAACCTGTCGCCGGCAGCGCTGGAGGCCTGGATCGAAACGGGATGCGACCGCGACGGTGACGCCTTGATCGAGCGGCGCAGCGGCGCGCGCGTGCGCGCGATCCTGCCGGTGCATCTGTTCGGGAAGTGTGCCGACATGGAGCCGATCCAGGCGCTGGCCGCCCGCCATTCGCTGCCGGTGATCGAGGACGCCGCGCAGGCGATCGGCGCCGAGGCGGCCGATGGCCGGCGCGCGGGCAGCATGGGGGCGATCGGCTGCCTGTCGTTCTTCCCGAGCAAGAACCTCGGCGCCTTCGGCGATGCCGGCATGTGCACCACGCAGGACCCGGTGCTCGCCGAAAAGATGCGCGTGCTGCGCGTGCACGGCGGCAAGCCCAAATACCATCATTCGCTGATCGGCGCGAACTTCCGGCTCGACGAACTGCAGGCGGCGGTGTTGCGGATCAAGTTTCGGCATCTCGACGACTGGACTGCCGCGCGCCAGCGCAATGCGGCGCACTATCGAGAGGCCTTTGCGCGCAGCGGCCTGGCGCAGACGATCGGAGTGCCCGACGAACCGGCGGCCGGTCGACACGTCTACAACCAGTTCGTCATCCGCGCGCCGCGACGCGACGAACTGCGCAGCTTCCTGGCCGAGCGCGCGATCGGCACCGAGATCTACTACCCGGTGCCGCTACACCTTCAGCCGTGCTTCGCCTATCTCGGTTATCGCGAGCGCGATTGTCCGGAGGCCGAAGCCGCAGCGGGCGAGTCGCTGGCACTGCCGATCTATCCCGAATTGCGCGTCGATCAGCTCGAGCAGGTGGTGGCTGCGATCGCGCACTTCTACGGCTGACCGCCGTGCGCGTGCTGCAGGTCGTCGGTGCGCGACCGCAGTTCGTCAAGCTGGCACCCGTGTCGCGCGCTCTGGCGGCGGCCGCACGCGAAGGCGGCATGCCGTGCGAGGAGCTCGTGCTGCACACCGGCCAGCACTACGACGACGACATGTCGGCGCATTTCTTCGAGGAACTGGATCTGCCGCGCCCCGCGGTCAATCTGGGCGCGGGTTCGGGCTCCCACGGCGAGCAGACCGGCAGGATGCTGGCCGGCATCGAGCGGGTCCTGCTGGAGCTGCAACCCGACGTCGTCGTCGTTTACGGCGACACCAACTCGACGCTGGCAGGCGCGCTGGCGGCGGTCAAGGTCGGCACGCCGGTCGCCCACGTCGAGGCCGGGCTGCGCAGCGGCAATCGACGGATGCCCGAAGAGATCAACCGGATCGCCACCGATCACGTCTGCGATCTGCTGTTCGCACCTACCGAAGCGGCCGTCGCAAACCTGCGGCGCGAGGGCCTCGCGACCCGCACGCAGTGGGTCGGCGACGTGATGGCCGATGCGGTGCTGCACGGAGTGATCGCTGCGCGCGAACTCGGCCACGCGCTCGACCGTTTCGCCGTGCGCGGGCGGCGCTTCGCGCTGGCCACGCTGCACCGGGCCGCCAGCACGACGACACAGGCGCTGCCGAAGCTGCTCGATACGCTCGAGCAGGCCGCAGGGCGCTTCGACGCGATGATCGTGCCGCTGCACCCGCGCACGCGGGCCGCGATCGCCAGGCACCGTGGCCACTGGCGGCCGGATCCTCGCGTCGTCACCTGCGAGCCGCTCGGCCATCGCGATCTGCTGCAGTTGCTCGATGCGGCCGCGATGGTGCTGACCGATTCGGGCGGCCTGCAGAAAGAGGCGTTCCTGCTCGGCACCCCGTGCGTGACGCTGCGCGGCGAGACCGAGTGGGTCGAGAGCGTGGATGCCGGCGGCAACAGGCTTGCCGGCATCGAGGCGGCGGCGGTACTCGCGGCCGTCGACGGGCTGATGTCGGCGGCCCCCCCAAAACAGGTGCTGGCCGATCGTGCGGCAGCGTGCTACGGTTTCGGAAAAGCTGCGGCACGAATCGCCGCTGCGCTGCCCGGGGCGATGTTGCCGGGCGCTGACAGGCGGGGGGCACCATGACAGACTCTGCATCGGATTCGAGGTTTCCGGTCGGCGTTGCATTGGCTGGAATCGGTGCCTGGGGCAGAAATCTCGCGCGCAACTATGCGCAACTGCCCGGTGCTGCGCTGCGGCGAATCTGCGATACCGACCCGGTCCGCCTTCACGAAGCCGAGGCCAACTACCCGGGCGTCATCTGCAGCAGTGACTACACCGCGGTCCTGGCTGACCCGGAGATCGATGCGATCGTCATCGCGTCGAGCGCATCGGCCCATTTCGCGCTGGCACGCGAGGCGCTGATCGCCGGCAAGGACGTCTATGTCGAGAAGCCGCTGACGCTCAACGTCCAGGACGGTGCCGAACTGGTTCGCCTGGCCGACGAGCGCTCGCGGATCCTGATGGTCGGGCACCTGCTGATCCATCATCCGGTGATCCTGAAGCTGCGCGAACTGATCGATGCGGGCGAACTCGGCCGGGTGCTCTACATCTACAGCCAGCGCCTGAATCTCGGTACGGTGCGTGAAGACGAGAACGCGCTGTGGAGTCTCGCGCCGCACGACATTTCATCGATCCTTTTCCTGCTCGGCCAGGAGCCGACCGACGTCGCCGCGCGCGGCCAGTGTTTCGTACACCGCGGAATCGAAGACGTCGTCTTCATGACGATGGGCTTCAGCAACCGGGCGCTTGCGCACGTTCACGTCAGCTGGCTGGACCCGCACAAGACACGCAGGATCACCGTGGTGGGCAGCCGCAAGATGGCGGTGTTCGACGACAGCGAAGGCACCGAAAAGCTGCGCATCTACGACAAGGGCGCGAACATCGGCGCCGACTACGACACCTTCGCGGAATCGGTCGGCCTGCGCTTCGGCGATATCGTGATCCCGTATTTCCGTACGGCCGAGCCGCTGCGCCTCGAGTGCCTGCACTTCATCGACTGCGTGCGCACCCGCAAGCAGCCGATCACCGATGGTCGAGCAGGGCTGCAGGTCGTACAGGTGCTCGATGCAGCACAGCGTTCGCTGAGCTCGAACGGCAGGCCCCTGCCGCTTGCGCTCGGCGAATCGAGCCTGCACAGCGGCGCCACTGCCTGAGCCTCTCAGCGTCGCCGCTGGAACTCCCGACCGACTCTCGCGCGGAGCATTCATGCCTCTCGAATTCGAAACCGCCGCTCGTTTCGACTGGAGGCTGAAGAAGATCGCGGTCGTCGGTCCAGGCATCGTCGGCATGCCGATGGCGGCGCTGCTCGCGCACGCCCGGATTCGCGAGGGTTCGGCCGAGCCCGCCCGCGTCGTCGTCGTACAGCGCGATTCGCCGACCTCGGGCTGGAAGGTCGCGGCGATCAACGACGGGCGTTCGGTCATCGGCGGCGTCGAGCCGGGCCTCGACGAGATCGTTCGTGAATCGGTGGCGGCCGGCGTGCTCAGCGCGACCCACGACTACATGGACGTTGCCGACGCGGACATGGTGCTCGTCAGCGTGCAGACAGACAAGAAAGGGCTCGCACCCGACTACCGCCCGCTTTTCGAGGCGCTCGAGTTGCTGGCGAAGGCGCTCGCGCGCAAGCCCGCAGGCAAC
>ENA-UOUJ01000803-UOUJ01000803.1-activated-sludge-metagenome-genome-assembly--contig:-NODE-803-length-18626-cov-5.307307_pt1 | contig 18626 bp, 15 predicted proteins | sample MGYA00249839_ERZ747224 | MGnify/ENA primary metagenome ERZ747224 (study PRJEB28782, sample SAMN03220277) | activated sludge metagenome | biome: wastewater; feature: sewage sludge; material...
CAACTTTATTTCCACACCTGTGGATTACTACATATTTTTAATGCGTCTGCCCTGAGAATATAGTAAATATTTTCTATCTGTTTTAGGCAATACCGTAATAATATCCAATATGAAAGAAATAATCAGATTTACCACATTAGATTCTATTTGTTGTGCATTAAAATGTCAGCCTGAGGATGTTTTGAGAAATGAAAAATTCCAGGGAAGTAAATTACATTCCTAATATTCAATGATTTAAACAATATCTGCCAACCATTTCAGATTTCAATGTGCTTTTCAGATTTTGGCGCCCTATCGCTTTTAAACGATACAATAGCACCAATTGCCATTGTCCTTACTCACTGACCAGCTCTAAATTTTCAAATTTTCAAAAGTGTTTAGAGTACTTTTTATTATCTTTGATAACTTGAGCAAATCTCAGATTTAAATTAAAAAGTGCATTTAAACAAAAAGGTAAACTATATAAGGAAGTTTTATGAATGGACAACATCTATTCCAATTTTAGCATTTTTACTTTATTTTTCCGGTTATCTTGATGACAATTTCTTCTTTCAAGTATTTGCAGGTATCCTACTTATTTTCTGTGTATTGTCAGCTGTACATCATTCTGAAATTGTAGCACATCGAGTTGGAGAACCTTATGGCACCATTATTTTGGCAGTATCAATTACTATTATAGAGGTTGCTATTATTGTTTCGCTAATGATTACAGGGGGTGAACAATATGCCTCATTCGCAAGAGACACTGTATATTCAGCTGTAATGCTATTACTGAATGGTGTGGTAGGTTTAAGCTTGTTCATTGGGGGGCGAAAATTTCATACCCAGACTTTCTCTCCACATTCTGTGAAAATTGCTTTGGTCTCATTGATTTCAATCGTTGCATTTACAATGATTTTGCCAACCTTCACCAAAGGTGAGCCGGGACCTTATTATAACGAAGCGCAAATTTTATTTGAATTTTTTGCTTGTCTGGCTATCTATGCTGCATTTATTTCAGCCCAGACAATACGACATAGAGAGTATTTTATTACAGAAGATGAAATAAAAGATGACAATAATGGATATACTATATCTAATACATCCTTGATTATCAGCATTGTTTTTCTTTTAATAAGTTTAACGATTGTCGTGCTATTAGCAAAAAGTCTCTCACCTCCTTTGGAAAGTGTTATTGTAAACTATGGACTTCCAAAAAGTTTGGTGGGTATTATTATTGCCGGAGTTATTTTACTACCTGAAGGAATTGCTGCTGTAACTGCTGCTCGAAAAAATAAACTTCAGACCAGTTTGAATTTAGCTTTGGGTTCAGCTATTGCCAGTATCGGGTTGACCATACCAACCGTATCTCTTGCGAGTTATATTTATGATTTTCCATTAATTTTAGGACTTGACATTCTATCTATTATATTATTAGTAATTTCAATATTTACAGTTATGCTTTCTTTAATAGGCGGTCGAAGTAATGCTGTTTATGGAGTAGTATTATTAGTTAACTTAGTTGCATATATTTTTCTAACCATTAACCCATAATTAAATAGAAGTGTTTTAAGAAAAAGTACATTTTCATAATATAGAACCGACTCTTTAACTTATCTGAAATCCAATCCATACTTTTTGCTGTTTCTATTTTAAAAATTATGAGTATTTAACCTTCCACTAAGTATCAACTTGCCAATTTACATTTGACCACATTGCTACTTATCATTGGTATAAACGTTCTTACAAAACATTTATTCATAATAATTAATTTTCAATTGTTAGATATTGTTTGAACATCTTTTTATTATTTAGTACAATTTTTTCCTTTATAAAATTTCTTTTTTTTTTATTTTAATAGTACTTTTGATGATAAGGATGGTGGGGAAAGTTTGACGAAGTAATTTACACTACGATTGATTTGTCTATAATTGTAATCTTTCAAAAGATTACGCTGATATGAAGTACAATATATTGTTATCATAGACATATTTTACACTTACCCCTTTTTATCGGCTGTTCCTATAATCAGCCCAAAAATATATCAGACAAAAGGACAATTTTCGGTTTGAAAAAGTGAAAATTACACTTGGAGCACTTATATCTTAAGTGAGTAGGAATTATAAAATTGAGCATTTTTTTTAAGAAAGGGAAAGTATGCATTTAACGATTGAAAATATACTGTTGGTGGGTTCGATACTACTATTTATAAGTATTATTATTGGAAAGACTTCGTACAAATTTGGGGTTCCAACATTATTACTCTTTTTGACGATTGGAATGCTGGCAGGCTCGGAGGGGATTGGAAGCATTCGATTTGATAATCCAAAAATTGCTCAGTTTATTGGTATTGTTTCGCTCAATTTTATTTTGTTCTCGGGTGGCTTTGATACCAACTGGACTTCTGTAAAACCTATACTTCGTCAAGGTCTTGTACTTTCTACTTTTGGTGTTTTGTTTACAGCTATATTTTTAGGGGTATTTGTCTATCTGGTTACAGATTTTACAATTTATGAAAGCATGTTGTTGGGTTCCATCGTTTCATCAACTGATGCAGCGGCCGTATTTTCTATTCTACGTTCAAAGAGTATCGCATTAAAATCAAACCTGAGACCCACATTAGAATTAGAAAGTGGTAGCAACGATCCTATGGCATATGTTCTGACAATTGTCTTTCTAACATTAGTAGTGAATCAGGATCAAAATTTAATTTCTGTAATTCCCCTTTTTCTCCGTCAAATGGGTTTAGGAGGAGTAGCAGGAATATTATTTGGAAAAGTTAGTAAAATTATAATTAATAAAATTAAGCTTGACTTTGAGGGGCTTTATCCAATATTGGTTATTGCATTAATGTTTATTACCTTTTCGGCAACCGACTCTCTGGGGGGAAACGGTTTTTTGGCTATATATATTTGTGCTATCTATCTTGGCAATCAGGAACTAATCCACAAAAAGACCATTTTAAAAATGTATGATGGCTTGGCTTGGTTGATGCAAATTATATTATTTCTGACACTGGGCTTACTCGTATTTCCTTCGCAGGTTTTCCCTTTAATGGGTATTGGACTCCTTATCTCATTGTTTTTAATAATTTTTGCACGTCCTGCAAGTGTTTTTCTTAGTTTAATATTTTTTAAAATGAGGTTGAACAGGCGATTTTATATTTCATGGGTAGGACTGCGTGGCGCCGTCCCAATTGTATTTGCAACTTATCCCCTATTAGCGGGGATTGATAAAGCAAACATGATTTTTAATATCGTATTTTTTATATCAGTAACATCTGTTCTCATTCAGGGAACAACGGTAGGAGTGTTTGCCAGATGGCTTAAAGTGGCCTTACCTGTAAAAGTAAAACCCATTACAGATATTGATAAACTCATCTTGGACCTTCCCAAAACCCATTTACAAGAATTTGAGGCACTTCCTGATTTTTATGCCGTAAATAAGAGAATAGTTGATTTAAAGTTCCCTAAATCAGCATTTATCGTAATGATAAAAAGAAATGGTAATTATATTCGACCAGGCGGTTCCACTCAAATAGAAGCAAAGGATATCTTAATGGTTCTGGCTGATAATCAAGATGATTTTAATAAAGTAAATACATGCCTGCAAAATCCGGGTTCAAATCAAAAAAATAAAATATGAAAAAGAGGTTTATCTTACTTATCGACTTCTCAGAATATACTGACAATTTAATTAAGTATGCCTGCGATTGGAGTAAACAGGCAAATGCCGAATTAATCCTGGTACATCAATCTATTACTTTAATACCAGGATTTACCGATAGTGAAAGCAGGCAAAAAATAGTAGAACTCAATAATAATAAAGACCTTCAAAAATTAAAGGAGCTGGCTGCCCGCCTTATACCTTCAACTATGAAAGTCTCCTATTTAGTTTCTGAAAACCATTTACAAACTTTATTAACCGACTTGTTAGCAGAGCCACATGAGAATTTAATTTTTGCAGCAATTAAAGGAACGGGCATTATTAAACAAATATTCCTTGGTAGCTTTGCTCTTGAAGTTATTGAAAACATTAATAACATTATAGTAGCGATGCCGAAAGAAATTTCAGTATTTAGTCATGAAAAAATATTTGTAGCCATCACAGAAAAATACCCTTTGAATATTATAGAATTTAATCGTTTTTTGAATTTCTTTGAAAATGAAAATACCTGTATCACTTTTTTCTATTTGGCAAAGCCAGATGAAAAAACGGAGGGGATAGAAAAACAACTTAACAATTTATCTATTCTATATGCAGATAGATTTGAGACTAAGACAGCCATCTTTAAAAGTAACAATCCCTTTGAAGATATCAAAAAAATAATTAACAATAAAGAGAAAGAAATACTAATTATTCAAAAAGGATCACGTTTTTTCACAGATCAACTTTTCAGATTGTCTTTGATAAACGAATTAGTGTATGAAGGTCAAACGCCTTTAATTATTTTACCATAATTATGGGATCGCTTTTTTTTCAAAAGTCGAAATGTGCTTTAGTTCGGTGTCGCCAAACTTAATGTCAAATAACCTTTCCACTTTACCGAGTAAATCGCCATTGTCGTCTGGGTTGATATTTTTAAGTTCATAGTCTGTCATCAAATGAAATGAAAGAAAATAAATTCTCATCAATAGAATTTAACAAAGATGCCGCCACTATCTGCTGGAATACCTAGGAAAACTACCTAAAAAGTCAGCGCTCCTAAAATATAAAATTGTATCAATTTTTGCCGGATACCCGCCACGACAATGGAGTGTTTTGGATAAAATCTGATGATGTCTCAAGTCACATCTTTCACCTTTTAAGCCTCATCAAAGTGATTCCTAAAGAATATGGGAACCGGCTATAATAGATATCCCTGCTATACCCATGATTGCTTGTGATGCAGACTTCTTACCTAAAAAATCATAAAGCATGAGGAATTAACACTTCCGATAGCAGAGTTCGTCAATTAAAAATAACCCATTGACAATCTCGACCAAATAGTTCTAAATTTTCAAAATCCAAAGAAATAATAAAATATTTTTTCATAAGCCTTCTTCACCTCGCCCACTCTCCTCCTCAACATAAATCGGTTCAGAGTCCTTTCTAAAACTAAAATACCGTTGAGCCAGATAGCTGAACATCACAATAATAGCAGTGGTACCGAGAATAGCATAAGTTGGATAAATATGCAGCCACTCGACTGCTATTTTATCAAGCAAGATATAATTTAGCAATAAATTAAACAGAGAAACAGCAAAATATCTGAAAAGCTGCACATGACCTTTAATTTTGCTGTCGTCAAAAACAACATATTTCATCAGAAAAAAGCCTATAAACAAAGACACAAAAAATGAAACAAACAGGGCGGCATTGTGCGACTTAAAAGCATAAAAACCCAGATCCAAATCCTGTCTTTGAAGAACAAAACGATAAGTGACATAATAGGCGATTAACCCGGCAACCGTATTACCGGCGCCTGAAACAGCGTATCTGAAGGTTTGGATCGGCAGAAATTTTTTAAAAAGGGGATAAAAAAAATCAATGAACGGCAGTAAAAAATCCCTGATATTATAAAAATGCTGTCTCATTCCTGAGCGAAGATATTTTAAATCAAATGAATAGAATCAGTAATGCAAAATTTTAACAAAGAAATCTTTTATACAATATGCTATCCGTAAATTAGTGAAACAAATTATCATTCCATTATTTCGGTCCTCAGGTCAATTCCTCCATATCTAACCCGTCAATCCCTTAAATTTGCAGCTAAACTTTAAAAAATGAGCATTGTATCAATACTCAAACCCATTATCGCAAACACTTTAGAGCAACTATATAACCAAAAGTTTGATGAAAAATCAATTGCTATCAATATAACCAAACCCGAATTTGAAGGTGATTACACTTTGGTTTTGTTTTCTTTTGTTAAGGAGCTGAGAAAAAAGCCGGAAGATCTCGGCAATGAAATTGGCAATAAATTAATAGCCGAAAATCCGCAACTGATTACTTCTTTCAATATTATTAAAGGATTTTTGAATCTTACAATTTCAGAAGCCTTCTGGAAAAATTTCCTTTATTCCGGTTATAATGTAAAATTACCCAAAGAGCAGCCCGTAACCCAAAAGGTGATGGTAGAATATGCATCACCCAATACTAATAAACCTTTGCACCTGGGGCACTTGAGAAATATTTTTTTGGGATGGTCAATAGCCGAAATTTTAAAATCGCAGGGAGCAGAAGTTCAAAAGACCTCCATTGCCAACGACCGTGGAATTCATATTTGCAAATCAATGGTAGCATGGCAGCAGTTTGCCAACGGAGCGACACCAGAAAGTACGGGGATTAAAGGAGATCATCTTGTGGGTGATTATTATGTGATGTTTGGGGAGCAATACAAAGCCGAAGTGAAAAAATTGGTGGAAGAAGGAATGAGCAAGGAGGATGCAGAAAAAAATGCTCCCATTATGAAAGCCGCACAGCAGATGCTGGTAGATTGGGAGCAGGGCAAACCTGAAGTAGTCAATCTGTGGAAGCAAATGAACGGCTGGGTATATGACGGCTTTAGCGAAACCTATACCAGAATCGGCGCCGATTTTTACAAGACCTATTACGAAAGTGAAATATACCTTTTAGGAAAAGAATTTGTGCAGGAAGGGTTAGACAAAGGCGTATTTTACAGAAAAGAAGATGGTAGCGTGTGGATTGATCTTAGCTCTGAAGGGTTAGATGAAAAATTAGTACTGCGAAAAGATGGCACTTCGGTATATATTACCCAGGATCTGGGATTAGCCGATGAAAAATATAAAGACTTCCCCTACAATCAAAGTATTTATTTGATAGCCGATGAGCAAAACTACCACATGAAGGTGCTAAAACTTATTTTACAAAAGCTTGGAAAACCATATTCAGACGGAATTTATCACCTGAGCTACGGTATGGTAGAACTGCCGAGTGGCAGAATGAAAACACGCGAAGGTACTGTGGTAGATGCTGATGACTTGTTAGATGAATTAGTAAAGGTAGCTACTGCCAAAACTGAAGAATTGGGGAAAGTGAAAGATTTTAACGACACGGAATTGAAAGAATTATACAATACCCTTGCCTTGGGCGCTTTGAAATTCTATCTTCTGAGGGTTGACCCTAAAAAAAGAATGATTTTCAATCCTGAAGAAAGTATTGATTTTCACGGTTTCACCGGGCCTTTTGTGCAATATACCCATGCCCGTATCAAATCTATACTGAGGAACGAACCCGTAAATGATAACCCATTAGGAACTTCGCCGCTTTTGCCTTTGGAAAAAGAATTGTTGGTACTGTTAGAACAATACGATACCACTATTCAGCAGGCAGCAGAAGAGCACAATCCTTCATTGCTGGCCATTTATATTTTTAATGTGGCCAAAGTTTTCAATAGTTTTTATGCTGCCCATTCTATCCGCAGTGCAGAAACTGAAGAGAAGAAAGAACTAAGGCTAAAAATAGCGTCATTGACAGCCAACACCATCAAATCGGCAATGGGTTTATTGGGTATTCAGGTTCCGGAAAGAATGTAATCGTATTTTTGATTTATGATTTTTGATTGCAGATTAGCAGATTACAGATTGCAGATTACAGATTGCAGATTGGTAGATTGGTAGATTACAGAAACCGCTTAAAGCCTACAGCCTACAGTTAACTACCATTTCCGCCGTAGCCGAAAGCCGTAGCCGTAGCTTATTTGATGTTCAAGGTTCAAGGTTTAAGGTGCAAGGTTTGAAGATTGCTAATTACAGATTGCAGATTGCAGATTACGGAAACCGCTTAAGGCTTAAAGCCTACAGCCTACAGCCTAAAGCCTATAAAGGTTCAAGGTTTGAAGATTGCTAATTACAGATTACAAATTGCAGATTGCAGATTACGGAAACCGCTTAAGGCTTAAAGCCTACAGCCTACAGCCTAAAGCCTATAAAGGTTCAAGGTTTGAAGATTGCTAATTACAGATTACAAATTGCAGATTGCAGATTACGGAAACCGCTTAAGGCTTAAAGCCTACAGCCTACAGCCTAAAGCCTATAAAGGTTCAAGGTTTGAAGATTGCTAATTACAGATTACAAATTGCAGATTGCAGATTGTCAATAGCTTAGGGCCTATAGCTTAAAGCCTACAGCTATTTAAAATTAGATGTTAGATTTTGGGTTTCGATTTTTTCTTCTTTTTTTTAAATTATATAAGTAACTCCCTCTAACGCTAATTGAGTTTGAGGGAAAACCTCCTGTGTTTCGCTCAGAAATTCATCAAGAGAGTCATATTTACTGCTAAAATGTCCGATTAGCAATTTCTTAACAGACGCTTTTTCAGCTATCCGGCCGGCCTGCCTCGTTGTGGAATGAAAACGCATAAATGCTCTGTCAGCCAGATTATCTAAATAGGTGGTTTCATGGTAAATCATATCAGCTCCTTCAATATGCTTTATAATTGTTTCATTGTAGCGCCCATCTGCACAGAAAGCATATTTTTTACCTGATCCGGCAGAGGTTGTCAATTCTTTATTTGGAATTATACGTCCGTTCTCATCTTTATAATCGGCTCCATTCTGCAGATGATGGTAAAAAGAATAAGGAACTTTATATAGAGTAGTTTTTTGTACATCTATTTTCCTCAGGTTCTTTTTCTCTTTAAAAACAAAACCATAGCACTCTATACGGTGATCGGTCGGGAAACTGCTGATTTCAATATTATCAACCGTTGCGATGTAGCCGCCACTATTCACCGGCAAAAATTCCAATTTATAGGGCAATACGGTATCTGCTACTTTGAATTGCAGGTCAACGATTGTTTTCAAAATTTCAGGGCCGACAATCGTCAATTTCTGAGTTCTGTTAAGTAGTGCAAATGAGTTCAGAAGCCCGATGAGACCAAAATAATGATCGCCATGCAGGTGCGAAATAAAAATATGTGAAATTCGGCTTCGTCTGATTTTATAATTAATCATTTGTATCTGAGGGCCTTCGCCACAGTCCACCAAGAATTTTCCACCGGAGGTGGTAATCACCTGACTGGTAGGGTGTCGCCCGAAGGCAGGCACTGCTGAATTATTTCCTAAAATAGTTACGCCAAACATAATTGATTCCCATTCAAAATGACTTGCAATGATAACAATTCGTTATTAAACTTTAATTCGACTCCTCTCCTTCTCCCGTTTCTTCTTCATCCATAAACTCTCTTTCGATTTCCTCCATCTGCACAATATCCCATGCCTCACTCTCGGTAGGTGTTACATTAAACAACTCCAACAGTTCCTCTTTGTTCAAAAAAGCTTCCACATTTTTTTGCAGACAGCAAACCACAAAGGAGGCATTATTTTCATAAAACTCCTGTTGAATCTGTAATAGTTCCTCGGCTGCTTCCGCTTCAATATTTTCAATATTACTTAAATTCAACACCAAATTTCTAACCTCATTTTTCAGATAAGGGTTTAAAACGACCTTAATACCATCTGTCATTGTTGCAGTTAATGCTGTTTCTGTAGGTGTTATTACATGAAATTTTTCTTTGGTATCAATTTTGACTTCCATATATATACTTATTTGTAAACAGGTGTTAAAAAATAATTATAAACCTGTCCCAAATATATTTGTTAATATTGTAAATAATATATTTTATCTTTAAAATATGGATAATAATTTTTCTTCACAGGTAAAAGAGATCATTTCTTACAGTAGAGAAGAGGCGTTGAGATTAGGCAATGATTTTATCGGAACGGAGCATTTACTGCTTGGACTGATAAGAGAAGGTGATAATACCGCCATAAAGATTTTGAAAAGTTTTAATGTTGATATTTTCGAATTAAGAAAAGAAATCGAAATGGCTATAAAGGATAAAACCGGTAAAAACATAGCCAACATCAATAGTTTGCCGTTAACAAAACAGGCAGAAAAAGTAATCCGTATTACGGTATTAGAGGCCAAAACCTTAAAAAGTAATATGGTAGAAACTGAACATTTAATGCTATCAATTTTGAAAAATAAAGAAAATATTGCCACTCAGATATTGAATCAGTTTGATGTGGACTACGACATGTTCCGTCAGGAACTGGGCATCATGCACTCCAATGAGCCAAGGGCTGAATTTGGTGAAGAAGGCGATGAAGAGTTTGACGATGAAAAAAAATACTCGCAGCAATCCAGAAGTACAGGTGCAAAACCCGGCGGTAAAAGCAAAACTCCCGTTTTGGACAATTTTGGCAGAGACGTAACCAAATTAGCCGAAAGCGGCAACCTCGACCCCATCGTGGGTCGTGAAAAAGAAATCGAAAGAGTTTCTCAGATTCTCAGCCGTCGTAAAAAGAACAATCCGATTTTGATAGGCGAACCAGGCGTGGGTAAAACAGCCATCGTAGAAGGGCTGGCGCTGCGTATTGTACAAAGAAAGGTGAGTAGGGTTTTGTTTGACAAACGGGTCATTTCATTGGACCTGGCTTCATTAGTGGCAGGTACCAAATATCGCGGACAGTTTGAAGAAAGAATGAAAGCTATCATGAATGAACTCGAGAAAAACAGAGATGTTATTCTTTTCATTGATGAAATGCATACGATTGTGGGCGCAGGTGGCGCAAGCGGTTCGTTAGATGCAAGCAATATATTCAAACCGGCTTTATCGAGAGGCGAATTGCAATGTATCGGCGCCTCTACCTTAGATGAATACAGGATGTACATCGAAAAAGACGGAGCTCTGGACAGACGTTTTCAGAAGGTGATGGTGGACCCGCCAAGTGTGGAGGAAACTATTATGATTTTGAACAACATCAAATCCAAATACGAAGACTTCCACAGTGTTACTTATTCTGATGACGCAATTACCGCTTGTGTAAAACTCAGCGATCGTTATATTACAGACAGATTATTACCTGATAAAGCCATTGATGTGATGGACGAGGTGGGCGCCAGAATACACCTGAAAAACATCAATGTTCCTGATAACATAGTAGAACTTGAAAAGAAGATAGAGGAAGTCAAAAACGAAAAAAACAAAGTAGTAAAAAGCCAGAAGTTTGAAGAAGCAGCTTCCTTGAGAGATAAGGAAAAAAGATTAGCAGAAGAGCTTGAAAAGGCAAAGGCTGACTGGGAAGAAGAAAGCAAACATAAACGCTACCCCATTGACGAAGAAGCTATCGCGGAGGTCATCAATATCATGACCGGCATACCTGTAAGAAAAATGGTGGAAGGTGAAACTGAAAAACTTCGCAAAATGTCTGAAGATATGAAGGGAATGGTAGTTGGGCAAGACGAAGCAATTGTGAAAGTTGTAAAAGCCATTCAGCGTAACCGTGTAGGACTGAAGGACCCCAAGAAGCCGATTGGCTCATTTATCTTTCTGGGGCCTACCGGTGTTGGTAAAACAGAGTTGGCCCGGTCATTGGCAAGATATCTTTTTGATGCCGAAGACGCATTGATCAGGATAGACATGAGCGAATACATGGAAAAATTTACCGTGAGCCGTCTGATAGGCGCACCTCCCGGTTATGTTGGATACGAAGAAGGCGGTCAACTCACCGAAAAAGTGCGTCGTAAACCTTACAGTGTTATACTTTTGGACGAAATTGAAAAAGCACATCCTGATATTTATAATATTTTATTGCAGGTATTGGATGATGGCCAGTTGACGGATGGTTTGGGCCGTAAGGTAGATTTTAAAAATGCCATCATCATTATGACCTCCAATATCGGAGTGCGTCAGTTAAAAGATTTCGGTTCAGGCGTTGGATTTACAACTTCGGCCAAAATGGAAAACGCAGAAGAAGAAAATAAAGCTGTAATAGAAAAAGCATTGAAGCGTACTTTCTCTCCCGAATTCCTCAACAGGATTGATGATGTGGTAATCTTTAACAGCCTGACCAAAGAAAATATTTTCAGCATTATAGATATTTCTATGAAGCAGGTGTTGAAGCGTATTCAGGCGCTTGGTTACGGACTGGAACTTACCGAAGAGGCAAAAGGCTTTCTTGCAGACAAAGGTTACGACCAACAATTTGGCGCAAGGCCATTGCACCGTGCCATACAGAAATATCTTGAAGACCCGATGGCAGAAGAGATTTTGAACATGAATGTGAAACCGGGTGATATAATGGTAGTAGATTACGACAAAGAAAACGACAAACTTTTCTTTACCGTAAAACTACAGGAAATAAAAGCTCAGGAAGAACAATAAGTTGATTATAAATTTTGAAACACCCGGCATCAGTCGGGTGTTCTTTTACCTGAATATCAAATATTCATCAGATTTAACTATTAAAAATTCAACATAAAATTTTTTTTTGAAATGAGCATTGCACAATATATTGACCACACGATTTTGAAACCCACCACTCTTGAAAGTGATATTGAAAAATTATGCGCCGAAGCAAAAGAATATGGTTTTGCAGCGGTTTGTGTGCCTCCGCCATTTGTAAAAAAAGCAAAGGATTTACTCAAGGACACAAATGTAGGAGTTGCCACAGTCATCGGGTTCCCTTTTGGCTATTCGGCTATTGAAGCCAAGTTGGCTGAAGTTCTTTTGGCCATAGTGGATGGCGCTGATGAACTGGATATTGTCATCAACCTGATTGCGCTAAAAAACAATGACTGGCAATATCTTGCCAATGAAATCAATCACCTGATGCCGGTGATCAAAGAAAAAAACAAGAAGATAAAAATCATTATTGAAAGCGGTGTGCTTACCGATGAAGAAATTATTAAGTGTTGTGAACTATACGGAGCAGCAGGAATTGACTACCTGAAAACATCAACAGGTTATGCCGAAAAAGGCGCTAGTGTGCATGCCGTGGAATTGTTTAAAAAACATCTGCCCCACTACGTGCAGATAAAGGCTTCAGGAGGCATCAGAGATTATGAATTTGCACGTCAGTTGGTGAACGCAGGCGCTACCAGATTGGGTTGCAGTGCCGGTGTGGCCATTGCCAAAGGCGAAGCAGCTGATTCCGACTCAAATTATTAATGTAAAGAAAAGCTGAAATTTATCAGCATCCCTCAAAAACAGAAACTTCAAAGCCTTCAACTTTACCTTCATTAAGATAGAAAAAGAGGGAAAAATTTTCGTTTTCTCCCTTTAGCTGAATGACGGACTTGGTTTTGCTTCTTTTGAAATTTCCCTGACCATCATCTTCGTAAATGAAAGAGTAATAAAAATCATAATCCTTATAGGTTTCTATGATTTTCATTTTATCATCTCCAACACGAATACCCGACTTTGTTTTCAATAAAGGAGATTTAGATTTAACAGAAAATAAAGCAATTTCAAATTTCGTTTCTGAAATGTAATTTTTGAAAAATACTAACGTATAATTTACGCCTTGGTAATCTGCAAAAATCGTGTCATAGTTATATTCAATAGCATTGCTATTATTTGGAGTCTTTATTTTGGTTTTTAAAATTTTTTCTACATCTTCTTTTTTCATTTCTATCTTAAATGGTCCGATCCGATTCAAAGTAACCTGATAGTTGTTGGGCTCTGACTGTGCATGAACTGTCAATCCTACGAAAAGGAAAGAAATCAACAAAAAATATTTCATGAATATTGTTTTTTTAATTAGACCGATTTAATCTTTATACTTCATTCCCAAATTATACATTACAAACGCCCAGATATCGGCAGCTTCGTCTATCATTTTGCTTGTAGGCTTTCCTGCACCATGCCCTGCATTGGTCTCAATTCTGATAAGTACAGGGTTAGGTCCTTTGTGATATTCTTGCAATCTTGCCGCAAACTTAAACGAATGTGCCGGAACCACCCTGTCATCATGATCGCCGGTAGTAATTAGTGTGGCCGGATAAGACACTCCTTTTTTCAGGTTGTGATAAGGTGAATATTTGTACAGATAAGGAAAATATTTCGCAGAATCACTGCTGCCATATTCGGTAACCCATCCCCAGCCTACAGTAAATTTTTGAAAGCGCAACATATCCAACACACCCACCTGTGGAATAGCTACTTTAAATAAATCGGGTCTTTGTGTCATTACAGCGCCTACCAATAAGCCTCCGTTGCTACCACCGCGCACAGCTATTTTAGCTTTATTGGTATATTTTGATTTAATCATAAATTCGGCAGCTCCTATCATATCGTCAAACACATTTTGTTTGTTGAGCAACATACCTGCCTGATGCCATTTCTCGCCGTATTCATTACCACCACGAAGATTGACAACAGCATAAATTCCGCCCTGCTCTACAAAAAAAGCATTGCTGACACTAAATCCGGGTGTCATCGGAATATTGAATCCGCCATAACCATAGAGCAATACTGGATTATTACCATTCAGTTTCAAACCTTTTTTGTATGTAAGAAAAATGGGTACCCGCGTACCGTCCTTGCTGGTAAAGAAAACCTGTTTGGTTTCAATACCTGAGGTATTTATTTTAAGCTCGGTCTTTTTGTATAAAGTTGATTTGCCGGAAGCAATATCATACCGATAAATGGAGGGTGGTGTGGCAAAGGATGAATAGGAATAGAAAAATTCTTTGTCTTCCTTTTCAGCGTCAAAACCTCCCGCTGTTCCAATTCCGGGTAATTTTATTTCTCTTATTTGTTTGCCATTATAATCATACTGATAAATTTTTGAAGATGCATTCTTGAGATAACTTGCAAACAAATTACCGCCTCCTGTACCCACTCCCTGCAGCATTTCTTCCTTTTCGGCAATCACATCTTTCCAGTTTTCACGTTCGGGTTTATTTGGATCAATGGCTACCACGCGATAATTTGAGGCCTTGAAATTGGTTCTTACCAATATTTTGTCACCATCGTTATCAATTACCGATATCTCCGCATCAAAGCCCTTTACCAATAGCTTAAAATCAGTTTGATTTTTGTCCTGTTGATCCCAATACCATATTTCAGCTCCACTGGTTCCCTGGCTAATTTGCAAAATCAGAAATCTTTCATCTTCTGTAAGTCCGGCTCCAAAATAACGCAAGGGATGTTCCTTATCCTGATATATAATTTTATCATTTTCCTGCTTATCCCCTATCTTATGGTAAAATACTTTTTGGAACTCATTCTTCTTGCTGAGTTTTGAACTTTCATCCGGCTTATTATATGCGCTGTAATAAAAGCCTTCATCGTCTTTCCATGAAGCGCCGCCAAATTTTGACCATTCTATTTTATCGCTCAGTAACTTCTTAGTAGCAGCGTCCATTACAAAAATTTCAGTCCAGTCGCTACCGGCTTTAGACACCGAGTAAGCAACCAATTTACCCGATTTGGAAAATGAAACGCTCCCCAGTGCTGCAAGTCCTTCTTTACTTAGCGTATTGGGATCTAAGAAAACTTCCGGCTCATCAGTTAAATTTTTAGCCCTGTATAATACGGATTGATTTTGCAAACCATCATTTTTATAAAAATAATAGTAACCGCCTTTCCTGAATGGAGCGCCATATTTCGGATAATTCCAAAGTTCTTCCAATTTGTTTTTTATTTTATCTCTGAAAGGAATTTTAGACAAATAATCATTTGTTACCTTGTTTTCTTCTATTACCCACGCTTTGGTATCTGCTGCATTATCGTCCTCTAACCAGCGATAAGGGTCGTCCACTTTTGTACCAAAATAATGATCGGTTATAGTCTTCTTGGCAGTTTTAGGATATGTAACCTGTGCTGCTACACTCATAATCATAAATATACTCAATGTACAAACAATCAGTTGTTTCATAAATAATATTTGACAGCTAAGATAAAACTGTTTTTCGAGACTTTTGACTTTTATTGAAATTGGATTTTTTTTATTTTTAAAATATTAATAAATTTGAATTGGTTATTGCTTCTTGCAAGTAAAAAGAAAAAAACAAATTTAAAATTATCAGTAAAATCAAGCACTTATGAAACAAACTCTCATTTTGAATCTCCTGTTAATAATTTTATTCTGGGGTTGCACTCCGATATATTACAGCGCTAACACCCAAAATGTTCCAATGATTACCAATAAAGGCGAAACTAACCTGACATTTGCCGGAAATGCTGACCGGGTAGAGTTTCAGGGAGCGCTTGGAGTTTCAGAACGATTTGCATTAATGGCAGATGGGGGATTTTATATCCCTAAAGATAATGATAATGGAGACGGAGGGTCAGGACGTTTTGTTGAAGTTGGCGGCGGATATTTCAGGCCGATTGATAATCAGTTCGTCTTTGAAACTTATGGACTCCTAGGGTTTGGGAAAATGGAAAATCATTTTACATCCGGGGGAGATATTTCTGCCGGACTTTTACGGTACGGCATTCAGCCCGGTTTCGGGTTCAAAACCAAATACTTTTCGGCAGCAATATCTACCAGAATTGTGAGCCTCAATTATAGCAATATTAAAGGTAATCTGGTGTATAACGGTGAGAATCAGATAGCTTACCTGAACGACAATAAATCAAATTTTCTGTTAGAACCAGCATTAACGGTTAGAGGTGGTCTGGAAAAAATAAAACTTCAGGTGCAGCTGGGTAGGAGTTTCAACTTATCAAACAGTAACTTCAAACAGGATTTCCCATTTGCGACTGTAGGATTGAATTTTAATTTTAAATAAAATTTTTGTCCATAATTAAATTGTGCTTTTAAAATTAAAAAAATAAGTTCTACAAAGTTTATGTTATACTTCCTTTTCTTAATTCACTTTCTTTCCATAAAATATTTAACAGTCTCCCCCCTCTGAATTTTACCGGAGTCGGTTGTTGGGAATTCATCAATGAAAATGATTTCTTTTGGTTTTTCATATTTGCTCAAAAGCGAATCAATTTGTTTACGTAATGCACTCATCTTTTCCATATCAAAGGTCATTCCCTCGATAAACAAACATAATTTTTCACCTAAGATATTATCGGGAAGTCCGGCAATAAAAAACCTGTTTGAAAGAATTGTTCCGAGCTTTTTTTCAATCTCCTCAGGAAATAATTTTATACCGCCGCTGTTAATGGCATGGTCTGCCCTCCCCTTCCAGATAAATGATTGTTCATTTATCAGTTCTACAACATCATTGGTAACAATCGGTTCAGGCAGAAACGGCACCCGAATAATCAGGCAATCCCGATCATCGGTTGTGAAACGCACTCCTTCAAGCCCATGATACACCGGCGACCTATTGCTCCCGTTTATCCTCCGTAATGCAATATGGGTAAGCGTTTCAGTCATTCCAAATCCGTGAAAGATTGCTGCTTCCAGCGTTTGAGAGGCTTGTTCAAGTTCGGCGCTAACAGGTCCGCCGCCAAGCAGAATTTTTCGGATGGAACCGGTATTGCCGGTACCATGCAACTGCATGGGTGTCAGCGGTGCAAAATCAATAACCAGATCTACCGGTATTTCTTTTAGTGGTGATAAAGAAGGCGCTATACAAATCAGATTCAATCTGCTGTACAAAGCTCGTACAATCATCATTTTACCTGCTATATAATCTACCGGAAGACAAAGCAAAGCATTTTGTCCGGGCTTAAAATCAAAATACAGGGCAGTAGCTTTAGCGCTCTGCAGCATATTATTTTTTTTCGCAGGGATTGTTTTGGGAGCGCCGGTGGAACCGCTGGTTTTCAGGTTTATGGATGGTCTATCATCAAGCCATTCAGCAATAAAACGGCCGATTTTCTTTATATATTCAGAATCACTTCTTTCACAATAACGAATAATTTCATTGCCTTTTAATGGAAGGCCATTAATCATCAGTTCATTATAGTCTTTGAAGCTCATAACAATAAAGAAAAATCCCAATTTCTGTTGGTATGATAATGTAAACCCTGCGCATCCACTGTGTATGGCGAAGGAAAATTATTGGTGTATAATTGCCCCGTGCCTAATCCCTGTGCATAGCCCGACCAACCTAAGGCAGTATATTGTGCAATTACATTCAGGCCGATATTGCTTTCCAATGCAGAAGTGATTACCCAACTACCACCCTTTTCTTCAATCAGTCGTTTCCACTCGTCTGCCGCAGCAAAACCGCCAACGAGCGCCGGTTTTAAAATGAGCAGTTGAGGTAAGATAGTTTTAACTAAAGCTTGCCGTTGTTCAGTGCTTGTTACTCCAATCAGTTCTTCATCTAATGCAATCTTAACAGGCGATTTTTCGATCAATGCGGCCATCTGCTCCCATTGTCCGGCCTTGATGGGCTGTTCTAAATAGCTGATATCATAATCCGAAAGTCTTTTTAGTTTTTCAATTGCTTCATTTAATCCAAAAGCGCCATTTGCGTCTAAACGAATTTCAACATCATTGGCATTGAGTTGTTTGCGTATAAAACGAATCAGTTCCAGTTCGGTTTCAAAATCAATCGCACCGATTTTAAGTTTTATGGATTTATAACCCGCCTCCAATTTGGATACAACCTGTGCCATCATTTCCTGCCTCTCTCCCATCCAGATCAATCCGTTGATAGGAATCGAAAATCCATGCTCATTGATGACTTGCGGAAAAATGATTTGCCGATACCCGTTTTCAATATCCTTCAAAACCATTTCCACACCAAAATAAATTGACGGCCATTCACTGAGTTCGGAAAGAATTTTTTCTTTTTCTACAGGTAGCCTTTTGCATACTTCCTTCAGCTTTCCTTCATAACCCGTTCTGTCATCATAAGAAAGACCGGCAAAAAGATTACATTCACCATAAGCCTTTTTTCCATCTTCTTCGCATATTATGAAATAGCTGTCTTTACTGA
>ENA-UOUJ01000804-UOUJ01000804.1-activated-sludge-metagenome-genome-assembly--contig:-NODE-804-length-18605-cov-3.824852_pt1 | contig 18605 bp, 15 predicted proteins | sample MGYA00249839_ERZ747224 | MGnify/ENA primary metagenome ERZ747224 (study PRJEB28782, sample SAMN03220277) | activated sludge metagenome | biome: wastewater; feature: sewage sludge; material...
GCCCGATGTGCAGCAGTTCCTGGTGCTGGCATTGGGCAGGTGCGGCGATCGCAGCCAGTGGCCCTACTTGGAGAGGCTCATGGTGTTGGACCCGGACCCTGGTGTTCAGGTCAATGCCTTGCGTGCCTTGGGCCAGGTGGTGGGTCCTGGGTTCGACACGCTGGCGCTGGCCATGACCGCGATCCATCCGCTGGGCTACGCCGCGTGGGACCTGCTGAAGGACCGGTCACCGCTCAGTGGCCGCAGCTATCTGGACCCGATCGGTCCAGGCATGGCCGAAGGAGTACGCATCGGCTTGTTGGGACTTGTGATGAGACATGGCGATGAGGAGCTGGCGGATAGCGTCCGCTTGTTATTGCGCTCCCTCACTGCTCCAGGATACAGCCCCTACCATCGTTCCGCAGCGATGCTTGCGCTTACCAACTCAACGGAGCCGGGATACCACGTGGAACTTCTCTCCATAATGCAGAGCGATGCACCAGCCGTGGTGAGGCAGGCGGCATTCCAGGGTTTAGTGGGCATCACCAAGGCCATCATGGAACTTTCCCGCTATGCTTCGGTGGGAGATCAGTACCGGCAATTGGGCAACGTGGTCAGATCGGCCATTTATACGAAGGATGCGGGTCTGATCAGCGCCGCAGCGGAGGAGCTGTTGAAGGAGGATCCCGCCGCCATCCGCATCATGCTGCCCAAGGGCATGGAGAACGAGGCACGCGCCACGCTCCAACCCATCCGCGACCTGGAAGCCCTGTTGCTGCTCGACCAGGTCATTGCCAAGCGCGACGGCCTTCCCACGCCGGCACACCGTGCGCCACCCTTTAACCACCCCATCGATCCCATCAAGCTCCACGCCCTGCCCCAAGGCCAGCGTTATCGCATCCCCACCGCCAAGGGCACCATCATCATCGCCAGTGATGTGGACGACTGCCCTGGTAGCAGCCTCGCCTTCGATTCGCTGGTCACCGCCGGCTACTACAACGGCAAGGCCTTCCACCGCATGGTGCCCAACTTCGTGGTGCAGGGCGGCTGTCCGCGCGGCGATGGCTATGGCGGCATGCCGTGGACACTGCGCACGGAGATCGGCCGCAAGCCGTTCACGGCCGGGTCGGTGGGGCTCGCCAGTGCGGGCCGCGACACCGAGAGCTGCCAGTTCTTCATCACCCATAGCGCCACCCCGCACCTGGATGGCCGCTACACGCGTTTCGGCGAGGTGGTGGAGGGCATGGACGTGGTGTGGCATCTGGAGGTGGGCGATGTGATGGAGAAAGTCGAGCGGGTGGAGTGATCACCTGCTCACCGACGTCCCTTTCTTGGCAGGAGATAGAGAAGCCCCATGCGGATGCTGCTATCCAGCGTGGCATAGCCATGACCCAGCGCCCAGTTCCCCACGCCGGGTGAAACATGCGCTCCAGCGGTGACAAGCCATCGACCTGCAAGAGGCCATTCCGAGGAGAAGCCCAGTCGCCACCGCCCGTCGCGAATGGCGAAGCCGGATTCGCGCTCTGTTGTCGCCACCTCGTTCGTGCGCCACGGCCTGCCGTAGAAGTCCTGTCCCTCGTAATAGCGGGAGCCGGATCGCCTCTCGTGGATCTCCATCCCGATGACCGGACCAAGCTCGAAGAAGATCCGGTGCCTCCTGCTCAAAGACCACCGCATCTCGAAGGATAGCCAAAGCATGGTGGATACCGCGGAGAACTCCTCGATGATGCTGCCTTCATTGCTCTTCGCCAGAACATCGAAGGCCCGCTGTCCCACATCGAGCCCTGTTCGGAAGCCCGGCCCGCCACGGCGACCTTCCACGAACTGCAGGCCGGCTGTCCAGCCTTGCGCGTTGCCCAGTGCCTGCTTCGCCTCCCATGCGGGTGTGGTGTGGAAGGGCCCTCCTTGGACCCCGATGCCGTACTGCCCGCAAAGCAGCTGCTGGAACAAACTGAACAGTAGGGTCAGGGTGAACGCCGACGATCGCATGCTCTGGACCAACGATGAAGCGGCATCGCTTAGTACCTCCTGTTCGCGCTGTGGCCGATCGATCGAACTTCGCGCATGGTCCAGCAGATCCCCTCCATGCACGGCGTTACCACCGATCGGCTCCGGTTCCGCCATTCCTCCATGGACGACCGGGGTTGGTGGATGGAGTACATCAACAGCGCCGATGCCATCCGTTTCATGCCGTTCACGGTGGGTAGTGAAGCGGATTGTCGGGCATTCATCCAACGTTCGCTGGACCGGCGCGCTGCCGATGGTTCGGGGCTCAACGCCATCATCGAGCGTAGCTCAGGCCTGCCTGTGGGCATGGTCGGGCTGTTGACGCAGGTGGTGGATGGGCTTGACGAGCTCGAGGTCGGTTATCACCTGCTGCCCTCCGCTTGGGGCAAGGGCTTTGCCACGGAAGCAGCGATCGCGTGCAAGGAGTTCGCGCGGGAGCACCGATGTGCGCTTTCGGTGATCTCATTGATCGACCACCAGAACGTCGCCAGCCAGGCCGTGGCCCGGCGCAATGGCATGACATACGAGAAGGACACCGTGCACCGGGGCGTGCCCGCGATGGTGTGGCGGGTGATGCTTGATCAGCCCTTACGGCTCGCTTCCAAATAGCCGTTCAGCAGGTCGGCCAGTTCCTTGTGCTTGTAGCCGTAGTTGTCGGAAAGCGCACCGTGATAGCCCACCAGCCCTTCGGACAGCAGCGAGGCCCGGCGCCATCGCTTACGGATCTGGGAGTCGGCCTTGAAACGAATGCCGACCAGGCGATGCCGCTGCCGGAACGGTCCATGCCACTGCGTCCATTCCGCTACACCGAACCGCTCGATATCCGCCCATGCGAAGAAGTGTCGTCGGTACATCGCCTTCTGGTAGATCCCGTTGGATGTTACCACCACACGTGAGCTTCCTGGGATCAATTGGATGACGGCCACAAGGGCCGCCAGACCGAAGAGCACCAAGCAGAACCATCCCATTCCTTTCCGGGCATCATTGTCGGGGTCGGTGACCATCAACCATCCACCGAAGCCGAGCACAAGCGAGACCATCAGCACGCCGAGCCATTTCCACGGACGTGGGGTCAGGACCAACAGCGGGTGTTCGATTGCTGACATGACTACTTCGAAAGTCATCTGGACGGTCGACCCCAAGGGTCAACGCTACGTTCGCAAGACCAAGGCCCAGTGCGTTACCGCGATGTTCTATCCTTGGTCGAACCGTTCAGGCCGCATCTGCGGGAACAGCAGCACCTCCTGGATCGCGGGGTTGTCCGTGAGCAGCATCACCAGCCGGTCCATGCCGATGCCGATGCCGCTGGTGGGCGGCATGCCGTATTCCAGCGCACGCAGGAAATCCTGGTCGATGTACATGGCCTCGTCATCGCCGCGCTGCTGCAGCTTCAGCTGCTCCTCGAAGCGCTCGCGCTGGTCGATGGGGTCGTTGAGCTCGCTGTAGGCGTTGGCCACCTCGAAGCCGGCCACGAACAGTTCGAACCGCTCAGTGAGGCGCGGGTCCTCGCGGTGCTTCTTGCACAGCGGGCTCATCTCCACCGGGAAGTCGGTGACGAAGGTGGGCTGGATCAGCTCGGGCTGCACCAACGCGCTGAACAGCTCGTCGATCAGCTTGCCCTTGCCCATGCTGGGCGCCACTTCGACCCCGTGCTTCATGCACAGAGCCCGGATGTCGTCCTCCTCCATGTCCAGCACGTTCATGCCGATCTTCTCCTCAATGCTGCCCACCATGGTGATGCGCCGGAACGGACCGGTGAAGTCGATCTCCTTGCCCTGGAAGGTGGCCTTGGGCGAACCGTTGGCCGCGGTGGCCACGCGCTGGAACACGCCTTCGATGAAGTCCATCATCCAGCGGTAATCCTTGTAGGCCACGTAGAGCTCCATCACGGTGAACTCCGGGTTGTGGGTGCGGTCCATGCCCTCGTTCCGGAAGTTGCGGCTGAACTCGAACACACCGTCGAAGCCTCCCACCAGCAGGCGCTTCAGGTAGAGCTCGTTGGCGATGCGCAGGTAGAAGGGCACGTCCAGCGCATTGTGGTGCGTGGCAAAGGGGCGGGCCGCCGCACCGCCGGGGATGGCCTGCAGCACGGGCGTGTCCACCTCGATGTAGCCCGCATCCTGGAAGGCGCCACGCATGGCATCGAATACCCGTGCGCGCTTCAGGAAGGTCTCCTTCACGTGGGGGTTCACCACCAGGTCCACGTAGCGCATGCGGTAGCGCAGTTCGGGGTCGCTGAAGGCATCGTGCACGTTGCCTTCCTCGTCGGTCTTCACCACGGGCAGCGGGCGCAGCGCCTTGCTCAGCACAGTAAGCTGCTCCACATGCACGGTGATCTCGCCGGTGCGGGTCTTGAACACATGGCCCTTTACGCCGATGAAGTCGCCGAGGTGGAGCAGGTGCTTCCACACCTCGTCGTAGAGGGTCTTGTCCTCGCCAGGGCAGATGCCGTCCCGGGCGATGTAGATCTGCTGGTCGCCGGTGTGGTCGCGCAGCACCGCGAAGCTGGCCTTGCCCATCAGCCGCACGCTCATCAGGCGGCCGGCCAGGGTCACCTCCTGTTTGGGGGCATCCTCACCGGCGGGTTCCTGCCAGCCGCTCTTCACCGTGGTGGCGGTGTGCGTCACGGGGAATTCGGCGGCGGGGAAGGGTTCGATGCCTAGGGCGCGCAGCTTCTGCAGGGCCTCGCGGCGGATGATCTCCTGATCGGAAAGGGCGTGGGACATGGTGAACGAGGAAAAGGAAATAAGGGCCGCGAAGATACCGGGAACATGAAGTGCACCGGACGCGTAAGAAGGCCCCTAATTTCGACCCCGCATCCCCAACTCGCATGTACAACCTCATCGACGCCTTCCCCAAGCAGCTGAAGGAAGCCCTGGAGATCGGCCGCAAGGCCCAACTGAAGCCCCCTGGCGGGCCCTACAGCAACGTCGTGGTCACCGGGCTCGGTGGCAGCGGCATCGGGGGGCGCATCGCCGCCCAGCTGGTGCACAAGGAGGCCAAGTGCCCGATCGAGGTGTACAACAACTACTACCTGCCGGGCTATGTGAACCACAAGAGCCTGGTGATCGCCTGCAGCTACAGCGGCAACACCGAGGAGACCCTCGCCGCCATGGAACAGGCGCTGGCCAAGGGCGCCCGGGTGTGCGTGATCACCAGTGGGGGCACCATGCTCGAGATGGCCAAGTCCAAGGGCCTGGACCACATCGTGATCCCCGGTGGCAACCCACCCCGCACCATGCTGGCCTATTCGCTGGTGCAGCAGTTCTACATGCTCCATCACTTCGGCATCATCGGCGATGGCTTTGAAGGGGCCATCCGCACCGCTGCGCACATGCTGGAAGATGACAAGGCGAGGATCCAGGGCGCCGCGAAGGACCTCACCGAGAAGCTCTTCGGGAAGCGGTTGGTGATCTACAGCGAGGCCAACACCGAGGCGGTGAGCATCCGGTTCAGGCAGCAGGTTAACGAGAACAGCAAGGAGCTGTGCTGGCACCATGCCATCCCCGAGATGAACCACAACGAACTGGTGGGCTGGGCCGGTGGCAAGGACGACATCGCCGTGGTGATCTTCCGTCACAAGGAGGACCACGAGCGCAGCCAGGTCCGCATGGAGATCAACAAGGAGGTGTTCCGCAAGTACACGCCCCACATCCACGATGTGTGGAGCCAGGGTGACACCGCCTTCGCGCGCCAGCTGTACCTGATCAACCTGGGCGACTGGGTGAGCTACTACTGGGCCGAGAAGAAGGGCGTGGACCCCACGGAGATCGCGGTGATCAACATGCTGAAGGGGAAGTTGGCGGAGGTGAAGTAGTGGCGAGCGGCGAGTAACGAGTGGCGAGTGAATGCCCCAATGACCGCTGGTCGTTCGGGGCATGCACTCGCCACTCGGCGCGTTGGCCCATGTGGGCGGCATTCGCTACTCGCCACTCTTCCCCGACCTTTGCCCCCGTGAGACAAGTCCATTTCCGAGACCTCGGCCTGATCGACTACGCCACCGCGTGGGACCTCCAGACCAAGCTGTTCCAGGCCACCATCGACCGGAAGATCGCCAATCGGAACCTCCCGGAGCAGGAGCAGGTGCTCACGGAGGACCACCTGCTTTTCTGTGAGCATCCGCATGTGTACACCCTCGGCAAGAGCGGCAAGCAGAGCCACCTCCTGCTGAACGAACAGGGCTTGCGCGAGAAGGGCGTGCAGTTCTTCCCCATCGATCGCGGTGGCGACATCACCTACCACGGGCCGGGGCAGATCGTGGGCTACCCCATTTTCGACCTGGACCATCACTTCACCGACATCCACCGCTTCCTGCGGACGCTGGAGGAGGCCGTGATCGGCACGCTGGAGGCCTACGGCATCAAGGCCGGCCGCATCGAGGGCCTCACGGGTGTGTGGCTGGACTGGAACGACCCCTTCAAGGCCCGGAAGATCTGCGCCTTCGGCATCCGCGCCAGCCGCTGGGTCACCATGCACGGGTTCGCCTTCAACGTGAACACCGACCTGAGCTACTTCGAGAACATCATCCCCTGTGGCATCGCCGACAAGGGTGTCACCTGCATGGCCAAGGAACTGGGTGGCCTGGTGGACATGGAGGAGGTGAAGAACCGTCTGAAGCTCGAGCTCGCGGACCTCTTCGACGTGGAGCTGATCGAGGGCTGAGCGCGCCGGTCCCCGTACTTTGGCGCATGCCTTGTGGCAGGCTCCACGCATGCGTTCCACGTTGACGTTCCTCCTTCTGGGGTTGTTCTCCGCCGGATCGGCCCTGCTGGTGCATGAGCCGGACCATGAGGAACGGCTGCCCGCTGAGGCGCGTGCGTTGGAGACCGGTATCGCCCGACTTCAACAGGACCTGGGCAGCGCTGTGGACGCGGAAGCGCGCCGGTTCGTTGAGCTGGGCGCCGCCGGGTGGATGGACCAACGGGTGGAGGCCCTGGAGCGGCAACAGCAGCGCTCGGGGATCGTGTTCCTCGGCCTGCAGGGCGACAGCATCGTGGCCTGGTCCGGCGATGCGCGCGCGACCGTTGCGGAGCTGGAACGGGACACCCGGGGTCATCTCTGGGTAGACGATGGCTTTTACCTGCATGCGGCCGTGCGCGTGGGCGATCTGGCCCTGCACGGCATCCGCCCGATCTGGAACGAGCCTGCCATCGAGAACCGCTACCTCGTCCGTGGAGCCCATCCCCTGTTGGGCGTGGACCCGGGACTGCAGGTCGAGCGTCCGGAAGGTGCCGGGGCGGAGGTGCGGGACGGGGAGGGGCGGGTGGTGTGCCGGGTCCATTGGCGTGAGGGCGCCTTGGAACTGGGCCCCTGGATCATCTGGAAGCTCGTGCTCGTCCTGCTGGCCCTCGGCCTGCTCCTGGTCGCGTTGTGGCGGTGGGCCCACCAGGCAGCGCTGCAGGGCAGCCCCTTGACCGGCCTGCTGCGATTAGTGGGTGGCGTGGTAGTGCTCCGCGGATTGACCCTGTTCCTGGCGCCTTTTTCGCCCTTCGGCCGGATGCCCTTGTTCGACCCTGCGGTCTATGCCACCTCGGTGCTGTTCCCCAGCTTGGGCGACCTCTTGTTCAATGCCGCTCTCCTGGTCCTTGTGGCGTGGTTCGTGCAGGGTGTTGTGCGTCCTGCGGTGGCTCGCGCGCTCCCCGATCTGGTGGTCCGGTGGATGCTGGTGCTGGGCTATGCGGCGTGGATCACACGTACGCTCATCGGCCTGGTGCACGACAGCAGTGTGGACCTCGACCTTCATCACATCCAGGGCCTGGGGGGGCACAGTTTCGCGGCCGTCCTCGCCATGGCGCTGCTGTTCGCCTCCTGGTGCCTGGTCACACACGCCCTGCTGCGGACCACCGGGACCTCCACCGGACGCCGCAACACCTGGGGCGTGGGGCTCGTGATCGCGCTGGCCTCCGTGGTGGTGCACCATGTGCTCGGCGTGGTGGATACCATCGAGTTCCTCTGGCCGCTCCCGGTCTGTGTGGTGCTGATCATGGCGTCGCGCAAGTTCGGGTTCGTGCATGCCGTGCTGTTGCTCGCGCTGCTATCCGCGGCCACGGCGCATCTGCTCGCCCGCCAGGTGCGGGACCGGGAGCACCGTGAACGACAGGCTTTGGCGGAACGCCTCGCCACCCGCGAGGACCCCGTGGTGGAGTTCATGTTCCGCGAGATGGCCCCCCGGCTCCGCAAGGACAACGAGGTGTATCACCTGATCGTTGGCAAGGTGCCCTGCAACGCGGCAGACCTCGATCGCCTCGTGCGGCAACGGTTCTTCAGCGGGTACTGGGAACGCTACGATGTGCGGCTGTTCGCCTTCGACAGTGCCGGTCAGTTGCGGTGCGCCACCGATCCCGATCCTCCCAGCAGTCTCCTGGCCGATACCTCCGCCATGCTCATGGGGATCGGTGTGGCCGATATGCCGGACCTCACCATGGAGGAACGCCCCGGGCAGACCACCTTCTACCATGCCCGTGTGGCCGTGATGCCCGCGGACAGTCTGCCGCCCGGGCAATTGATCCTGGAGCTGCACCTGAGGCCCGTGACGCAAGGCGCCGGCTTTCCGGAACTGCTGCTCAGTGGGGACGACCCCCTGGCACGCCGGAGCGAGCGGTATGCGAAGGCCCGCTACGAGAAGGGCGTGCTGGTGGAGGAGCATGGCCGCACGTTCCATCCCTTGCACTGGGTGCGGCCCATGCCTGCGGACGGACCGCTCTGGTACAACGAAGGACGCTATGAGCACCTGGCCCGTGGCAGTGTCGATGGAACCCTGCTCGTCCTCGGTCTTCCACTGCCTGGGCCTCTGGATAGGGCCACCTCCTTCAGCTACCTCTTCGCCTTCTTCGGGCTGCTCTTGTCCCTGGCCTTCGCCCTGCGCGCCCTGGCCCGGCAGCGCGAGCCCTTTGCACCGGGCATCGGGGTGAAGGTGCGGCTGGCGCTGGTGCTGTTCGGGCTCACCGGACTGGTGTTCTTCGGCCTGGGTGCCCAACGACTGCTGGAGCGGCAGTACGAGCAGCGGTTCGAGGCCGCCATGCTGGAACGGATGCGGTCGGTGCATGCCGAGCTGCAGTACCGTGTGGAAGGGGAGGGCCAGCTCGGGGAGAGGCAGGCCGGTTACCTGGAGCACCTGCTCGGTCGCTTGAGCAACGTGTTCGTCACCGACCTCACTCTGTACGATGTACAGGGCCACCTGCTGGCCACGAGCCGCCCACAGGTCTTCACCAACGGATTGCTCGGCACCCGCATGGACCCCGTGGCCTACGTGGAACTGGTGCAGCGGGGCCGGAGTGCCTTCGTGCATGAGGAGCACATCGGTACCGCAGGGTTCCGCACGGCCTACATGCCGCTGCGCGACCGGCGTGGCACCGTGATGGCCTACCTCGCCCTGCCCTCCTTCGCCGATCAGGTGCAGCAGGAGGAGGAGCGGTCCTCGGTGCTGGTGGCGGTGATGAACCTCTTCGTGCTCATGTTCGCCTTGAGCGTGCTCGTGGCGATCTTCATCAGCAACTGGACCACCCGTCCGCTGGACCTGTTGCGCGCCTCCCTGGAGCGCGTGGCCCTGCGGGGCACCAACGAGCCGCTGCGGTACCGCGGCGACGATGAGGTGGGGCGGCTGGTGGAGGTATACAATCGCAAGGTGGAGGAACTTCGGGAGAGCGCGGAGCGATTGGCGCTCAGCGAACGGGAGAGCGCTTGGAAGGAGATGGCCCGGCAGGTGGCCCACGAGATCAAGAACCCGCTCACGCCCATGAAGCTGAGCATCCAGCACTTCCAACGCACCTGGACGCCCCAGGCACCGGATGCCCGCGAGCGGCTGGACCGGTTCAGCAACAACCTGGTGGAGCAGATCGATGTGCTGAGCCGTATCGCCGGGGAGTTCAGTCACTTCGCGCAGATGCCGCCTGCACACCCTGTGACGCTCGACCTGGCCGAGGTGGCCGGGGCATCCGTGCAGCTCTTCAGCACCACCCCGGGGTGCAGGGTACAGTTGCTGGGTGAAGGCCCCCTTCCCGTGCATGCCGACCGGGAGCACCTGCTGCGCACCTTCAACAACCTCGTGAAGAACGCGCTGCAGGCCATTCCGGAGGAGCGGGAGGGCAGGGTGGAGGTGCTGTTGCGCCGTGAAGGCAACGAGGCCATCGCCGAAGTGCGGGACAACGGTTCGGGCATCCCTGCCGATGCCCTCGACCATGTGTTCGTGCCCCGCTTCACCACCAAGAGCAGCGGCATGGGGCTTGGACTGCCCATGGTGAAACGCATGGTGGAGAACGCCGGTGGCCGGGTGTGGTTCACCACGGAGGAAGGCGTTGGCACGAGCTTCTTCGTGGCGCTGCCGCTCAGGGCCTGACGGGTACATTTGCGCAAGGCCGGTCCAGCGACCGGATAACGCATGACCTCCATGTCCTACCAGAACCTTCTCATCGCCGATGCCGATGGCATCCGCACCATCACCATCAACCGCCCCGACCAGCTCAACGCGCTGAACCGCGCCACCATCGACGAGCTGGACCGGGCGCTCAACGAGGCCGAGGCCGACCGCAACGTGCGCGTGCTGATCATCACCGGCAGTGGCCCCAAGGCCTTCGTGGCGGGTGCCGACATCAAGGAGTTCGCGCACTTCAGCGTGGAGGAGGGCCGCGCGCTCAGCGCCGATGGCCATGCCAAGCTCTTCGACCATGTGGAGCGCCTGAACAAGCCCGTGATCGCTGGGGTGAACGGCTTCGCCCTCGGTGGCGGACTGGAGCTGGCCATGAGCTGCCACTTCCGCGTGGCCAGCGACAACGCTAAGCTGGGCCTGCCCGAGGTGGGCCTCGGTGTGATCCCCGGCTACGGCGGCACGCAACGGCTCGCGCGTCTCGTGGGCAAGGGCAAGGCCATGGAGATGATCTTCCTGGGTGGCGCGGGCATGATCAAGGCCGACGAGGCCCTGCAATGGGGACTGGTGAACCACGTTGTTCCCCAGGACCAGCTGCTCGCCAAGTGCAACGAGCTTGCTGCCGCCATCGCGAAGAACAGCCCCACGGCCCTGGGTGCCGCAATCCGCGCCGTGAACGCCGGCTACGAGCCCGGCGCCAATGGCCTGCAACGCGAGATCGAGGAGTTCGGCAAATGCTTCGGCACGGCGGATTTCAAGGAGGGCACCAGCGCCTTCATGGAGAAGCGGAAGGCGGCGTTCAGCGGAGAGTAAATGCAGCCGCAGATGACGCAGATGAAATGCACTTCAAGGAACAAGCTCCCTGGTTGTGCCCATGCCCGCATGATCTGCGTTCATCTGCGTCATCTGCGGCCGTATTCATGAGCGCCCTCCGCAAACTCGCCGGCCAGACGGCCATCTACGGGCTCAGCAGCATCGTTGCGCGCTTCATCAACTTCCTGCTGGTGCCGCTGTACACCAGCACCTTCGTCTTTGAGCCGGCCGAGTACGGGGTGGTCACCGCGCTGTACGCCTGGACGGCCTTCCTCAACGTGGTGCTCACCTTCGGCATGGAGACCACCTACTTCCGCTTCGCCACGAAGGACCACGTGAAGGACAACCCCGACGGTGGCCGGGTGCTCTACGCCACGGCGACCTATGGACTGCTGCTGCCCGCGCTGCTCTTCATGGCCTTGGGTGGTGTCTTCTCCGGCCCAATCGCCGGCGGGCTCGGTTTCGGTGCCTACGCGAGCTCGGTGCTCATGCTCGTGTGCATCATCGGCATCGATGCCATCACCACCATTCCCATGGCCCGGCTCCGGCAGCAGGGCAGGCCGTGGAAGTTCGCCGCCATCAACCTGCTCAGCGTGGCGGTGAACGTGGGCCTCAGCGTCTTCTTCATCCTGTACTGCATGAAGCGGACCAATATGGGGCAGAGCAACGCCCTCATCGATGCGGTGTACGACCCCTCGCTCGGCGTGGGCTACGTGTTCGCCATCAACCTGGCGGCCACCGCGGTGAAGCTCCTGGTGCTGCTGCCGTCCTTCCCCGCTTTGCGGGCACGGGAGCCGCAGTTGCTGCGGGCCCTGTACGCGTTCGGGGCACCGCTGATGATCGCGGGTCTGGCCGGCATGGTGAACGAGACCGCCGACCGCGTGATCCTCAAGTACCTGCTGCCGGCCGATGTGGCCGATGCGGAGATCGGGATCTACGGCGCGTGCTACAAGCTGGCCGTGCTCATCACCCTCTTCATCCAGGCCTTCCGCATGGGGGCCGAGCCCTTCTTCTTCAGCCACGCCAAGGAGAAGGACAGCCGGGAGACCTTCGCCCGCATCATGAACGTGTTCGTGGCCGTGTGCATGAGCGCTTTCCTGGTGGTGATGCTGTTCCTGGACCTCTTCAAGTGGTTCATCCCCAACCCGGCCTACCACGAAGGCTTGCGCGTGGTGCCCATCCTGATGCTCGCCAACGTGTTCCTGGGCATCTACTACAACCAGAGCGTGTGGTACAAGCTCACCGACCGGCCGCGTGTGGGCAGCACCATCAGCATGATCGGCGCGGCCATCACCATCGTGCTGCTCTTCGCGCTGATCCCTTCGCTGGGCTACCTGGGTGCGGCCTGGGCCACCTTCATCTGTTATGCCGCAATGGCCGCCATCAGCTATGCCTGGGGCCAGCGGTACTACCCGATCCCCTACAACGTGAGCCGCGTGCTGTTGTACATGGCGGGGGCGGTGGTGCTGTGGTGGGGTGCTGAACAGGTGCCGTTGGAGGGGGTGGTGAAGTATGTGGTGCGGTCCGCGGTGCTCTTGGGATACGTGGCGATGGTGTGGCGGAAGGAGCGTGGTGCATTGCTCAGAACCGCACAGTGATCAGTTCGCTTCGACGACCTCCAACACCTGTTTCACGATCTTCGGGTGAAGACTCTTCCCCGCGTGGAAGGGAAGCACCATGCGCACATTACCCTTCATGTAGATGCGATGACCGCCTGCGGTGCGCACCCACTCGAAACCAGCCTTCAAGAGGAGACGCTCGGCCTCCTTGGCCGTGAGGACGACCTGTTTAGCCAACGCTGACAGGCATCGAGGTGGTGAAGACCTGGCGCTTCAGGATCCGCTTGATCTCCGCCGGCCGAAGTGTGCTCCAGTACAGATCGATCGCCTCCTTGATGTTCTTCATCACCTCCTCCATGGTATCCCCTTGGGAATGGCACCCTTTCAGCTCGGGGACATAGGCAAAGTAGCCGTCCTTGTCGTGCTCAATGATGACCTGGAGCGTGTGGTTCATGGTGAGCCAAATTTACGACAACCCATCCCCGGTCGCACCTTTGCCCGCATGAGCACGCCGACCGAGACCCTGCCCGTCCGCATTGTGAACAAGGGCCGCCACCCGCTGCCCCAGTATGCCACCGACCACAGCGCCGGTCTCGACCTGCGGGCCAACCTGGATGCGCCCATCATGCTCGCCCCCGGTCAGCGCGCCCTCATCCCCACCGGCCTGTTCCTGGAGCTGCCGGAAGGCACCGAGGCCCAGGTGCGCCCCCGTAGCGGTCTGGCCTTCAAGCACGGGGTCACCGTGCTCAACAGCCCGGGCACCATCGATGCCGATTACCGGGGCGAGGTGGGCGTGCTGCTCATCAATCACGGCCCTGAGCCCTTCACGGTGAACGATGGGGAGCGGATCGCCCAATTGGTGGTGGCGCGCTATATCCGGGTATCTTTCGCGGAAGTTCCGGACCTTCGCGCCTCGGAACGCGGCGCAGGGGGCTTCGGCCACACCGGCGTTCGCTGAGAACTGAGCCTGAATGAAGATCATCGTCCCCATGGCGGGCATGGGCAAGCGGATGCGTCCGCACACCCACACCACCGCCAAGCCCCTGCTGCCCATCGCCGGCAAGCCCATCGTTCAACGCCTCGTGGAGGACCTCGCTGCCGTGGCCGGTGAGCCCGTGGAGGAGGTCGCCTTCGTGGTCCACCCCAGCTTCGGCGTGAAGGTGGAGCAGGGCCTCGTGGCCATCGCCGAGAAGATCGGCGCCAAGGGCAGCATCCACTATCAGGAAGTGGCCTTGGGTACCGCCCATGCCATCCTGTGCGCCGAGAGCGCCCTCAGCGGCCGCATCATCGTGGCCTTCGCCGACACCCTGTTCCGCGCGCAGTTGAAGCTGGACAAGGACTGTGACGGCGTCATCTGGGTGAACAAGGTGGACGATCCGCGCCCCTTCGGCGTGGTGAAGCTCGATGGTGAAGGCATCATCACCGAGTTCGTGGAGAAGCCCCAGGAGTTCGTGAGCGACCTGGCCATCATCGGCATCTACTACTTCGCCGATGGGGAGCGCCTCCGCAAGGAGATGCAGTACCTCATCGACAACGACATCAAGGAGAAGGGGGAGTACCAGCTCACCAACGCCATGGAGAACATGAAGCGCAAGGGCGCTCGCTTCAAGGCCGGTGCGGTGGACGTGTGGATGGACTGCGGCAACAAGAACGCCATGGTCGACACCAACACCAAGGTGCTCGGCTTCCTGAAGGACGCGAAGGGCCTGGTGAGCGGCAAGGTGCACAACACCAACAGCGTGGTGGTGCCCCCCTGCTTCATCGGCGACGATGTGGTGCTGCAGAACAGCGTGGTGGGACCGAACGTTTCCATCGAGGCCGGTGCGGTGATCGTGAACAGCGTGGTACGGAATTCGATCGTCCGCCCCGGGGTGAAGGTCACCGATGCCGTCATCGACAACAGCATGCTCGGCGAGCGGGCTGTGGTGAACGGCAAGGCCCTGGACCTGAGCCTGAGCGACGACAGCACAATCGGCTGATCCACCATGGCCTACGTGCCCCCGGCATCCGGCCGCGCCACCATCGTCACCACCCTCAACGGGGCGCTCATCACCATTCCCTCCCGCCGGAACTGGTTCATCATCCTTTTCTTGGGCGCCTGGACCGGTGGTTGGGCCTTCGGTGGAGGCATGGCGTTGTTGAACCTGTTCAAGCCCGACATGCCCGTGTTGGCTCGGGGCTTCCTGTTCTTCTGGCTCTGCGGATGGGGCACCGCCCTGTGGTTCGTGGGCCGAACCCTGTACCTCCAATTCCGGGGCAACGAGGTGATCTCCGTTACAAGGGAAACGCTCAGCATCACCCGGCCCGGGCGTTTCCGGACCACGCAGCGCAACTATGCCCTGAATGATGTGCGGCGCCTTCGAGTGCAGGCCGATCAGGGTTCAACCCCCTTCGGCATGGTCCGCTCCAGCAGCCTTCACGAACCGCCCGGAACCCTCCGGTTCGACCATGGCATGGGAAGTGTGACCTTTGCGGTCGGCATCGACGAGCCTGAGGCGCGGCATATTTTGAACTTCTTGCGCGATCAGGGTCTTATCAACGAAGCGAACCTCGCGTGAACCAGCTCCGCCTAATGTTCTCCCTGCTACTGATCACCACGCTCATGGCGTGTGGCGGTGGCAAGGCCACCACGCGCACGGAGGTGCCCGAGGGTGCCCCGTCGTCCGACAGGAGGGCGGAGGTGATGGCCCTGTTCATGGATGCCACGCGGGCCAGGCTGGGCGGTCAGTTGCCGCAGGCCGTGCAGCTTTACCAGCAGTGCCTCAAGCTCGATCCCACGAACGGTGCGGCCCATTTCGAGCTGGCCAAGCTCTACCACCAGGCGCAGCAGTACGATCCCGCCGTGGACCACGCCAAGCGGGCGGTGGCGGCGGACAAGGAGAACATCTGGTACCACTTCCTGCTGGCCGACCTGTACGAGCAGGGCAACCGGCCCGCTGAGGCCGCCGCCGTCTACAAGGAGGTGCTGGCGCGCTGGCCCGACCGCTACGAGGTCTACTTCGACCTGGCCAACGCACTGGCGTACAGCGGCAAGCTCACCGAGGCGCAGAAGGTCTACGCCGACATGGAACAGCGCTTCGGGCTCACCGATGAGGTGATCGCCGAACAGTTCAATTTCCTCGTCAACACCAACAAGCTGGACGAGGCCGAGCGCCTGGTGCAGCGCGCGGTGGAGGCGCATCCCAACGAGGCCCATTACCTGGGCATGCTCGCCGAACTGCACGACCAGAAGGGGGAGCACGACAAGGCGCTGGCCTGCTACAAGAAGGCGCTGGAACTGGACCCCGGCAACAGCATGATGCGCATCGCCCTGGCCGAGCACTACTACGGCACCGGGCGCATGGAGGAGGCCTACAGCGAGCTGGGTGAGGCCTTCCTGGACCCCGACCTCGACATCGATGCCAAGATGCAGGTCCTCATCGGTTTCTATGAGATGACCGAGCGGGAAGGGGAGAACCCCAACGACCGGCCCGACCTGATCCGCCGTTCCTACGCGCTGATCGATGCGCTGGAGCGCGCCCATCCGGAGAGCGGCAAGCCGCACACCATCCACGGCGATTTCCTGCTGCGCGACGGCAAGTTCGAGGAGGCGCGGAGCGAGTTCCGCAAGGCCCTGGTGCACGAGAAGGACCGCTTCCCCATCCACCTGCAGCTGTTGCAACTGGACCTGCAACTGGGCGATCACGAGGCCTTGCATACCGACGCCGAGACGGCCATCGCGCTCTTCCCCACTTCCCCCGAGCTTTATCTCTACAACGGGATCGCGCTATCCCAGCTCAAGCGGCACGACCAGGCGGTCGAGACCCTCATCGCCGGACGCGACCTGGTGGTGGACAACCCGCCCCTGCTGGCCCAGTTCTGGAGCAGCCTGGGCGATGCCTACAACGAGGCGAAGCAGTTCGGCAAGAGCGACCAGGCCTACGACAAGGCGCTGGCCCTGGAGCCGAACAACACCGGCACGCTGAACAACTACGCCTATTACTTGAGCCTGCGGAAGGACCAGTTGGAGAAGGCCGAGCGCATGAGCCGTCGCTCCAATGAACTGGCCCCCGGCCAGTCCACCTACCAGGACACCTATGCCTGGGTGCTCTTCCAGCTGGGCCGCTTTGCCGATGCCCGCACCTGGATGGAGAAGGCACTGGCCGGTTCCCCCGACCCCGACGGCGTGCTGCTGGAGCACTACGGGGACATCCTCTTCGAGCTCGGGGAGGTGTCAGCGGCCGTGGAGCAGTGGAAGAAGGCCCTTGGCAAGGAGGGCGCCAGCGAGCTGCTGGAGCGCAAGATCAACGAAGGGAAACGATTGGAATGACGAGGGGCGCACGTGCATCGGTGATCGCGCTCGTGCTCCTCGCCTCGGCATGCAAGAGCGGCCGGCCCATCGTGGTGCTGAACCGGGACCTGCCCGCCCGCTCGCCGGAGCGCATCATGGAGCGCATGCTCGCCGCGGACACCGCCAGGGCCCGGTACTACTCCGCCAAGGCCGCCGTGGACGTGCAGCTTCCCGATGGGTCCAAGAGCTTCAAGGCCCAGTTGCGCAGCGTGGAGGACAGCGTGGTGTGGGTGAGCGTAGTGCCCGCCCTGGGCATTGAAGTGGCGCGGATCCTGCTCACCACCGACAGCGTGAAGCTGCTGGACAAACTGAACGACCAGTTCTTCGTGGGCGATACCGCCGCGGCCAAGAAACGTTTCGGCCTGCAACCCAGCCTGTCCCTCTTCCAGCAGGCGCTCATGGGCCGCCCCATCGGGTTCGATACGCAGGAGAAGTACCGCTCTGACCGCGAGGATGGCTGTTACGTGCTCACCAGCCGGGAGAAGCGGCGCTTCGTTCGGGCGGCGGAGGATATCAGTCCGGCCGACACCTTGGCCCGCGACCGCGACATGGCTGAACGACGCCTGGAGCGCACCCTGCGCCGCGCCGAGGAGAAGGAGGCCATCATCTACCGCTATTGGGTGGAGCCCGACAGCTTCCGGGTGGTGCGGGTCACGGTGAGCGATCTGGTACGCGACCAGGTGGCCGATGTGCGTTATGAACAACGGGCGTGTGCCGAAGGCCGCTACCTGCCCACCTTCATCCGCATCACGCTCAGTGAACCAGGACGCATGGCCACCGGTACCTTGGAGCTCTCCCGCATCTCCACCGAAGGCCCGCTGCAGGTCCCGTTCAAGATCCCCGAGAAGTATGTGCCGATGCCCTGAGCCCCGCCACCTCCGGCAATTGGCCGCACTGCTGCTCCTGCTGCTGGTGCCCCTGTTCTCCATGGGTCAGAGCCGCAGGGAGCTGGAGAAGAAGCGCGAGGCCCTCGACAAGCAGATCAAGACCACCACCGCCCTCATCGATCAGGCGCGGAAGGAGCAGCGCGTCACCCAGCAGCAGCTGCAGTTGCTCGAAAGCCAGATCCAGGCCCGGGAGCAGCTGATCCGCGCCATGAACGGGGAGCTGCGCCAGGTGGACCAGCGGATCCAGGAGGACGAGGAGATGGTCACGTCGCTGCGCAAGGACCTGTTGGAGCTGAAGGAGGAGTATGCCCGTATGGTGCAGTTCGCCTACCGCAACCGCAGTTCCTACGACCGCCTCAGCTACCTGTTCGCGGCGAACAGCTTCCAGCAGGCCTTCAAGCGCAGCCGCTACCTCAACCAGATCGCCGAGCAGCGGGTACGTCAGGCGGCCCTCATCGCCGAGACCCAGACGTCCATCGAGGCCAGGCTGGCGGCCCTGCGCGAGCAGCGTGAGGCCAAGAACCGCATCATGGCCGAGGAACAGGCCGAGAAGCAGAAGCTGGCCGCTGACCGCAACGGTCAGCAGAGCGCACTGGCCAGCCTCAAGAAGGAGGAGGGACGCCTGCGGGAGACCCAGCGTCGCCAGCAGAAGCAGCGGAACGACCTGG
>ENA-UOUJ01000806-UOUJ01000806.1-activated-sludge-metagenome-genome-assembly--contig:-NODE-806-length-18572-cov-4.419344_pt1 | contig 18572 bp, 18 predicted proteins | sample MGYA00249839_ERZ747224 | MGnify/ENA primary metagenome ERZ747224 (study PRJEB28782, sample SAMN03220277) | activated sludge metagenome | biome: wastewater; feature: sewage sludge; material...
GTGACCGCCCAAGGAAAGAGGAACGCGACTTCAAGGTCAAAAATGATGAAAAGAATGGCGACCAGATAAAACCTGACGTCGAACTTCATCCGGGCGTCGTCGAATGCGTTGAACCCGCATTCGTAAGCCGAAAGCTTTTCCGGATCCGGCTGCTTGTACGCGACGATGAAGGGAGCGACCAGCAGCGCAACGCCGATCGCAGCCGCTATGCCGATAAACACCACAAGCGGAAGATAGTTCTGCAAAATGCCGCTCATCGGCGCGCTTCCCCTCGCTGCGATGCTTTGCTCGCAGATTTTTGGATATTGGAACTTTTGAGAGGCTTTAGCCTAGCAAAACAGGGGTGGCAAGATAGCCTATTTTGACGCACCCGGGACGGAGGTTTTGTGGCTTGACATCGAAGTCTGGAACAAAGGTGGGCGATCGCCCCGCTGCTCGCTCGTCCATTGAACCACAAGCCCGAAAATCGGGTCCGATGAAACCATTTCAGGAGTTCCACGAAGCCGAACTGAAACAAACCGGCTGTATTGCTCTTGCCTGCAAACGAAGAAACGCCGCGAAGCGGAGGCGAGTTATGAACCATTCGATCCAGAGCGCAGACCGCGCCACCCATGTGAAGATCGTGATTGTCGCGCTTGTCGCAGGCGCCGTGCTGACAGCTTTCGGGACTTCCCTTCGCCCGAGCACCGACTTCGTCCAGACCGTTCATGTAATGAAGGCCGGACAGCCAACGATGGTTTCCAACTCGGGAGCGTCACTGGTGAGATGATCCTGATTCGAGCGGGATCATCTACTATAAGCTTTTGATTTATTTGATCTTATAACGCATGTAGCCATACATGTTGGAGCCCGGCTTTTGGCCGGGCTTTTCCAGCGCAACAGCGATCGCAATTGCAATGCCTCGCGCAAGCCAGCTGACCAGATGCCTTGCTTGAAGGTCGCCACGCCGCGCCACTACGCTACGCCCATCAGGACGAAAGCGGCAAACAACGAGGGGGTGTCGGAATAAGGAAAGATCGAGCATTCAGCCAGCGCGATCATCATCGCGTGTAAGTCGGACAGCGATAAACTGGATTACCGGCGCGGCGAACAAAACCGCGGGCAGCATGATCGCCCAGGACACGATCCAGGAAATCAGCCAGTTGTACAGGAACCGCCCACTTCCCCAGAGGGAGATACTTGCGATCGCGGCGGCGATAAAGCTCGTGAGGCCGGCCTGAATAACCCCAAAGACGAAATGGCTATATCGCCGCGGGATTCCCAGCATTTTTAGCCTCCAAGCACGGCCTGTTCCGGCTCATCCGCCATATCCAGCGCGCGAGGCGGCTTGCTGTTGAGCATTTCGCGCGCATAGCGTTCCACCGCATCGTTCCCGCCCATCGCGCGACGGCAATCAGAACTCGAACCTTAAGTCGAATCGCTCCCAATTTTCAAAGAGTTCACCGGAAACTGAAGGGAGACGACAAGCCTGTGAAACGGGAGGCCTATGAAACGGGACGCCTGTGAAACCAGCCCGGAAACTGGCGCGAGAGACGGGACTCGAACCCGCGGCCTCCGCCGTGACAGGGCGGCGCTCTAACCAACTGAGCTACTCCCGCGGATGCCGTGTATCCGCAATAGAGGAGAGGGCTTAAAGGCGAGACCTTTCCAAGTCAAGGCGGTTGCGGATCTCGTTAATTGGCAGGTCTTTCTGAGGGGCCGATTTAAGAAATACGCTATTTGCAGGCGAAACCGCGAGGTCGGCACCTCCCCGAATCAAACGCGGGCTGATACGCCTTGCTTTCCGCAAATGGCAAAGACGAGGAGAGCCATATCATGGCGAAGAAGGCAGCGACCCCGAGCACCGTGACACTGAAGCATCTCGCGGCGGCCCTGGCCGAGGACCATGAATTGTCGAAGAAGGCCGCCGAGGCGATCCTGAGCGACATGGTCACGCGCATCACCAAGCATCTCAAGAAGGGTGACCGCATCCGCATTGTCGGCCTCGGCATTCTCCAGGTCCGTAAACGCGCCGCCCGCAAGGGGCGTAATCCGGCCACCGGTGAGGAAATTCAGATCAAAGCCTCCAAGAAGGTCGCGTTCCGGGCCGCCAAAGAGCTCAAGGAAGCCATCTGACCAAAATGCCGGGTCGAAAACACTCCGTTCAATCGCTGGAGGATTGGCCCGCATTAACCCGATCGCCAACGCAAGGCCGGGGTCACTCACCGGGTGAGTTTGATTCCCTGCTTTACTGTCCTGCCCTGGATTTCCAATGGCCGCTCCCCTGACGTTCAACTACACGGTAACGGAGCGCTTCCTTCGTTATGTCGCCATTGATACGCAGTCTGATCCGGCGTCTTCGAGTTATCCGTCCACCGAAAAGCAGAAGGATCTCGGGCGCCTGCTGGTGAGCGAGTTGCAGGAACTAGGCATCGCGGATGCCCATCTCGATCCGCACGGCTACGTGTACGCAACGCTTCCGGCGAACAGCTCAAAGCCGGTTCCGGTTATCTGCTTCTGTTCGCATATGGACACCTCGCCGGACTGTTCAGGCGCAAACGTCAAACCGCAGATCATCCGGAACTATCGCGGCGGCGACATCCCTCTCCGCGGCGATCCGTCGCAGATCATTCGCGCAGCGGATCATCCGGCGCTGGCTGATCAGGTCGGCAATGACATCATCACGTCGGACGGCACCACGCTGCTCGGCGCCGACAACAAAGCCGGCGTCGCGGAAATCATGGATGCGATCCACGTCCTGCTCGCCAATCCGGAGATCAGGCATGGCGCGATCAAAATCCTGTTCACGCCCGATGAGGAAATCGGACGCGGCGTCGATAAAGTCGACCTGAAAAAACTCGGCGCGGACTTCGCCTACACGATCGACGGCGAGACCGCGGGTCATATCGAGGACGAGACGTTCTCGGCCGATGCCGCGCTTATTACCATCAAGGGAGTCAGCACCCATCCCGGATTCGCCCGGGGAAAAATGGAACATGCGATCAAGATCGCATCCCGCATCGTGGAGCGGCTTCCGAAAGATTCCTGCTCGCCCGAGACCACTGAAGGTCGCGAAGGTTTTCTGCATCCGACCGACATCAGCGGCACGCTCGAGAGCGCGACGCTGAGCCTCATCGTGCGCGATTTCACGGAAACGGGCCTGACCAAGAAAAAGATGCTGCTGGAGGAGATCATCCGCGATGTCATGACGGATTTCCCGCATTCGACCTGTCGGCTGGAGATTCAGCCGCAGTATCGCAACATGAAAGAAGTTGTGGACCGTCACCCCGAGGTCATCGACCACGCGATGGATGCAATCCGCCACGCCGGTCTGACGCCGGTCAAAGGCAGCATTCGCGGCGGCACGGACGGCTCGCGGCTGTCATTCATGGGACTACCCTGCCCCAACATCTTCGCCGGCGAACACGCCTTCCACTCACGCACGGAGTGGGTCAGCGTGCAGGACATGGAAGCTGCCGTGCGAACCATCGTGCACCTCGCCGCGGTCTGGGAAGAACGCGCCTGAAGGTGCGGGTATCGAAGCAACGGCAGACCCTGACGGCGCAGACATGCTTGGGCTCGAAATGCTACAACGTAAGCATCGTGTTGCTCCTCGTCGTCCCGGCGACCACGTACCCGCACTCCAGCATCAACGAGAGGCAATCCGTCGACCATTCCGGGCGCGACAAGTGTTCGATAACGACGGCTTGAGGCCACATCGATCGCGGCGCATTCTTGAAAAACCCGACCAGAACCCGGTCTTCGTAACCTTCAACGTCGATCTTCAGCGCATGGACATGCCGGATGCCTGCACTCTCCAGAGCCTGCCGCAACTGAACCGAGCGCACCGTGATCGCATCCCTCGACGCGCCGGCGCTGACCACGTGGCTGCCCCGAGATTCCTGCCATCCGTCGCGAGCAGCAAGTCCCCCTCGCCATCTCCCGCCGCCGCCTGCATCAAATGGACATTGCGGGATCTGGATGCTTCGCGGTTGAAGGCCAGTCTCTCATAGGCGAGCGGATGGGGCTCTATGGCGAGAACGACCCCTTCAGCGCCGACGTGCCGCGCCATCGCCAGCGCATAGGTCCCGACGTTGGCTCCGACATCGACGAAGCATCCGCCAACCGGGGTGTGCTTGCGTAAGAACTGCAACTCCTCGAGGTTATAATCGGGATTCAGCAGAGCACCGCGCTCCGTGCCGCTGTACTGATGATGGAACCTGAAAGACGCTCCCTGATAGGTCTCGTCGATCGGTCCGGACCGGAGCAGATCGAGAAGCCGCGACATCGCGGGACGAAATGCGCCCCGCCTGAGGCGCGAGCCTCTAACGACATGGAGAAGTTTTTTCTGCGCCCAGTTGGGTGCGAATGAACCGAACGATTTATCCATATCACTTATCCCGGCATGACCTCAGCAATCTCTGAAGACTCCGATCGCGAGCAAGAGATCGCATGTCCGGATGCCGCGCGGTCATCATGGGATAGGACCGCGGGAACATCATTAATCTTTCCTAAATTCCGGCTGATATGATCCTCGAATCATCGAGGATTCAAGAATGCTACGCACGATTTCGCTTGCGGCCATCGGAGTCGCCATGATGGGAGCGACGGGATCAGCCGCCGACCTTCCGGCGCATAGCCGCATCGGAAAAATCTTCGCGGAACCGGCACCTCCACCGGTCCGCGTCGCGCAGGAGAAAGATTATCCCGAAAGCGTGCTCTACCGTTTTCGGATTCCACCGCCGGTACCGGGCTATTACGGAAGACCAAACGATTTCTACTATCGCCCGTACTATGAGGAACGGCCGGTGATCTCGCTCTATTTCGACCGATTGCCCTATGCTTGCGGCTTGTATGGCTATTGCTAGGGCATTATCGCTTCTGATTGAATCAGAAGCGAGGCTCTATGATATTGATTTGACGCGTTTTCTTCACGCGAACCGGTATCCATCCTCGGGTCAAGCCCGAGGACATGCTTCGCTCGAAAACGCTATAACCTCTCTTCTGATTCCGTCAGCAGCCAAAAGGTCGCCTCAGACGACGCGCAGGAGCCGCGGATCCGTCTGCTCGCCAGCTCGATTCCGCTCGCCCGTCGAATGATAGGCGGCCTGCGCCACCTGCGGCGAAGCACGGCGGAATAACCGCGTCTGTGGACTATGCTCCGCGATGGCGATGAGTTGCGCCACAAAGAACGCATCATGGCGCGTCGCGAAACGCGGAACAGGCTGATGCTCCATCGGCGCGACGGCTGATATTGGGTTGGACCCTGGCGATTTTGTCGCGCGCTCATGGGCCGGCCGCGCGGCGTTGGCGGCGATTCCAGATATCCGGCCCGTTCCCGCGATTATCATCGTCGTCCAGCCTTTCGGGAAATGTGTTGTTCCGGAACATCCTGCCCCGGGTCTGCAACCATCCTCGGCAAAAGCCGTGCCGGAACTTCATTCCCGGGAAGGAAACCCCATTTAAGCTGGGAATGGCGGTTTTTCAGATTGTTCACGAACTTTACCTAGCGTGAACGGGTTGGAACACCCTATTCTTCAGAAGGGAATCACTTGCAGCGTCCCAAAATGAGGCGACCGTGACATCCGCCATTTCACCGGCAGTCAATCCCTCGTCGGGCGCTGATGCGCCACACGCCGCCAACGCGTCCGCTGGCCTGCCCCCGGCAACGCGAGAGCCGCGGTTGTCGGCGATCCTCACAGCGCTCGGCCGTGCCGCGTTCGTATGGGACATTCCAAGCGATGCGATAACCTGGACCGAGGGAATGGCGTCGATCTTTCATGGCATCGACCCGTTCCTGCTCGCAACCGGAGCCCGGTATGGACGCCTGATCGAACCGTCGGGATCGGTCCGCACCGATATCCTGTCGGCCGCGCCAACCGCCCGGCGTCGCCTTGAGGAAGGAGTGCCGTACTTCATCGAATATGGCGTGCGCGCAAGCGCCTCGGCGCCGATGTTGTGGATCGAGGAGGCCGGATGCTGGTTCGCGGACGCCGATGGACGAGCGGTGCGCGTCGAGGGCATCGTGCGGCTGGAGAATGAGCGGCGGGCGCGCGACGAGCAACTGATCAGACTGTCCCGGAACGACGCACTCACCGGTGAGCTTAATCGCACCTATCTGACAGCGGCTCTCGCCGAAGCGATCGAGGAAGCCACGCGCTACCGCTCGCCGGTCGCCTTCATGATGATCGGGATCGATCACCTCGCGCGCATCAATAATGCTTTCGGCTTCGATGTCGCCGATGAGGTGATCAGCGATGTCGCGAGGCGCATCCGAAGGCGGTTGCGCGGCGGCGACATTCTGGGCCGCTTCTCCGGCAACAGGTTCGGGGTGATCCTGAAGAGCTGCGGCCTGGATGAGGTGAGCATCGCCGCCGAACGCCTTCTGGCGGGCATCCGCGAAGAGATCGTGATGACCAAATCCGGCCCCGTTTCGGTTACCGCTTCGATTGGCGCCGTTCTGGCCCCGCGTTATGCGCAGACCGCCGATGAGGCGATCAATCGCGCACAGGAAATCCTCGAGGTTGCGAAGGGCCGCCGCTGCGGTTCGCTCGCGGTGTGGCGACCCGATACCGAGCGCGAAGCGCAGCGCCGGATCAATATCCGGGTGACCGACGAGATCGTCACCGCGTTGAACGAGCGCCGCATCCTCACCGCTTTCGAGCGGGTCGTCGACGCGCACACGCGCGAAGCGGCGTTTTATGAGTGCCTGGTGCGGATGCAGCAGCAGAATGGTCAGATCCTGCTCGCGCCCGATGTGGTGCCGGTGGCGGAGAAACTTGGCTTGATCCGTCTCGTCGATCATCGCGTGCTCGAGCTTGTGATCGCCGAGCTCGCGGAAACGCCCCACGTCCAGCTCAGTCTCAATATCTCGCCGGAAACCACCATGGACGTCGACTGGTGGGCGGCGATCGAAGCGCTGATGGGTGCTCATCCCGGCGTGGCCGAGCGCCTGATCGTGGAGATTACCGAAACCGCGGCGATTCAGGATATCGACGATGTCCAGCGGTTCGTTACGCGGTTGAAGAATCTGGGCAGCCGCATCGCGATCGACGATTTCGGCGCCGGCTACACCTCGTTCCGGAACCTGCGCAAGCTCGGCGTGGACATCGTCAAGATCGACGGCGCGTTCGTGCAGAACCTGGCGCGCTCCTCCGACGACCGGGCGTTCGTGCAGACATTGATCGATCTTGCGCGCCGGCTCGATATCAGAACGGTCGCCGAATGGGTTCAGGACGAGCAGTCGGCGGCCATGCTGCGGGACTGGGGCTGCGACTTCATTCAGGGCAGGCTGATCGGCCTTGCTTCGCCGTCACGCCCGTGGAGCGGTCCGGCGGCCGTTCCGGCCACGAACTGAAGCTCCTCTCATAGTAGATACCCGTCTTGCCGCTTCTGCCGGGATGACCGGAAAATGCAGCGCGAAGCGCGATAAGGGATGACGCGGCGGTGTGAACTCAGACAACGTCGACGCGGCGGAATCCGTTCCACAGCGCGGTGGCCGCGCCCGACGTCAGCACCGGAAGGACGCGGGCGGTCTGATAGTTTCCGTTGAGGGAAACCCGCGGCAGCGCGGTCGGATGTTCCGCGTTTTCGGGAAAGATCATGCCGGGTCGCGTCGTGACCGCGGTGTTGAAACCGGCCGCCTTGGTCATGGCGAATTCGCGCGCTCCGGCGGCGTTGCGGTCGCCGTAGGGATAGGCGAGATGAACGACCGGACGCTGCAAGACAGCCTCGATCTGTGTCCGGCTGACGGTGATCTCCTCAAGGGCCTCTTCCCCGCTTCGCTTTGCGAGGTTGCAATGACTGACGGTATGCGCGCCGATCGTGACCAGCGGATCGGCGGCGAACGATTTCAGTTCATCCCAGGACAGGCACAGTTCCCGGCTGATGGCGGATTCGTCCACCCCATGACGTGCGCACAGGTCCTCCAGCGCGCGCGCGACCTCGTGGTCGTCGGGCAGCCCGCGCAGCAGATCGTGAATTCGAGAGAACGCTTCTCGCTTTTGCTCGATCGTGCTGGTGTCGAGACTTACGGCGGTGTCGCCGATCGTGCCGTCGATCCGGTCGGCGGCGGCGATGACCCGTTCGAGCGCCACCCACCACAGGCGTCCGGTCTCGCCCGCGAAATCATTGGCGACATAGACGGTGAACGGCGCGTCGTATTCGCGCATTGCGGGTAGCGCAAAGTCGCGATTGTCGCGATAGCCATCGTCAAAGGTGAAGCACGCGAACCGTCGCGAGAAGTCGCGTTGTGTCAGCCGGCGATGCATTTCGTCCGCGGTCACGATGTCGATGCCGCGCGATCGGACATGGGCCAGAACCATGCGCAGAAATTCCGGGGTCACTTCCAGGTGATGATTGGGCTGGAACGGGGCGTTTCGGCGCGGCCGCACATGGTGCAGCATGAAGATCGTTCCGATTCCGGCGAAGACCGGCCGCAGCAGGTGATGGGCGCCGCTGAAGTACAGGGCATCCAATCCGGCCCGGATGACGGCGTTGCGAAGCTGCTTCATTTGACGCGATCGGTCGATCGGACCCCTGTTGTTGAGCGGATATTAGCGATAACGGTTGAATAAACGGTTATCCGGGTCCGTCCGCCGGCGGTGAGGCTCTCGCCGTCATTTCGGTTTGACAGCCCGGCAGGGGTTTGTTTTCTCTGCATTTCATCACGCGTGGCCGACCGAATCGCGTCCGGCTTTACCCGGCGCGCGCTTCCAATTGGACGGCATGATGCGGTCCATCGCAAGCCGGCGGATTTTGCGCGACAGGATATCGAATGCGCGGTTTTTTCAGATGGAGCGGCAAATGGTGGCCGGGTATCATCCCGCTCACGGTTCTTTGGGGGCTGGCCGCGTGGACGACAACGGCCCCGCTGGAAGCCGATTTGAGCGCGCAGGCCGCCGCCGCGCTCAAGGACAGCGTTCTCGATAAAACCACGATCAGCGCCGCCGGACGCGACATCACCTTCTCCGCCGATGCGTTTTCAGAGCAGGAACGCAGCAACGCGGTGGCCTCGGTGGAGGCGGTTCCGGGCGTGCGACGGGTCAACGATCGCACCGCGCTCGTCGCTGAAGCCAAACCGTTCGTCTGGACCATCGAACGCGGGGTTGGAAAGGTGACGCTCGGCGGAAGCGCGCCGTTGCCCGTGGTCAGGAACAAACTGCTGGATGCCGCGCGTGCGAGGTTTGCCGGCATCGACATCGCTGATCGCATGGATTTGAAGCGCGGGGCGTCGCCGCGGTTTGAAGCCGCGGCGATATTGCTGATCGGCGAGACCAGCAAGCTGAAGACCGGCAAGGCGACAATTTCGGATCTGACGGTGAATCTGTCGGGCATGGCGCGTGAACTGGGGGGACGCGAGGCGATAGCCGCGGCGCTGAAGAACCTGCCCGAGGGATACTCGGTCGCCGACGATATACAGGCCCCGCCATACGTCTTCGAGGCCAACAAGGATCCGGTCTCGGGGGTGCTGACATTGACCGGATATGTGCCCGATAATGCGATTCATGCGGCGATCGTCGCATCGGCCGGCCGCAAGTTCGGCGAGAAGATCGTCGATAAGCTCAAGGCGAGTCTCGGTGCGCCGGCAGGCTTCGATGCCGTCGTCACGCGGGCGCTGCGTTCGCTGTCGCGCCTGTCGACGGGAAGACTCGTCGTGTCCGATCGGAATGTCGAACTCTCCGGCGACGCGCTATATGACCTGGCCGGAAAACAGATCCGCGCTGATCTGCCCAAGGATCTGCCGCGCGGCTGGGAGACGAAAACGGACGTTTCAGTCAAGCCGTCGGCGTCCCCGGTCGATCCGACGGTCTGTCAGCAACTGTTCGGCGAGCTTCTGGAAAGGCGCACCATCCAGTTCGAAGCCGGTCAGGCGACATTGCTCCTCGATTCGATCGGCCTGCTGGATCAGTTGACCGAAACCGCGCTCCGTTGCCAGACAGGTATCATCGAGATCGTGGGGCACACCGACAGCGACGGCGACGCTTCGTTCAACCAGACACTATCCGAGCGGCGCGCGCAGGCGGTGGTGGATTTTCTCGTGAAGGCCGGATTGCCTCCTAATCGATTCACGCCGATCGGGCATGGCAGCACTCAGCCGATTGCCGCCAATGATACCGACGAAGGCAAAGCGAAAAACCGGCGTATTGATTTCATTGTGAGGCAGTAAGGATATGGTCTACCTGGCAGGGTTTCACTGGGTTTGGCTGGTTATATCGTTGCTGCTTGGCCTGGCCATGGGCTGGATTGCGGTGGTGCATCGCGGAAGGGGACTCTCGCGGTCAACGGCGCGGTGGCTGTCGGTGATGATCCTGGCGCTGATCGTGGCGGCGGTCATGCACGTTGTTCCAGGCCGGTTCGGTTACTGGCTCGACCTTGGACTGGTGATGCTCGGGGTCTATCTTGTGGGGTGCGCGGTCGGATCGTGGCTGCGCGATGGGGTGGTCTCGCGCCAGTCCTCCGGCGGATCGACGGAGCATTCCAGCGGAACACTTTAATGTGTTGAAATGAAGAGATTTATTGAGGCCGGCCGAATTCTGCTAGGAACCAAAACACGCTAACACCCTGCCACGTGAATGAATGCGGATAGGCGCGACTGCGCCGTGGACCGCATTTCGAGGTTTTCGATGCTCGGATCAATACGCAGAGCGATTTCGATTCTGCGCCGGAAACGAATCCTGCACAAGCTCGGTGTGGTGATCAGCGTCACCGTGATCGCGGCCGCGTTTTACGTGCTCTTCCACATTCTCCGGGACATTGATGTCGAGGAGGTGATGGAGGCCGTCAAGCGGACCGAGTGGCATTCGATCGCGTTGTCGGGCCTGTTCGTGGCCGCGGGCTACTTCACGCTGACCTTCTACGACCTGTTTGCGGTGCGGACCATCGGAATCACCCACGTTCCCTACCGCGTCACGGCGTTCGCCGCCTTCACCAGCTATTCGATCGGCCACAATGTCGGCGCCAGCGTATTCACCGGCGGCGCGGTGCGCTATCGCATCTATTCCGCCTGGGGGATGAATGCGATCGATGTCGCGAAAGTCTGCTTTCTGGCGGGTCTCACCTTCTGGCTCGGCAACGCCGCCGTGCTCGGATTGGGCATTGCCTATCACCCCGAGGCGGCCACCAGCATCGATCAGCTTCCGCCGTGGTTCAATCGGCTGATCGCAATCGCGATCATAGTCGGCCTCATCGCCTATGTGATCTGGGTCGGGATGCGGCCGCGTCGCGTCGGCAGCGGGTCATGGACCGTGGTTCTGCCGGGCGGCCGGCTGACGCTGCTGCAGATTCTTATCGGGATCGTCGATCTGGGATTCTGCGCGCTCGCGATGTACGTGCTGCTGCCCCATCAGCCCAATGTCGGCTTTGTTGTCGTCGCGGTGATCTTCGTGTCCGCCACGTTGCTGGGTTTCGCGAGTCATTCGCCGGGGGGACTCGGCGTGTTCGACGCCGCCATGCTGATCGGCCTGTGGCAGATGGAGAAGAATGATCTTCTGGCCGGGATGCTGCTGTTCCGGCTGCTTTATTATGTCGCGCCGTTCGCGATTTCCATCATCTTGCTGACACTTCGGGAAATTATTGTCAGCGCGCGAATGCGGCGCGTGGGTTACGCGCGGACCGGATCGGACGCCGAGTCCGACAGTAAACTGCCCTATCTGGGAGAGCACGGCGATTCTGGCGCCTGACAGCACTCAAGTGGTTGCGGAGGCAAACGCCGTCCGCGTCCCGGCGTTTGCAGCGAGGTCCACATCCTGGCCGGACCGACTGCGTCATTCCGCGCTCATTCTGCTGGTCGCCGGGCTTGCATTGGCCGCGCTGGTTGTGTTCGGCGGCTTGCAACCTCTGGGTGCGGCCGCCGCTCTTGCCTGCATCGCAGGCGCCGCGCTGGTGCATGATCCGGATGCGTCGCGCGAAATTGAGTTCGGAGCCAACCCGGTCGAGACTGAAGTGGCGCACGCTCTCGTGGCCGGTATGCCGGATCCCAATGTGCTGCTTGATAGGGCCGGCCGCGTCATCCATCTCAATGGCGCGGCGGCGCAACTCGTGCCGGCGCTGCGCCGCAATGAACTCGCGCAGTTCGCGCTGCGCGCGCCCGAAATCGTCACCGCGTTGCGTGAGGCGATCGCGACCCGGGAGGCACGGCGGGCGACCTATCTCAATCATGTTCCGGTCGATCGGTGGATGGAATTGATCATCACGCCGATTCCGGTGCCGACCGCATTCGGCGGCACCGATTATTGCATGCTTTTGACGTTTCACGATCAGACGCCGTTGCGCCGGGTCGAGGAAATGCGCGCCGATTTCGTCGCCAATGCGAGCCACGAGTTGCGCACGCCGCTCGCGGCGCTGTCAGGATTCATCGACACGCTCCAGGGGCCCGCGCGCGAGGACGCCAGGGCGCGCGAGCGGTTTCTCGGTATCATGCACGCGCAGGCGGCGCGGATGGCGCGGCTGATCGATGATCTTTTGTCGCTGTCGCGGGTCGAGCTATCGGTCCATGTGCGCCCGGAGACGATCGTCGATCTCGTTCCGATCGTGTGCGAGGTCGTCGACGGACTTGAGCCGCTCGCGGCGGAACGTCACGTCGAGATCGAAACGGCATTGCCGGAAACCCCGGTGCTGATCTGCGGCGACCGTGAGGAATTACTGCGATTGTTCGAGAACCTGATCGAGAACGCGCTGAAATACGGCGCGTCCGGCGGCCGGGTCACGGTGTCGTCGATGCTCGACGTTTCATCGGAGGGGAACCCGGAATTCCGGGTGGTGGTGCGGGATTTCGGTCCCGGCATCGCGCCTGAGCATCTGCCTCGCCTGACCGAGCGCTTCTATCGGGTCGACGCCGGCGACAGCCGGGCCCAGGGCGGCACGGGCCTTGGCCTGTCGCTGGTGAAACATATCCTCAACAGGCATCGCGGCCGCCTGCTGATCGAGAGCGTGCCCGGGCAGGGCGCGAGCTTCACCGCCGGCTTTCCGCCGGCGAGGGACGCGCCGGAGGCAAGAAGCTGAATAGTTAGAGATGGTTGGCGCTGTCATCCCGTTGTCGTCAAGCGTTCGTAAAAGCAGCATCGGTCGCATCTAGGAAGGCGTCATGAGCGTCCTGCGCTCTGTTCAATGCGAAGGGAGATCGCGCATGAATTTCTTCAAGACCATCGCCGCCGCCGGCCTCGTCGCCGCCTCGGCGTCCGTCTTTTCGGTTCCGGTAAAGGCGGCCGATGTCACCGGTGCGGGAGCGACCTTCCCGTTTCCCGTCTATTCGAAATGGGCTGATGCCTACAAGAAAGAGACCGGCCACGGCGTCAACTATCAGTCGATCGGGTCGGGCGCAGGCATCAAGCAGATCCTCGCCAGGACCGTGACTTTCGGCGCGACCGACGCGCCGCTGAAGGCCGACAAGCTCGAGAAGGATGGCCTCGTGCAGTGGCCGATGGTGATGGGGGCGATCGTGCCCGTTGTGAATATCGAGGGCGTGAAACCCGGCGAACTGGTTCTTTCGGGGGAACTGCTCGGCGATATCTATCTCGGCAAGATCACGAAGTGGGACGATCCTGCGATCGTGAAGCTCAATCCGGGCGTCAAGCTGCCTTCGGCTTCGATCGCGGTGGTGCATCGTTCGGACGGGGCGGGAACCTCGTTCAATTTCACCAACTACCTGTCCAAGGTGAATGCGGAGTGGAAGTCCAGGATCGGTGAGGGCACCGCGGTCGAGTGGCCGACCGGCGTCGGCGCCAAAGGCAATGAAGGGGTTTCCGGCAATGTCGGGCAGACCAGGAACGCGATCGGCTATGTCGAGTACGCCTATGCCAAGCAGAACAAGCTGACCTACACCGCGCTCATCAACAAGGCCGGCAAGGTGGTGCAGCCGGGCATGGCTTCTTTTCAGGCCGCGGCAGCCAATGCCGACTGGACGAGCACGCCAGGCTATCACGTGATCCTGACCGATCAGCCCGGTGAGTCCTCCTGGCCGATCACCGCGGCGACGTTCATCCTGATGTACAGCGAGCCTTCCGATAAAGCGGCGTCCGCCGAGGCGATCAAGTTCTTCAAGTGGGCTTTCGAGAAGGGCGGCGTGATGGCTGAGGAACTCGACTACATTCCGATGCCGGAATCCGTCGTGAAGCAGATCGAAAAAACCTGGACCTCCGAGATCAAAAGCTGATCCTGTGCCGGGGAGCGGCGTCGGGGCGCTTCTCCTCGGGATGGTTGCGGGAAGCTGTTCTCCGTATCCGGATGGTCCGCAGAAAACAGGGGTGGGGCGTGGCGGAAATGGCCGTTCATAGCAGCGCGATCGAACAGGCGGCCTCTCATGACCGCTCCCGTGCGATGGACGCCTTCAAGCTCGGGGACAGGGTCTTCTACTGGATCACGCGCATCAGCGCGATCCTCGTCCTGGTGCTGCTCGGCGGAATCATCATTTCGCTGATCGTGGGTTCCTGGCCCGCGATCATGGAGTTCGGTGGCTCCTTCCTGACGACGCAGCGCTGGGCGCCGTCCGCCGAACCGCCGGTGCTGGGCGCGCTGAGCCCATTGTATGGCACGATCCTGACATCGATCATCGCCATGACCATCGCGATCCCGGTCGGCATCGGCATCGCCGTTTTCCTCACCGAACTGTGTCCGCTGTGGGCGCGGGGCCCGATCGGCATGGCGATCGAGCTGCTCGCGGGCATTCCCTCGATCATTTACGGCATGTGGGGCTTCTTCATCCTCGGCCCGTTCCTCGCCGATACGGTTCAACCCCTTTTCATCGACCTGTTCGACGGCGTGCCGATCCTCGGCTCGATCTTCGGCGGCCCGCCGTCCTATCTGAGCCTGTTCAACGCCTCGCTGATTCTCGCGATCATGGTGCTGCCGTTCATCACCGCGATTTCGCGCGACGTGTTCGCAACCGTGCCGCCGGTCCTCAAGGAGGCGGCCTATGGCGTTGGCTGCACCACCTGGGAAGTCGTCCGCCACGTCGTGCTGCCCTATACGCGCGTCGGCGTGATCGGCGGCGCCATGCTGGCGCTCGGCCGCGCGCTCGGCGAGACGATGGCGGTGACATTCATTATAGGTAACTCGTTCCGGATCTCGCCATCGATCTTCGCGCCGGGCACGACGATTTCGGCGGCGATCGCCAGTGAATTCGCGGAGAGCGACGGCCTGCATCAGGCGAGCCTGATGCTGCTCGGCCTGCTGTTGTTCGTTCTGACATTCTTCGTGCTCGCCGCGGCTCGCCTGATGCTGTTGCGGCTGGAGAAGAAGGCAGGGAAATAGGCATGGCACGGAAAAACAGAAGCCGGGTTTTCGCGGCAGACCAATTCGTTGGCCCGGCCATGATGCCTGTACAGGTCGAGCCATGAATCCGATCTACGCGTCCCGCCGCCGCAGGGACATTATCGTCCGCGCCCTGTGCTTTGCCGCCGCCGCGTTCGGCGTCTCCTGGCTTGGGCTCATTCTGTTCACGCTGTTCTATAACGGCCTCGCCGGGATGAGCTGGCAGCTTTTCATCCAGAATACCCCGCCGCCAGGCGCCTCCGAAGGCGGTCTGCTGAACGCCATCGTCGGCTCGCTCATCATGACCGTGATCGGTGTGGGCGTGGGCGCGCCGATCGGGATGTTCGCGGGCACCTACCTTGCCGAATACGGCAAGCACGATCGCCTCTCGCCGGTTATTCGTTTCATCAACGACATCCTTCTCAGCGCGCCTTCGATCATCATCGGGTTGTTCATCTACGGAGCGGTCGTGGTGCCGATGGGAGGCTTCTCGGCGCTCGCGGGCTCGCTTGCGCTCGCCGTGATCGTGATTCCGGTGGTGGTGCGCACCACCGAGGACATGCTGAACCTGGTGCCGAACTCACTGCGTGAGGCGGCTTCGGCGCTTGGCCTGCCGCGCTCGCTCGTCATCAGGCGCATCGCCTATCGCGCCGCGCGAACCGGCCTGATCACCGGCGTGCTGCTCGCCACCGCGCGCGTCGCCGGCGAGACCGCGCCGTTGCTGTTCACCGCGTTGAGCAATCAGTTCTTCAGCCTAGACCTGACCAATCCGGTCGCGAACCTTCCCGTCACCATCAACAACTTCGTGCAGAGCCCTTACGTCTACTGGAAGCAGCTGGCATGGAGCGCCGCCCTGCTGATCACCCTGGCCGTCCTGGCGCTGAACATCGGCGCGAGATTGATCGGCTCTGAGAGGACTGCGAAATGACCACGGTTTCCACCGCCGCCGCGTCTGGCCCGGCCGTTCCCCCACCGAGGATCGATCCGGAGGTGCCGTCGAAGGTCGCGGCCCGTAACCTCAATTTCTATTACGGCCAGCATCACGCGCTGAAGAACATCAACCTGTCGATCGCCGCCAACCGCGTGACGGCCTTCATCGGTCCGTCGGGGTGTGGAAAGTCGACCCTGCTTCGCATCTTCAACCGCATGTACGACCTCTACCCCGGCCAGCGCGTCGAGGGGCGGGTGTTGCTGGACGACACCGACATCCTGGATCCGAAGCTCGATCTCAATCTTCTGCGTGCGCGGGTCGGCATGGTGTTTCAGAAGCCGACGCCGTTTCCGATGACGATCTATGAGAATATCGCCTTCGGCATCCGCCTCTACGAGAGGCTGCCGAAATCGGAAATGGACGGTCGGGTGGAAAAGGCGCTGCGGGACGGCGCCTTGTGGACCGAGGTCAAGGACAAGCTCAATGCAAGCGGGCTCAGCCTCTCCGGCGGTCAGCAGCAGCGTCTGTGCATCGCGCGCACGGTGGCGGTGCGGCCGGAAGTGATCCTGTTCGATGAGCCGTGCTCGGCGCTCGACCCGATCTCGACGGCCAAGGTTGAAGAGCTGATCGCCGAACTCAAAGCGCATTACACGATCGCGATCGTCACCCACAACATGCAGCAGGCGGCGCGCGTATCGGATTACACCTCGTTCATGTATCTCGGCGAGATGATCGAGTTCGGCCCGACTGACAAGCTGTTCACATCGCCGTCGGATCGCCGCACCCAGGATTACATCACCGGCCGTTTCGGCTGAGGCTGCGCGCGGAATCGCGGGGAGAAACTTGATATGGCTTTTGAACACACCGCAAAGGCTTTCGACGACGATCTCCAGGAGCTGACGCGGCTGGTTTCCGAAATGGGCGGACTGGCTGAACGGCAGATCGTGGAGTCGCTGGACGCGCTGATCCGCCGCGACGCCGCTTTGGGCGATCGCGTCGTGGTCGCCGATTCCGAGATCGACCAGTTGCAGCGCATGATCGAGGAGCGCGCCGTGCTCACCATCGCGCGGCGGCAGCCGATGGCGGTGGATCTGCGCGAGATCGTCGGCGCCATGCGGGTCGCGATCGATCTGGAGCGCATCGGCGATCTCGCCAAGAACATGGGCAAGCGCGTGGTCGCGATCGACAGCGATTTCCGTCCGCTGAAACTGATCCGCGGCCTTGAGCATATGACCGATCTGGTGCGGTCGCAGGTCAAGTCGGTGCTCGACGCCTATGCGGCGCACGACCTGCCCGCGGCGATGGCGGTCTGGAAAGGGGATGAGGAGGTGGACGCGATCTGCACCTCCCTGTTCCGCGAACTCCTTACGTACATGATGGAAGACCCGCGCAACATCGGGTTCTGCATTCACCTGATGTTCTGCGCCAAGAATATCGAGCGCATCGGCGACCACGCCACCAATATCGCGGAGACGGTGTTCTACATGATCGAGGGTCAGCAGATCCTCGACAAGCGTCCCAAGGGGGACATGACAGGTTTCGCATCGGCGGCTCCGGGAAACTGAAACGGGATCAGGCGAGACACGATGGGTGCACGCATTCTGGTAGTTGAAGACGAGGAAGCGCTGACGACGCTGCTGCGCTACAATCTTGAAGCGGAAGGTTATGAAGTCGAAACGGTCGTGCGGGGCGATGAGGCGGATACCCGGCTGAAAGAGCGCATCCCCGACCTTGTGGTGCTGGACTGGATGCTGCCGGGCCTGTCCGGCATCGAGCTGTGCCGCCGGCTGCGGGCCCGTTCCGACACCAGGCAGCTTCCGATCATCATGCTCACCGCGCGCGGCGAGGAGAGCGAGCGGGTGCGGGGGCTCGCGACCGGCGCGGATGATTACGTGGTCAAACCGTTCTCGGTGCCGGAGCTGCTGGCGCGGGTGAAAAGCCTGCTGCGGCGCGCGAGCCCGGCGCGGCTGGCGTCGGTCCTGAGCTTTGGCGACATAGAACTCGACCGCGATCGGCACCGTGTCGCGCGTTCCGGCCGTCCGGTCGATCTTGGCCCGACCGAGTATCGGCTGCTGGAGTTTTTTCTCGAGCATCCCGGCCGGGTGTTCAGCCGCGAGCAATTGCTCGACAGCGTCTGGGGCCGTGATGTCTATATCGACGAGCGCACCGTCGACGTTCACATCGGACGGCTGCGCAAGCTGCTCAATCCCGACGGCGAGCTGGATCCGATCCGCACGGTGCGTGGCGCGGGCTACGCGCTGGACGAGCAGTTCGCAAGCGGGGCCGGGTAAGCGCTCCCGGATTCTTATTCGACGCGTTTTCTTCACGCGAACCGGCGCCCGCTTCGCTCGCAAACGCTAGAGCATCGGACCCGAAAGTGGGAACCGGTTTCGGGATAAATCCGATGCTCGAT
>ENA-UOUJ01000808-UOUJ01000808.1-activated-sludge-metagenome-genome-assembly--contig:-NODE-808-length-18567-cov-4.090428_pt1 | contig 18567 bp, 18 predicted proteins | sample MGYA00249839_ERZ747224 | MGnify/ENA primary metagenome ERZ747224 (study PRJEB28782, sample SAMN03220277) | activated sludge metagenome | biome: wastewater; feature: sewage sludge; material...
AACAAAGTGTCCATAGTCAGAGGAGGGTCGCCATAATGCGACCCTTTTTCTATTTAGACTAATTGCGAAAAGTTCCTAACGGCTTTTTTGTTGAAACAATTTTGTTGCGAAGCCTTAAAGGCTTGCTATTTTTATAGCATGAATTTTTTAGATGAATTGAATGAAATACAGCGCGAAGCTGTTGTGAATTTTGAAGGACCAACTTTAATTGTTGCTGGACCAGGTTCAGGCAAAACTCGCGTACTTACTTATAGAATTGCCTATTTGTTACAACAAGGCGCTAGCCCGTTTTCTGTTTTATCACTCACGTTTACCAATAAAGCCGCAGAAGAAATGCGCCATAGAATTGAAAAAATTGCAGGCACCAATGCACGCAGTTTATTTATGGGAACTTTCCACTCGGTTTTTGCGCGCATTTTGCGTGTGGAAGCACCGCGACTTGGCTATCCTTCAAACTTTACCATTTACGATACCGAAGACTCGCGCAGCTTGATTAAGTCTATCATAAAAGAGAAAAATTTAGATGACAAAATTTACAAGCCCAATCAAATTCAATACAGAATTTCCTCGGCAAAAAATGCACTTATTTTACCCGATGATTATCTTTTAGATGCCGAACTTACCGAGGAAGACCGCACTGCAAAAAAACCTGAAACTGGCGCTATTTACAAGGCTTATTGTGAGCGCTGTTTTAAAAGTGGCGCAATGGATTTTGATGATTTGCTTTTGAAAACACACGAAATACTAAACACTTTTCCTGAAGTGCTTTACAAATACCAGCACAAGTTTAAGTATGTTTTAATTGATGAGTTTCAAGATACCAATCCACTGCAATACTCTATTGTGAAACGCATTGCGGATGCATTTCAAAACATTACTGTAGTTGGCGATGATGCGCAAAGCATTTATGCTTTTCGCGGAGCTACTATTGATAATATTTTAAATTTTGAAAAAGATTTTCCAGACTTAAAAGTGTTTAAGCTGGAACAAAACTACCGCAGCACAGAGCAAATTGTAAAAGCTGCCAACAAACTAATTGCGCACAAGAATGGGCAAATTAAAAAAGAAATTTGGACCAGCAACGGCAGTGGAGAAAACATTAAAATTGTGCGCTCACCAAGCGATAAAGAAGAAGGAAAATTTGTTGCCGATAGCATTTTGGAAACTAAAATGCGCAACCGCTTAATAAATAGCGATTTTGCTATTTTATATAGAACCAATGCGCAATCCAGAGTGTTTGAAGAAAGCCTGCGCAGGGTAAATATTCCATATAAAATTTATGGTGGCATGAGTTTTTACCAACGCAAAGAAATTAAAGACTTACTTGCTTATTTAAAACTTGCCATCAACCATTACGATGAAGAAGCGCTCAAACGTGTTATCAATTATCCGGCACGCGGCATTGGACAAACTTCTATTGATAAAATTATCACCACTGCCATAAACGAAGGCAAACGCGCTTGGGATATTTTGGAAACCATAGACTTTCACGATTTTCCTTCGCGCACAAAAAATTCTATTGATGAATTTGTGAGCATGGTTAAAAGTTTTGCGGTGTTGGCTAAAGAAAAAAATGCTTACGAAGTAACAATTCACGCAGCAAAAATAACCACACTGCTTTCGGAGCTTCACAACGATAAAACAGTGGAAGGTTTAAGCCGCTACGAAAACATTCAAGAGCTGCTAAACGGCATAAAGGAATTTGTAGAAGAAGATGTGGTGGGCGAAGGTGAAGACGAAGCCTTGCTTTCAGATAAATCTTTAGGCAGCTATTTGCAAAACATTACACTGCTCACCGGAGATGAAAAAGATAAAGACAATATTGATACCGTGAAACTAATGACCATTCACAGTGCAAAAGGTTTGGAATTTCCTGTGGTGTTTATTGTGGGAATGGAAGAAAATTTATTTCCCGCAGGGCAATCTATTTACAGTTTAGAAGATTTGGAAGAAGAAAGACGATTGTTTTATGTAGCAGTTACTCGCGCAGAGCGTAAACTGTTTTTATCGTATGCTTCAACCAGATATAAATTTGGGAGTTTGCAATATTGCGAGCCAAGCCGCTTTTTAAAAGAAATACCGGAAGAAATTCTTTCCATTTTGGGCGATTTAAAACGTGAACAATCTAAGCAAATGCTTAATAAGCTTTCTACCACTATTAAAGTTCCTACACCTTCGCCTAAACCGCTTACCGGTATAGAAAATTTTGTGCCTGATGATGTGAGTAATCTGCAAACAGGTATGGATGTAATCCATGAAAAATTTGGCGAAGGGAAAGTGATTGCGATGGACGGGCAAGCTGCAAACCGTGTGGCTACTATATTTTTTGAAGGCTTCGGGCAAAAAAAGATTATGCTCAAATTTGCCAAATTAAAGATACTTAAACACAGCTAATGGAATTAACAGAAGCCATAGGAACAGGAGCTGCAATTTGTACTACTACTGCTTTTATTCCGCAAATTATTCAGATAGTAAAAACACGAAATACACAAAGCATTTCACTTACCATGTATTCTATTTTTACACTTGGTGTTTTGCTATGGCTGGTGTATGGTTTGTATCTTAATTCTTTTCCAATAATACTTGCCAATGCTGCCACTTTAGTATTGGCAGGCTGTGTGTTGCTAATGAAAATTTACGATGTGCAAAAAGGTAAAAACAAAGATTGAATTAAAAGCAAAGTCCTTTATGTGTACCATCGCACACCGGCATTTTATCGCTCATTCCACACCGGCAAATAGAAATTTTTTCTCGCTTTGGTAATTCATTTCCTTCTTCATCAATAATAATAAAATCGCCTAAAATAGAAATGGGACCTTTGGGTTTTAAAGTGATAACGCAGGCGGCTTTTTTTTCTTCAGTAAATTCTTCCATAAATATTTTTTAAAGCATTTTAAAATAGATTAAAATGCTATTCCATTACTATTCCCTTTTCTTGATTTACCATGCCATTTTCGCAGCGCAAAATTTTTGCAGGATACTTGCTAATAAGCTGGTAATTATGTGTTGCCATTAAAATGGCGGTGTTGTGTTCGCGATTTATTTTAATGAGCAAACGCATTATTTCATCTGTGGTTTCCGGGTCCAAATTTCCTGTTGGTTCATCGGCTAAAATTAGTGGAGGATTGTTAAGCAATGCGCGTGCTATTACTAGTCGCTGTTGTTCTCCACCGCTTAAATGCAATGGGTGCTTATGTGCTTTATCCAACAAGTTAAACTCAACTAAAAGTTCGTTTATTCTGTTTGAAATAGACTCACTGCTTACCCAGCCGGTAGCTTTTAAAACAAACTCTAAATTTTCGAAAACTGTGAGGTTGTGAAGTAGTTGAAAATCTTGAAAAACAATACCCAATTTTCTTCTAAGCAAAGGAATATTTTTTGCGCCCATTTCGTTTAAGTTAAATCCGCAAACGGTTGCTGTTCCCATTGCAATAGGCAAATCGGCATAAATGGTTTTCATTAAACTGCTTTTGCCGCTTCCTGTTTTGCCAATCAGATAAATAAAATCGCCCTGTTGAACTTCAAACGAAACGTTTACCAATACGGTTTTTTCGCTTTGCTTAATGCTTACGCCATCATACGCTATTACCAATTCTTCTGTGCTCATGCAGCTAAAATAGGAGAAAAATTTAAGTGCTAATTTTCAAATGGGTGTTTTGCCAAAGGCAATTTTGCAAACGGGTGATAATCGCCTTTTAAACCAATAGGTTGTTGTGTGCGAATATCGTGAACAATTTGAATGGAAGAGCGTGCTTGGTCTAAACCAAAACCATTTCCTGCCAAAATATGCTTGTAGCTTTCGGTGTGCAATTCTGTAAAACCATCGCTAAACTCTATTTCTTCGCCTTCGAGTAAAATACTACGATAGGTTTTTTTGCCCTTTGCTCTAAGTTCTTCGGGAACGGTTTCGCTGTTGATACTTAGGAACCAACGCACACGTGCCTTTTCAAACTCCAAAAATCCCGCAGCTCTATCGTGCGTGTGCAGATGCACAATATTTTTTTCAACCTTACCAAAAATAAAGCCAAGCATATCGTAAAAATGAACACCAATATTTGTTGCAATGCCGCCACTTTTGCTGCTATCTCCTTTCCAACTGGTGTAGTACCAATTTCCACGCGAAGTGATGTAAGTTAAGTCGAGATCGTATTTTGTATCGCGTTGGGTGTTGGCTACTTTTTCTTTAAGCGCAATAATGCTTGGGTGTAAGCGCAGTTGCAAAATGTTATATACTTTTTTTCCTGTTTCTTTTTCAAACTCTGCGAGCGAATCAATATTCCAAGGATTTAGCACAAGTGGTTTTTCGCAAATAACATCGGCATTGTTTTTTAGCCCAAAACGAATATGCGAATCGTGCAAATAATTTGGCGAGCAAATACTTACATAATTTACAGGATTGCCCTTGCGTTTTAGCTTATCTACATGCCTATCAAAACGCTCAAATTCAGTAAAAAAATCGGCTTCGGGAAAGTAAGAATCTATAATGCCTACACTATCAAATCTATCAACAGCGGCCACTAAATTATTATTGGTATCTTTAATGGCTTTCATGTGGCGTGGTGCGATGTAGCCGGCAATTCCTATAAGAGCAAAATTCATCTTAAAATGGTAATTTCTATTTTATTTTTTTGAAGAGAACGAAGGTAGTTATTTTTAGTTACTTGTAAATAATACATGCTATTCAAATGGTTTTTTACAGCAAGTAAAAGGAGCATTGAAAATACTATTATTTTACTGTGAGGCAAATAGCAAATAATAAAATATTAAATTTAGTTTCAATTCAAAACACGTTAAAAAATAGAACTATTGTGTTAAAAAAAACACGTTAAATAAAAAAATAAGCCGTTTAAAAAACTTGCAAATCGTTGATATATAACAATTTAGAACTTTATCGAAAAAAACGGACTATAAATGTCATTGATATTCAGTTTGTAATATTGAAATTCTGTTTACATTTGCATTGCAATTATTTCAAAAAAATAAAAAATTAAAACAATGGCTGATAACAAAACACAAGAAACATTACGTAGATTATTTTACGCAAGTGTTGGTTTAGCTACAGAAGTATCTGAAAAAGTACAAGAAGCTGTAGAAGACTTAATTGAAAAAGGAAAAATGAATGAAAAGGACGGTCAAAAAATCGTGAACGAACTTTTCAAAAAAACAGAAGGTCGCAGAGGGCAAATTGAACAAAAGTACAACGAAACTGTAAAGAAATTCGTTCGCTTAGGAGCTTCTGAAGCTGAAAAACTTTCAAAGAAAATTGAGAAATTAGAAAACAAATTGGTTATTAAATCTGCTAAAGTTACTGCAAAACCTGCTGCTAAGCCGGTTGCTAAAAAAGCAGTTGCTAAAAAAGCGGTAGTTGTAAAGAAAGCAGTTGCAAAACCTGCTGCTAAGCCGGTTGCAAAAGCTGCAAACACCACAACTAACGCATAATTAAGTTTTTCGTTTGTCCGTTTTATACTAAGGCTGCCTCCTGCAAAGGGGGCAGTTTTTATTTTAGCACATACGTTTAATCAATGTTGCCACTACGCTAAAATTGGGTTAATTTGTACTAAGAAAAATAATAGAAAAAGTGAGTTTTTTAATTGCAGGACTTGGAAATGTAGGCGATGAATATTCAGGCACCAGACATAATATTGGATTTGACGTTGTAGATAATCTGGCACAAAAAGCAGGAGCAACCTTTGCGCTCGATCGCCATGCCTACTTTGCAACTTACCGTTCGCGCGGCAAAAATATTTACCTTATTAAGCCAACTACTTTTATGAATTTGAGTGGTAAGGCTGTGAGATATTGGATGACAGAATTAAAAATTCAACAACAAAATTTATTGGTTGTTTTAGATGACTTAGCTATTCCTTTTGGCTCTATTCGCTTGCGCGGAAAAGGCGCAGATGGAGGACACAACGGGCTAAAAGACATTGATGCCACGCTTGGCAATGGCAACTACGCACGCTTGCGTTTTGGCATTGGCAGCAACTACCCAAAAGGCGCACAGGTTCATTTTGTTTTAGGAAAATGGAATAATGAAGAGCAAAAGCAACTGCCGGAATTATTGCAAAAATCTGCTGATGCGGCAACGGCTTTTATGTTTGAAGGCTTAGAGCGCGCAATGACAAAGTTCAACAAATAAAAGTTGCTTACAGTGGTTTTGCTTGCTTAAAATATTTCAAGTTGTAAGTAATTGTAACCAAGAAATAGCGCTGTAAAACCTGTGTACGCACATCTTCTAAATACGTTTCGTTTACAGTGCGCGAAATACTACTGTTTTGTCCAAGAATATCGAACACACTTCCTTTTACTTCAAGCGAGCGATCTTTCAAGAACTTATATGCTAACGAGGCATTCCACAAAAAGAAATTTTGGTTGAAACCCTGCGACACTCCTGCATAAACAGTATTATCAATAGAAGTATTAAATACAAATCCTTTCCAGAAATTCCAGTTGAAACTTGCATTCGCATTGTGTGAATAATAGTTGTTATTCTGCTGCTGGCGTAAGCTGTTTTTCACCACATTGTAATTACCCATGTAGCGGATTGTAAAATCAATTTTCTCGTTAATGTTGCTACCTAAAACAAAACCTCCCATTGCACTCATGGTGTTTGAAGTATTAGTGATACCATTTATTAAACTTGGAGTTCGGCTATAAGTAATTCCTGCATGGAAATTCAAATTGCTTTTAAGTGCTTTTACGGGCATACCATAACCAAAAAAACTACGCAAGCCCAAGCTGTTAGAAAGGTTCACCGGTTTAGTCAACTGCGACCCTGCATTCAACATAACATTGTTTTGCAGCAGCGTATCCCTAAGTGCAATAATAGTTGAATTGCCAATATAATTTTGAGTATAAGTAAAAGACACAAAGCCAAAAACACCACGCATGGTATTGTGATCCATGTTATTAAAGCGAACAGAAACAATATGCTGATAGTTCTGCTTTAAATTAGGGTTTCCGGTGCTTATTAAAAGTGGATTTGAATTATCTATTACATTTTGCATTTGCGAAATAGAAGGCGGAGTTGTGCTTGTGCTATAATTTATTCTGATGTTGCCCTGCTTGCTGAAATTGTATTTAAAAGTTGCATTAGGAAGTAAATTGTTGAAAGACTTTTTTACATCGCTTACGTTTGGATAAAGCTGTTTTCCTGTAAGTAGCGCGTATTGCATTTCTGCTCCGATGCTAAAATTTATTTTGTCGGTCTTTGTTTTTAAACGGTAATCGAATCCAACCTTATGTGTCATGTAAGTATTTTCAAAATTGCTTGAAAGCTGTAAGTTCCTTTGGTTGTAATTTTCCGTAACCGTATCTTTATTGAAAGTACTTTTATCTCGTTTGCTCCAACTGTAATTTGGTGTGTAAGTAAACTGCATCATGCTCAAATCGTTTATAGGTTCGGTATAAGCAAAATTTGCAGAGCCTGAATAATTTCTTGTGCTGTTATCTGTTTTTTGATTTAATTCAGTTGTGTCTTGCGCAATAGCAAAACTATTTTTTGAAATAAGAGTGGCATCTCCATCGCTATTGTTTAAATTACCTGTAAGCCCAACCGAGAACGTGCGTCCGGCTTTTGCAAACTTATGCTGAAACAATAAATCTAACGAGCCATTATAGCCAAAATTTTTAGTGCTGTAATTGCTGGAAAGTGAACTGATGGCATTGCCGTCTTTTAAACTGCTTATGCCATCTAAATTGCTCTTTTGGTTGTATTGTTGAATGCTGAGTTTTGGTGTAATGAACAAGGCATTATTGCTGTCTATGGCATATTCAAAACGAAAGTTTAAGCGATGGTTCATATTGCGTGTGGTGGACGCTGAAGTTTCTTTGTAATCGGTAGTTGAATCACCTTGTGCAAAATATTGACGATTGGTTTCGCTACTGTTTTTGTTATCTGTTAGGTTAAAAAAATAGCTTCCGGAAACTTTCACTTTATTGCTCCATTGGTCGCTGTAGTTTATGCCAACAGCCTGCGAAGTGGTAATGCCACCTTGCTGCCCAACCATAAAGTTTCCTGCGGGTGAGTTTTGCAGCATGCCAGGGCGCATTCTACCACCGCGCATTCTACCGGCACCGCTACTTCCCGAAAGCCCCATTAAATCATCCATTGCAAAGTTCTGCTGGTTAATATTGTTGCTCATTGCCAATACCGAAATTCTTCGGTTTCCGTTAAACCAATTCACGGTTGCTCCGGCACTGTAGCGGCTAGCGTTTATATAGCCATAACCGGCATAAACTTTACCAAATACACCATTGTTCATGTTGGGTTTTGTAATAATATTTATAGCGCGTTGGTCGTTGCCATCATTAAAACCAGTGAATCTACTTTGATCGCTTTGCTGGTCGTAAACCTGTATTTTATCTACGGCTTCTGCCGGCAAGTTTTTTAGTGCTGTGCTTGGGTCATCGCCAAAGAATGGTTTTCCATCTACCAATACTTTTTTTATTTCTTCCCCTTTTGCTTTCACGGTTCCATTTTCAACCGTAATACCCGGCATTTTTTGTATTAAATCTTCTGTGCTTGCATCTTTATTCGTTTTAAATGCAGCAGAATTATACTCCGTTGTATCTCCTTTTTGCACTGCCCGCACAGCCGTTTTTTCAATAGTAACACCTTTGAGTTCTTTTACATCTTCTGCCAATAAAATATTGGGCAATGCTATATTTTCGTTCTTGACATTTAATATCGAAAGTTGTGTTTTATAACTTAAGTAGGTATATTTCAGCAAATATTTTCCCGCAGTTACACTCATTGTAAACTTGCCGTTTTCATCAGTAGCCACGCCTTTCACAAAGGTAGAATCCTTTGCTTTTAAAAGCACAACACCCACTCCGGCAAGCGCACTATTGTCGCTTTTATCTAATACAACGCCACTTACATTTACTTGTGCAGATAAAAATTGAACACTAATAAATGTAACAAAGAATAAGGTTAAACGCACGGCAATATTTTACTGCGAAGATATTTTTAAGTATAAATGATGATGCCGAAAAATTGTGAAATAAGAAGCCCTATGAACTGTCGGCTTAGTTTTTCACCTTATCATGAAAGTTGATAATTTTAGAACTTCATAATATGCCTAAAATTCAAGTTCTAAATGCAACTTTAGCGCTCAGGTAAAGCGGTTGATAGTTGATATTATTTGTTGGTATTAAGCAAATTTTTTAGCTCGTCAATTTGCTTTTGTTGTTCTTGAATGGCTTTAATCATTGGCATAATAAATTCTGTATAACGAAGTGTATAGGTTTCGTTACTGTTGCTAGGTATTTCAATACCTGTAAAATTATAACCGCTTTCGCGCATTGCCTTTTCCACATCTTGTGCTATTAAGCCAGTATAGCGTATCTGTTCGGTTTCTTTATGATTAATTTTTTCGATAATAGAATCTGGAGTTCCCCATATTTTGTGTAATTCTGAGGGTTTTACGTTGTATGTTACAGGTTTTAGCTTGGTAATAAAATCCAATCCACTAACATCTTCCTTCACATTAGTTTTATATCTAGCATCACTATATGCTGTTATGCCAGATACTTGCGCACGAATAGAAGAAATAGAAGTATTGCCAAGTGCTATTTGATTGTTGGCAGTGATTTGACCATTTTGAACAGAATGTCCAATCATTGTAATATTTACTCGAGATGCTGTAATTGTTGATGATGCTCCTAAAAAGGTGCAGTTGGAGAAATTGATGCCCGATGCACCAGCTCCCGCATCAAATCCAATAGCTGTATTTCCTTGTCCTATTGTGTTGGAATATAAAGAATTGATACCTACGGAGGTGTTTCCAGTACCCCAAGTATTGTTTTCTTGACTCGATACCCCAAAAGCTGAATTTCCATTTCCAGAAGTATTTTTTAATAGTGCATTTAGCCCGAAAGCTGAATTACTTTCACCGGTAACCAATGCTCCTCCAAGCGCGTATGAGCCAACTGCAGTATTGTTATTTCCGGTGGTGTTTCCATTTAAAACATAACTACCCACAGCAGTGTTGCTGACTCCCGTAGAATTGCTATAGAGCGCGTTAGACCCAATGGCTGTATTGCTATTTCCTATAGTATTGTTTAAGAGTGTTTGATACCCGACACTTGTATTATATGATCCTGTTGTGTTCTTGTGAAGTGCCATAGAACCAACCCCAACAGTTCCAAATGCGCGGTTGTTATATAGCGCACTATCGCCTATTGCTACCGATTTATATGAGCTGCTATTAGCATTTAACATGGCTCTATATCCGATTGCTACTATATTATCTCCATTAAAAACGCTTGCAGCAGAGTTTCCAATTACTACATTTTGATTACCTGTGGAGTTGGAAAACAATGCAGATGCTCCGACAGCAATATTACTTACTCCAGAAGTATTACTCCAAAGAGCAGAATTGCCAACTGCTGTATTTAGACTGCCAGTATTCGTTTTGCCTACACTACCACCAATAAAAACATTTCTACTGTTTGAATTAGGTATTGAGTTTCCTGCTTCATATCCAATTATTACATTTTCAATTGCGCCATTTCCAATATAACCAGATCGAATATTGTTTACTTTTAAAACTAACGCATGATTATCGGTTGTTCCTAAAAAGTTGGTAGTTGAGTTTGTACCTCCATTACCAGTAAGCCCCCAAGCATTTGCTGCGCCATCGGCTCCAGTTGGACCGGTAACTCCAGTAGTGCCTTTGACTCCGGCTGCACCAGTAGCGCCTTTGGCGCCTTGCAATCCTTGTACACCAGTATCGCCTTTTGGCCCTGTAGGTCCTACACTGCCTCCGCTAATTGGCAATATCACAGAGTTGCCTCCGGTTATTGAAAGTGTTTTTGTGCTTCCCTCCCATACTAAGGTTTGTTCATCAGGAGCACTAAGTGCATAGGGAACACTTTCTAACTTGCTTGCTCCCATGCTTACATAATTGTTTCCTCCGGTTACATCAATTTCTACTTGTAAATATTTTACTCCACTTTTCCAATTTATACCAGAAAAAGAGCCTTGTGTGGGTGTTGCCGAGCCTATTACATGTGAAAACAATCCTAATGTATTTGTAGCTGAAGTTAAGGTTTCTGAGTACAAAATATTGCCAGTGGCACCTCCTTCGTGTATGGTAAAACGCAACCCTAAATTTGCATTAGACAAAACATTCCCTGATGCATCGCGCACTACTGATTGATAATTAAACCCTTGCGGAATTTGAGCTTGCAGTTCATGATATGCAAGGTGAAAGAAGAATAGTGCCAAGCTCATAGAAATGTATATTCTCTTCATAATGTTTTTATTAGAATTAAAATTGTTTATACAATTACAGTATTTGATTGCTTAGGTTTAGTAAGTACACACGTTGGTAATATTCGAGCTATTATTAACTATCGTTCCATCAGCTGTGCTATGTGAAAGTTGGCAACCAGCACTGCGAATAGACTCGCAGTTGTTTAATGTTAGTTGAGCTTTTGCTAATTCTCCTACTGCCAAATTTGTGATGCCTGTGCCAAAGCCTAATTCAGCTTGTCCGCCATCGCTTATTATTAGATAATTAAACACATTGTTGGTACTGTTAGAGCGCACTAACATTCCTCTCCACGAACCTGCAACAGCGTTTTCTCCACTTATTTGTACTGGCTTAACGGCTGTGCCATTAATTTTTAATGAAGAAGAGGGGTGAACAATGAATGCAGAGTTTTCACTCATTGTTAAATGAACACCAGATGCCATAGTTGCTGGAGCCTGGAATGAAAGTGTAGAAAGCCCAAAGTAAGGAATAGATGTTTCAACAAAATTTACAGTTTCTGCTACTTCAGCATTAGATGACACTGAATAAATGCCGATATAATTTTTTGTATTTGCAGAGAAAGAGCAAGTGTTGAAAGCAGTATTGTTTAATTGTCCGGCATACATAAACACAGGAAAATTGTTGCACTGCTGTATAGTATTGCTGCTAAAGCCGAAGAGCTTTCCTGTTTCGTTAACCACAAGCCCACTTCCTGCGCTTTTTGAAATGGTTGAGTTACTCATTTTTAACCTTCCCGATACCGCTATTGCGGCATCTTGAATATTAGTTCCTCCTGCAACTTCAACACCTATTGCCCGCATTCCAGCATTTAAAATTTGAAAATGGTTTAACTCGTTGTTAGTACTATTGCTTTCAAAGCTTATACCTAACCAATAATTTTGCGAGACGCTGGAACCTCTCATAATAATTGGCTCTGCTGCTGTGCCATTTGCAGATAATGCTCCGCTATTTGTAACCCTAATGCCACCGCCATTGGAAAATTCAATAGTTACGTTCTTCTCAATAGTATAGACTCCAGAAGAAATTTCCACATCACAATCGCAGATATAATCAACGCCATTTGGATTATGATTAGTAAGTGTAATATTTCCTGAAACTAAACAGTCTAATTTTTTTGCTCCAAGAGGAGTTCTGTCTACTTCTTTTCTACAAGCAGAGAGAAAAAGAGAAATCAACAAGAAGATGAAGAGATTTTTTTTGTTCGTATAATTTTCATTAGTTTGAGTTTATCTCACATAGTGTGAAATGCAATAATGACTATGAAGCATAAAAATTCGCATGGTGAATTGTATTGATTTGTGATGAAAAAGAAGAAGAATTGTGTATAAATATTGAAGATGATTAACCTCAAATATTGATAGAACAAGGCGCATGAAAACACTTGAATTGTTGCAGATTTTAGATAAAAATGAACGAACTGTATTTGTGAGGCAACTAAAGTTACACAAGAGAAAGAGCCTCTATAAACTATATGTGGAGTTACAAAAAGGCAATAATGTGATAGAAAAAGCGCAATTATTTCAAGCTACTTTTGGAACTCCTTATGCTGCTTCTAAAGATTATTTACTACGTAATGAACTACGGCTGCTCAATAATGAAATTGAAAACTTTATAGTGCACCAACCTCTAAAAGAGAGCGATGCACAAATTGAGAAACGAAAAGGGCTTAAGTTCCTAACAAGACTAAGAAATACAGGCAACTATCAACTGTTCAATCAGTACTTCAATGCCGCAGTTGAAGCCAAAAAAAATAAACACGATTATGAAACCTTAATAGACCTATATGCCATTAAAATTGAGTTTCAAATACACCACCAAGAAATTTCAAAAAGAAACTATTTAGATCTCATAGAATTACTTCAACTACAGCAGCAGTTTATGTGGGCTTGGATAAGCGAGATGCAAAGTGAAAATAAACTTAAACAGAATTTTGCTCATCGTGTATTACTTCAGTTAGGAAACACTGCTCAAATATTAGAAACAGATTACCAAGCCAAACTTCCTAAAGAAGCTAACGAATTGACACAATACAATGAGTTAATTGCTAAAAGCTACTTACAGCATGGGCAAGAAAAAATAGAAACATTACTTACAGCTCTAAAACTACAACCAAGAGCATCAGCAATAAGACCGGAGAAAGAAAGAGACGCACTAACAATTTTGGGCAATATTGGACTGGAGTATTTTTTAGAACACCAGTTTGATCAAGCTCACGCCTATTACAAAAAAGCAAATTCATTTATGCATGAGCAGAATCTAAACATCGAGCTTCTGTTTAATTTTTGTGTGAATGCTTTAGCTATTGGAAAGCATAAAGTACTCATTGAAATGGAAGCTAAATATCGCCACCAGATTCAGTTTAATGTTAAGTTGCGTTATCGTTTTTTATACTTTACTGCCATAGCATATTTGTTTGATAACAATCCACAGCAAGCCTTTAACCTTTTAGATCATGAACCGCATAAAAGACCAGAGCATGAATACTATTTTTATAGGTTAGTATATGCGATGGTGTATTTTCAATTAAGAGATTACACCTTAGCTAAACGCGAATTAGAAAATATTTTACAGAGTTTTCGCTTTCGACAATCTGCTCCACAATACGACAAACCTTTGGTAAAATTTATGCTTCGTCTTACCGAAGTAGCAGATATAAAAGGACACGAAAAATATTTTTCTGCTGCGCTCAAAAAAGCTAATATACATCACCATAAAAATTCCAATACTGAGTCGCAGTTCAGCACAATTATTTACACTTGGACAAAGTGGCAATGGAAAGAATTACAAAAGAAAGAAAATTAGAAACTCAAGTTTTAAATCAGCGAAAAAATCCTATCTTTCGATTCATCTCACGGAGAATTTCAAAAAAAATCAAAAGTTTAATAAAGCAACAACTTCATTTTTATTCCCGCAATTAAAAACCAATTTTAGCCACATGAAAAACCGATGGTTATGTGGTGTTTTTTTGCTGATGAGTTTGTGTGCTGTTGCGCAATATCCGCACTACTATACCATAAACGATGAAAACAACTTGCCGAGCAATGTAGTTTACAGTTTGCTTCAAGATGAAAAAGGATTTATTTTTATTGGGTGCGATGCAGGCTTGTATAAGTTTGACGGAGTGCGATATACCCCTGTTTTGTGCGATGGGACACCCAAGCGAAAAACGGCTTAAATTTCTAGTTTGAAAATTCCTATGATTTCACTTTGTTCATTGGTTTTTATCAATAACCTATTGTAGATGTTATTTGAATATGGTGTTTTGAAACTTACTTTATAGATAGTCTTGACTATGTCTATAGCTTGTTCTGTACTGTATTTAGCATGTTTCTCTTTTAAACGTCTTTCTAGTTCTTTATATACTTTGCAAGCTGCAAATGATATACAGATATGAGCTTCTATTCTTCTTTGTAGCCTGTGGTAAATCGGACGTATTTGGAGATCTGATTTCGATATTCTAAAAGTCTTTTCTATTTGCCAAAGCTGACTGTATTGATCTATAACTTCTTCTTTAGTTAATCCTGTATTGGTTATATATCCTTTGAGACCATCCCATTTATCGTCATCAGTGTACCTATCGTAATTGATAGAGATATTTACTTTTCCGTCTATCTGTAAATATTTATTGTAGCCTCTGTTGTTGATGTTTTGCTTGGTAAGTTTTCCTGTGATAATTGCTTTTTCTGGTTTTTCTAATCCTCTTTTTCTATTTTGGGAATCTTTATGTGCTCTGCTCTTTTTATATCCAATAATAAGTTTTTCGTTATCCGAGAGGTTGATAATAAGACTTTCTTTGTCTTGTAATGATAGATTGAGGATTTGCTCGGTCGCCTCTTTATTCATATTCTTAATACGTGCCCCGAGTATGTATTGATAGTTTTTCTCTTTAAGCAATAATATATTCTTGTTGGATAGTAATCCAGCGTCTGCAACCACTATCAGATTTTCAACTTTATACTTTTGGCTGAAGTGGTTGATGACTGGCAATAAGGTATCGCCTTCATATTTATTTCCTTCAAAAATTTCATAATCTAACGGATAGCCTCCAACACTTACCAATAACCCCAATACCATCTGTGGGTGCTGATGCTTCCCATCTTTACTAAATCCTGTTTTCCGCAAATCATCTTCATTGGCGGCTTCATAATATAATGTAGTTACATCATAAAATACCACTGAAAGGTTATTGCCTAACACTTGTAAGGTGTGATGTAGGCTTATCTCCTCTACTTTCGCAATCTGTTCCGAATGAAGTTTATCCAAATACCTGTAAATGCTGTAAACACTTACTTCTATACCTTTGTATTTGAATAAATAATCGGTGGTTTTAAGTTTGCTTACAGGATAAATAAGGCGTGTGATGATTAAGTGTCTGAATAGCTCATCTGCAATAACACCAAAGCCGATGTCGTCAAAAATTTACCCCAACAAGAGTTCTGGACCGACCAGTTCCATCGCATTTAGACTGTTGATGAAAGTATCTACAAAAGATAATTCCTTTTCTTTATCGAATGGAAGCAATGATTGTCCACCATGCGTTTCAATTATTTTTTTTGCTTTCGTTACTAAAAAATCAATCTCAACGGAATCAGTAGAACTACCAACGGTTTGATACAAAATATACTTACCCGAAGATTTATCAATAATCTGTACACTTGTTGATCCACTTTTGTTCTTTTTGCATCTTACAAACATATAATTCAAAGGTAAAAAACAAGCGGGACACCCAAATTGACATCAGCTATTCAATACTGGTAAGGGTTTCAGAGGATGGACTTCAACTACCGCACAAAACAGGAGGTTTGCTTAAATCAGTAGTGAGATTGTAGTCAATTTCAAGCCCTCCCGCTACGTTGTAAATAGCGCTATATCCATTTCTGCCAAGCACGCCAAATCCTCCATTTTGTGCATTGCCTGTAGTAATATTTAAACCCATCAGAGTTACATTGGTTGCTTTGTTGTGTAGCTCCAATATTTCGTCATTTTCAGGATATTCACCCATGTTTTGCCAACATGAACTGCGTAGCATTAACAGTTCTTCAGTTTCTTCAAATTTCCATGCTTGTTTCAATGTTTTTTCTATCACATCTAAAGCATAACTAAACATACGTCTGTGCATCAGCATATGTATGTTTGCTTTCCAGTTTCGAAGAATAGAAAGTTCTGTTGATTCTTAATCGTAGTTGCGCAGACTTTGCAATAGTATTTGTGATAGGTAATGTTTGTCGTCTGCTAATTGCCAAGGCTTCAGCTCTAATTCGGCACAGAGTTCTGCACTATCATACTTTGTTTTGTTTTCAAGACTATTAAAGAGTTTAAGGTAGCGTTTTTCTCCAGGCTGTAAGCCACAAAACATTTTAAAATAGCGCTTTTCATTAGGTTCTAATCCGGCAATTAAACCAATTAAAAAATCTTGCTTTCGCATATATTTTTATAGGAGGCTGCAATAATTCAATGCCGTGAATATATTGTAAGCTTTATGGAAACATAAATAAATATACTACAAACCGTTTCTTTTTTTTGAAAACATACTTCAAAAGAGAATTAAACTCTATATTTTATACGTGTTGAAAACAAGCTGTTTTATAAAACTCTTCTCCGTTTTCGCAAGTTGAGTTTTGTTTATCCCTCTCTGCAAAAGTGGAGAGAGATTTTTTTATTTCACCATATCGGTTTTTATCTACTTTTTTTAACGCTTCTACTACTTAAACCCAAAATGGGTTTCTATATCGTAGCGACAATAAAACAAATTAAAATGAAAAAATTAATGACTATCGCATTGATGCTATTTTTTGCAGTAGCATCTTCTAATGCGCAAGCAACTTTGCAATCTACAGCACAAGTTAAACAAGGTAAATCTGCAAAGCATATAAAAGCCACACCGGAACAGAGAGCGCAAAACGCAGTGGCAAAACTGGACAAAGTGGTAACGCTCACTGCCGACCAAAAAACTAAAGTACAAGCGTTAGCTATCGAACGAGCTAAAAAGGTAGATGAAGTAAGAGCAAAATACAAAGGACAAGAAAATGCTAAAGAAGCAGCCAAAGCCGATTTAGCGCCAATTCGCAAAGAGTTTCGCAAAAATGTGAAGGCTTTGCTTACCCCAGAGCAACTTCAAAAACTAAAAGCTAAGGCAAAAGAACAAAAAACACAGAACGATGCGCTTGATAAAGGCGAATAAAAATCTTTGATAGCAACTATCTCTTATGCAGGCAAAGCACAGATAGTTCAATAAGTGCAGTAAGTTTTATTCCTAAAGTAAAGCTTGCTGCATTTTTAGTTTATTGCTAATTTGTACTAAACAGAAACCTTTTGTTTCAAGATGTGCTAAAATATTCAACATAAATTCAAACAGCTTTGTACATTCGTGCATCTAAAAAAGTGATTTAAGAATATATAGAAATGAATTTACACGAGTATCAAGCAAAAGAATTGCTTAAAAAGAACGGAGCTTCAATTCAAGAGGGTATTGTGGCAGAAACAGTAGAACAAGCCGTAGAAGCAGCAAAGAAATTAGATGAACTTTACAATAGCAAATGGGTGGTGGTGAAAAGCCAAATTCATGCAGGCGGAAGAGGTAAAGGGAAAATTCGCGGCACAGAACAAAATGGTGTAGCACTGGCTAAAAGTTTAGATAAAGTAAAAGAAATTGCAAGTAATATTTTAGGTGGTGTTTTGGTAACCAAACAAACCGGAGCAACCGGAAAAACAGTTCACAAAATATTGGTGGCACAAGATGTTTATTACCCGGGCGAAAGCGAACCGAAAGAATTTTACATCTCTGTTTTAATGGATCGCGGCACAGGCAAAAATGTGTTTATCTATTCTACCGAAGGCGGTATGGATATTGAAGAAGTGGCAGAAAAAACACCGGAATTAGTTCATAAAGAATGGATTGATCCTTCGCAAGGCTTACAAGAATTTCAATGCCGCAGAATTGCATTTAATCTCGGCTTAAGCGGCAACGCTTTTAAAGAAATGACCAAGTTTGTAAAAGCACTTTACAAAACCTACATCACCAGCGATGCTGCAATGGTGGAAATAAATCCGTGCTTAAAAACTTCTGACAATAAAATTATTGCAGTGGACGGAAAAATTTCGTTAGACGATAACGCGCTTTACCGCCATCCTGATTTAGAAGCGTTGCGCGACATTAGCGAAGAAGACCCAACAGAAGTGGAAGCAACCAATGCCGATTTAAACTATGTGCAGTTAGATGGAAACGTTGGCTGTATGGTAAACGGAGCCGGATTGGCAATGGCAACAATGGATATGATAAAACTAA
>ENA-UOUJ01000809-UOUJ01000809.1-activated-sludge-metagenome-genome-assembly--contig:-NODE-809-length-18549-cov-3.656051_pt1 | contig 18549 bp, 19 predicted proteins | sample MGYA00249839_ERZ747224 | MGnify/ENA primary metagenome ERZ747224 (study PRJEB28782, sample SAMN03220277) | activated sludge metagenome | biome: wastewater; feature: sewage sludge; material...
TCGCGCAGGGTCTGGCGGGCCACGGCGGCAACGCGCACGCCCGCGCCCGCATCCTCGGGGCGCCAGTCCCAGGCGAGATCGTCCACCGCATAGGGCGTCAGCCCGTCCAGCGCCGCCCCCACCGCGGCCTGCGGATCGGCAGGTTCCTCGACCGGCAGCGAGGGGTAAAGAATCTGGTCGTCGGGGATGATCAGCTGGACCGGCGCATCCGCCCCGGCTGCGGCAATGGCGCGCAGGCGTGACATGGCATCCCGGAAATCCGGCGCGCCGAAGGCCGCGGTCCCCCGTTCGCGCCAGCTGCGTACGTCGGCTGCCGCGCCGGGTTCGCGTTCCAGAAGATGGACGGCATCGCTGCTGAAGGACAAAGCGAATTCGGGCGCGGGTCGCGTGGTCATCGGCCGGTGCTTTTCATTGTGGCCGGCTCGTCGTTCGGGCGCGATCCGGTCCGTTGCTGCTCGGGTCCATCACTACCCCAAGATGTCTTTCATGGAAAGCGAAACACCGTATCGTGACGGGGCGCGGGCGTTTCGTGCGCACCCCGCCGCGTGGCGCTGCGTTACCGTTTCCACCGCGCGGAACGAAAACCGCGCGCCTCCAGCCCCTTGCGGGGTCCAAGACAAGGATCTGCCCATGCCCCCTTCCCTGCTTTCGCCCGCACCGCTGCTGCGGAGCCTGTGCGCGACCGCGGCGCTGGCCCTGGCCGCCGCGCCTGCGCTTGCCCATCCCGTCCCCATGGGTGCGGGCGCGCATCAGGCCGCATCCACCCTGACCGTCCAGGGCGAGGGGCAGGCATCGGTCGCCCCCGACACCGCCGCGATCTCGCTGGGGGTGACGACGCAGGCGCCGACCGCGGCGCAGGCCATGGCCGACAACGCCGCCCGCCAGAGCGCCGTGATCGAGGCGCTGAAGGGCCACGGGATCGAGCCGCGCGACATCCAGACCGCGGGGCTGAATCTGTCGCCGATGCAGGATTATTCGCGCGAGGGGCAGCCGCCCGTCATCACCGGCTATCAGGCGCAGAACATGGTCATGATCCGCGTGCGCGACATCGCGCGGCTGGGCGGCGTGCTGGACGGGCTGGTGGCGGCGGGCGCCAACGAGGTGCAGGGGATTTCCTTCTCGCGCGAGGATGCGACCGCGACCGAGGACGAAGCCCGCCGCGATGCCGTGGAAAATGCCCGCCACCGGGCCGGGGTTCTGGCCGAGGCCGCAGGGATGAAGCTTGGACGGATGCTGTCGCTGGCCGACAGCAGGCCCCAGTCCGGTCCCGTGCCGGTGATGATGGCGATGGCGCGCGAAGCCGACGCCAAGTCTACCCCCATCGAGGCGGGCGAACTGAACGTGACCGCGCAGGTCTTCGAGATGCTGCCCTCCGGGGGACCCGATGCGGCGCCTGCCTGTCCGATGATGCCCGGCGGCCCGATGATGCATCACGGTCCGGGGCATCATCCGATGATGCATCACGGGCCGGAAGGCGGACCGATGCATTCCCACACCGGCATGATGCCGGGCGGCATGGGCGCTGGCGGGATGCCGGAAGCCAGCGGGGCGCCTGCGCCCTCGGGCAGCGGTGCGGCACCCGCCCGGACACCGCAAGCGCCGCAGGAATCATCCGCTGCAGAGAGCGGACCGGCCGGGGTGGAGGGTTCGGCCTCTTCCTCCGGCACTTCGCCCTCGGGCACCGGGGACGGTGGCGGCGCGGCGGCACAACCGAACTGAGCTTCCGGCTGAAACCTGCTGATGCACAAGACAAAGGGGCGCGAACTGCGCCCCTTCCGCTTCGGACTGTCCCGCTCAGGCCCGGCCCAGCGCCTGATCCAGATCGGCGATGATGTCGCCGGCATCCTCGATCCCGATCGACAGCCGCACCATGTCGGGACCCGCACCCGCGGCGACCTGCTGCGCCTCGGACAGCTGCCGGTGGGTGGTCGAGGCCGAATGGATCGCCAGCGTCCGCGCGTCGCCCAGGTTCGCCACATGCGCGATCATCTTCAGCCCGTCGATCATCCGCACGCAGGCGTCATAGCCGCCCTTTAGCCGGATCGTGAACAGCGCCCCCGCCCCTTTCGGATAAAGCCGCGCCACCCGCTCGGCATAGGGCGAATCCTTCAGTCCGGCATAACTCACCGCCTCGACCCTGCTGTCGGCCTCCAGCCATTCGGCGACCGCTCGCGCGTTTTCCACATGGCGCTGCATCCGCAGGCCCAGCGTCTCGATCCCCATCAGCGTGTAATGGGCGGCCTGCGGGTTCAGGGTCATGCCCAGATCGCGCAGGCCGATGGCGATGGAATGGAAGGTGAAGGCAGCGGGGCCGAAGGTCTCGTGGAACTTCAGCCCGTGATAGGCGGGTTCGGGCGCCGACAGCGACGGGAACCTGTCGGAGGCCGACCAGTCGAACCTGCCGGAATCGATCACCGCCCCACCCATGACCGTGCCGTTCCCGGTCAGGTATTTCGTCATGCTGTGCACGACCAGCGTCGCGCCCTGTTCGATGGGCCGGCACAGCCACGGCGTCGCCAGCGTGTTGTCCACGATCAGGGGAATGCCCGCCTTGTCGGCGATGGCGGCGATGGCCGGGATGTCGGTGACATAGCCGCCGGGGTTGGAAATCGATTCGCAGAAGATCGCGCGCGTCCTGTCGTCGATGGCGGCGCGGACCGCGTCGGTGTCGTCCAGATCGACGAAGGTGCAGGACCAGCCGAAACGGCGGATGGTCTGGCCGAACTGCGTGACCGTGCCGCCGTAAAGCCGGTTCGAGGCCACGATGTTCAGCCCCGGCCCCATCAGCGGAAACAGCGCCATGATCTGCGCCGCGTGCCCCGAGGAACAGCAGACCGCGCCCGCGCCCCCTTCCAGCGCGGCGACGCGGGCCTGCAAGGCGCCGACGGTCGGGTTGGTCAGGCGGGAATAGATATATCCCACCTCCTGAAGGTTGAAGAGCCGCGCGGCATGGTCGGCATCGCGGAACTGATAGGCGGTGGTCTGATAGATCGGGACCTGCAGGGCGCCGGTGGCCGGATCGGCCGCGGTGCCCGCATGGACAGCGGTTGTGTCGAAGCCCATCGGACGGGCAGGCTGGTCGGTCATGTCGGTGGTCCCCCGTTGCGCGGTTCGCGCCTGTGAAATCGCGCGCACCCTAGGACCGGCGCGCGGGGCTTGGCAACTGCGCGCCCGCCGCCATGCCTTGAACCGGAAGGGCCGAGTCGGCACATGATGGGGGCCAACGAAAGGACCCGCCATGACCCTGCCCCGCCCCCAGCCCTCTGCCGTGTTCGATGCCGAAAGCCTGACCGGCACCGCCGATCTGGGAATGCTGCCGGAATGGGACCTGACGGATCTGTATCCCGCCCCCGACGCACCCGAACTGGCCGCGGACATGAAGCGGCTGGAACGCGACTGCGCCGCCTTCGCCGCCGATTACCAGGGGCGGCTGGCAGATCTGACCCCGGCCGAGATGCTGGAATGCGTCGAACGCTATCAGCAGATCGACATCCTCGCCGGGCGGATCATGTCCTATGTGGGCTTGCGCTATTATCAGAACACCACCGACGCGGCCCGCGCCAAGGCGATGGGCGACGCGCAGGCGCGCGTGACGGACGCAACGACGCCGCTGGTGTTCTTCAGCCTGGAATTCAACCGCATCCCCGATGATGTCTATGAGCAGATGTTCAGCGCGCCCTGTGGCCCGTCGCGCTACAAGCCCGTGTTCGACCGGATGCGGGCGATGCGGCCTTATCAGCTGTCGGACGAACTGGAACGCTTCCTGCACGACAACTCGGTTGTCGGCGCCGCCGCCTGGAACCGGCTGTTCGATGAAACCACCGCCGCCCTGACCTTCGACGTGAACGGCGAGGCGCTGGGACTGGAGGCCACGCTGAATCTGCTGACCGACCACGACCGCGCCCGGCGCGAGGCGGGGACAAGGGCGCTGGCGGCGGTCTTTGGCGAACAGGTCAAGCTGTTTTCCCGCATCCACAACACGCTGGCCAAGGAAAAGGCGGTCGAGGACAAGTGGCGCAAGATGCCCACGCCCCAGACCGCGCGGCATCTGTCGAACCATGTCGAACCCGAGGTCGTCCAAGCCCTGCGCAATGCCGTCGTCGCCGCCTATCCGCGGCTGTCGCACCGTTATTACCGGCTGAAGGCGCGCTGGCTCGGCCTCGACAAGCTGCAGGTCTGGGACCGCAACGCGCCGCTGCCGCAGGAAAGCCCCCGGCTGGTCGGCTGGGACGAGGCGCGGGCGACGGTGCTGGATGCCTATGCGGGTTTCGACCTGGAACTGGCGAAGCTGGCCGAGCCGTTCTTTGATCGCGGCTGGATCGATGCGGGCGTGAAGCCCGGCAAGGCGCCCGGCGCCTTCGCGCATCCGACCGTGACGACCGCGCACCCCTACGTCCTGCTGAACTATCTCGGCAAGCCGCGCGACGTGATGACGCTGGCCCATGAACTGGGCCACGGCGTCCACCAGCGGCTGGCGGCGGGACAAGGGGAACTGCTGGCCTCGACGCCGCTGACGCTGGCGGAAACGGCCTCGGTTTTCGGCGAGATGCTGACCTTCCGCGCGCTGCTGGCCAGGACCACCGACCCCGCCCAGCGCAAGGCCCTGCTGGCGGGCAAGGTCGAGGACATGATCAACACCGTCGTCCGCCAGATCGCCTTCTACGACTTCGAATGCCGCCTGCACGCGGCGCGGGCCGAGGGCGAGTTGACCCCTGACGACATCAACGCAATCTGGATGGGCGTGCAGCATGAGTCGCTGGGCGACGCGTTCGAGTTCATGCAGGGCTACGAGACGTTCTGGACCTATGTCCCGCATTTCGTGCATTCGCCCTTCTATGTCTATGCCTATGCCTTCGGGGACGGGCTGGTGAACGCGCTTTACGCCGCCTACGAGGCCGCTCCGCACGGCTTTCAGGAAAAGTACTTCGACATGCTGCGGGCGGGCGGGTCCAGGCATCATTCGGACCTGCTGGCCCCCTTTGGCCTGAACGCCGCCGACCCGGCCTTCTGGGACAAGGGCCTGTCGATGATCGAGGGCTTCATCGACGAGCTTGAGGCGATGGAGGCATGAGCCGGCGGCCCCGCGCATGAGGCTGCTGCGCCGCATCCTTCTGTGGCTGGTCGCGCTGGCAGTTCTGGCTGCCGTCGCGGTCGCGGTCTTTGGTCCCGGACTCATTGCGGGGCGTCTGAACCCGGTCACGGCGGTTCAGCCGTGGCCGGTATCCGAGGCCGCGCGCGCCCTGCACAAACGGCTGGTCATCGCCGACCTGCACGCGGATGCGCTGCTGTGGGACCGCGACCTGTCCACGCGCCGAGGCGAGGGCCATGTGGACCTGCCGCGGCTGGAGGAGGGCAATGTCGCGGTGCAGGTCTTCACCACGGTGACGAAAAGCCCCCGCGGGCAGAACTATGCGGCAAACGAAACCGAGGCCCCCGACAACATCACGCCGCTGGTGATCGGCCAGCTTCGCCCGGTGCAAAGCTGGTTCAGCCTGAAGGAACGCGCACTCGATCAGGCCGCGCGGTTGCGGCGGCTGGCCGAGGCGCATCCCGACCAGTTGCGGCAGATCCTGTCGCGCGACGACCTTGAGGCGCTGCTGGCCGGCCGGGCGAAGGGCGCGCGCGTGATCGGTGCGGTGCTGGGGATGGAAGGCGCGCATCCGCTGGAGGGGCAGCTTTCCAACCTGCAGATCATGGAAAGCGCGGGATTCAGCGTGATCGGCCTGACGCATTTCTTCGACAACGAACTGGGCGGCTCGCTGCACGGGACCACCGGCGCGGGGCTGACCGATTTCGGGCGCGCCGTGGTGGCAGAACTGGTCCGGCGGCATATGGTGATCGACCTCGCCCACGCCTCGCCGCAGATGGTCCGCGACGTGCTGGCGATCCCCGGCACGCGCCCGATGCTGAGCCATACCGGCATCCGCGCCGCCTGCGACACGCCCCGCAACCTGCCCGACGACCTGCTCCGGGACATCGCCGCCAAGGGCGGCATCATCGGCATCGGCTTCTGGGAGGATGTCACCTGCGACGATTCCCCGCGCGGCATCGCCCGTTCCATCAAGGCCGCGATTGCGCTTGTGGGCGAGGATCACGTCGCGCTGGGGTCGGATTGGGACGGATCTGTCGGCGTGCCCTTCGATGCGGCGGGCCTGCCCGCGCTGACGCAGGCGCTGATGGACGAGGGGCTGGCCGAGGCGCAGATTGCCAAGGTCATGGGGGGCAACGTGGTGCGCTATCTCGGGCAGGTGCTGCCCCAGCAATGAGATCAGGTTTTTCTGATGGCATCCAGTCGGTGCCACGCCTCTTTGAAGTCCGCCCGCTCATACGCTTCTGGTTGCAACCAGAAGCTGCTTTTTCCATCCTTGCGGCCATGATGGGCAAGCGCACGGACCTCGGCGGGGGTCATGATCCAGCATGAAGGGTCTGTCAGCGCCCGGTTCACGATGATCCACAGATCGCCCATCAGTCCATCGATGGAACTGCCAAGCGGCACGGGATCGCGTTTCGACAGGGCCTTTATCTGCAACGCGATCATGCAAGTCGCGCCCCGATCATAAGCGATGACGTCCACGCCGCGCGCATTCCGGGCTGTCGGCATGGCGTTCCAGCCACGGCGCGACAATTGATAGCAGACGAAATACATTCCCGCATTGCCGACGATCTGCGTGGGAAACCTGGCTGCCTCCGGTTCAGCGGCGGACAATGTTCACATGCCCCATCTTGCGGCCCGCCTTCACCTCGGCCTTGCCGTACAGATGAATCTGCGTGTCCGGCTGCGCGAGCAATCCCGGCAGGCGGTCCATGTCGTCGCCGATCAGATTTTCCATCATCACGTCCGCATAGCGCCGCCCGTCGCCCAGCGGCAGGCCCGCGACCGCGCGGATGTGCTGCTCGAACTGGTCCACGGCACAACCGGCTTGCGTCCAGTGGCCCGAGTTGTGGACGCGCGGCGCGATCTCGTTCACGATCAGCCCTTGGGGCGTCACGAACAGCTCGACCCCCATGACGCCCACATAGTCCAGCGCCGTGACGATGCGCCCGGCCAGCAGCACCGCATCCGTGACCAGCCGCGCGGGCTGGCCGCAGGGGATGGTGGTGGTGCGCAGGATGCCGTCCCGATGGACGTTCAGGCCGGGGTCATAGGCGGCCACCGCCCCATTCTGCCCCCGCGCCACGATCACGCTGATCTCGGCGCTGAAATCGACGAAGCCCTCCAGCACCGAAGGTGCGTTCACCTGCGCCCATGCCGCGTCAAGGTCGTCGCCTGCGGTGATCCGCACCTGCCCCTTGCCGTCATAGCCGAAGCGCCGCGTCTTCAGGATCGCGCGGTCCTGCCCCTGCATGGCCGCCGCCAGATCGGCAGCCGAATCGACGCGGGCATAGGGGGCGGTGGCCAGGCCCAAGCCGGTCAGGAAGTCCTTTTCCTCCAGCCGGTCCTGGCTGACGGCCAGCGCGCGGCGGTTCGGGCGGATGGGGACGATGCTCTCGATCAGGTCCAGCGCGGATGCGGGGACGTTCTCGAACTCATAGGTCACGACATCGACGCCCGCCGCAAAGGCGCGGATCGCCGCCTCGTCCTCGTAAGGGGCGGTCGTCACCGCATGGGCCACGTCGCCCGCGGGCGCAGGCCCCGGTTCATAAATGTGGCAGCGGTATCCCAGCCGGCTGGCCGCGACCGACAGCATCCGGCCCAGTTGCCCGCCGCCAAGGATGCCGATGGTGGCGCCGGGTTGCAGGGGATCAGTCATCGCTGGGCTCCTCGGGGATGGATGCGGACAGCGCCGCCCGCCAGTCGTCCAGCCGCTGCGCGAGCGCGGGATCGTTCAGCGCAAGGACGCCCGCCGCCATCAGCCCGGCATTGGCCGCCCCCGCTGCACCGATCGCCATGGTGGCCACGGGAAAGCCCCTGGGCATCTGCACGATGGAATAAAGCGAATCGACGCCCCCCAGGGCGCGGGTCTGGACCGGCACGCCGATCACGGGGATGCGGGTCTTGGACGCCATCATGCCCGGCAGATGCGCGGCCCCGCCCGCGCCCGCGATGATGACCTGCAGGCCGCGGCCCACGGCCTCGCCCCCATAGCTCCACAGCCGGTCCGGGGTGCGGTGGGCGCTGACGATCCGCGTCTCGTAACCCACGCCCAGTTCGTCGAGGATCTGCGCCGCCTCGCGCATCGTCGCCCAGTCGGACTGGCTGCCCATGATGATGCCGACCGGAACCGTCATTCCCTGCCCCCTTCTGCGGAAAGCCGGCATCATAGCCAGCGGCGGGACGCGCGCAATCACGCGATGATGTCGGGAGTCAGCTCATCCTCAAGCCGGGCGATCTGGTCCTTCAGCGCCAGCTTCTGCTTTTTCATCCGGCCCAGCGTCATCGAACAGACCACGCCGTCCGCGGCCATGCGGTGGATGGCCTCGTCCAGTTCGCGGTGTTCCCGCTTCAGCCCGGCCAGGCGGGCGCGGGCGATTTCTTCGTGCGACATCTCGTGGCGGGCGTTCATGGCTGGCGTCGTGCTCTGGCTTTCTGCGGCGGGATACAGCCCGCGCTTACAAGGCGATACCACAAACTTGCCGCACTTGCAGCAAGGCTGTTGCATCCACATATCCTGTCATGTCCGGGCTGCCGCATCAGGGGTTCAGACATGCTGTCGCTTTGCGAAGGACGAGAACGATGACCAAGATCAGCCTGGGAACCCACCCCTTCCTGCTGGGCTTCGACCAGCTTGAACGGCTGGCCGAACGTGCGGCCAGGGGGACCGAAGGCTATCCTCCCTATAACATCGAGCAGCACGATCCCGACGGGTTCCGAATCACGCTGGCCGTGGCGGGGTTCTGCCCTGACGATCTGTCCGTCACCATCGAGGACCGCCAACTGGTAATCCGCGGCCGGCAGGCCGAGAGCACGCAGGACCGCGTTTTTCTGCACCGCGGCATCGCCGCGCGCGCCTTCCAGCGCAGTTTCGTGCTGGCCGAAGGGATCAAAGTCGAGGCTGCGGGGTTGGAAAATGGACTGCTTCACATCGATCTGCGCCGCCAGGCGCCGCAAAGCATCGTCCAGACCATACCGATCAGCCGAAAATGAAGGGGATCGCCATGAACATGAAACATGAATTTCCGGACATTGTGGACGGCAACACCGTCTATATCCGCCAGGTCAGCATGGACGCCCTGCCCGCCGAGGTGCGCGCGCAGGCGCCGGGGCTTGAATCGCTCTATGCCGTTCACGGAATCGACGGGGAACGGCTGGCGCTGGTCCGCGACCGGCAGATGGCCTTTCTGCTGGCCCGCCAGAACGAACTGAATCCGGTCAGCGTCCACTGACCGGCCCTGCCGGGAAAGCGGCGGCCGCCTGCTGCTGCGTTTCCAGATAGGGCAGGACAAAGCGCCGCTGCATCAGGCGCGCAACCGCGATACGGTCGCGGTATTTCCGCCGTCCCGTCAGCAGCCCCATCGCCACGCGGCGATTGCGGTTCAGCATGGACAGGCGGCTGTGCCATGCGATGGGCGGCAGCTGGGGCATGAACGGGGCGATCCGGTCCGCGTGAAAGCGCCAGATTTCCCGCATCCGCACGGATGCGCGCCACGGCTTCTGGTTCACGACATAATGCGCAACCGCGATCCGGACCGGCAGGCTGGCCGGCGTATAGGCCGCCGGGTCGGTGAAGACGTTGAAGGCCGGGTCCAGCAACCGGATGCGGTTGCGGCAGGCGATGTTGACTGCCGACTGGTCCTCGTTCCGCAAGGGACGGACAGGATCGGACAGCAAGGACAGGCAGGCGGCCGCGGTATTCTCCTTTCGCCACTGGGGCAGGTTCATCACCAGCAGCCCGGCGTTGACGTATTCGCCCCGCGCAAGCCCCGTCGATTCCAGTTCGCGTATGTCCGGGCTGGGGTCTGGCACGGCGGCGACCAGATGATCGCCCAAAGGCATCTCGGCAAGCGACTGCAACGAAGCCGTCACTGCCATGTCGCAGTCCATGTAAAGGACGCGCGCCTCGTCCGGCATCAGTGCCGGGATCAGCAGCCGCAGAAAGGTGCTGCGGGTCAGATGGGCGCGCTGGACGGGGATCGCGGCAAAGCTGTCCGTGCCGATCTCGATACGCGCAACCTGCACGCCCAGCGCCGGTCCCAGCGCGTCGATGCGGGCGCGATTTTCCGGCGATATGCCCATGTCCAGCACCGTGAAGCGGGCCTTCGGGTTGTGCCAGGCGGCCGAGGCGATCAACACCAGAACGCCGGGCGCGTAATTGTCGTCCGCGCCGGTAACGATGTGCAGGGTCACGGCGCCCCGCCTTCCCAAGCCGCCCGCAGCCAGCCGATGTCGCCGATGCGGCGATACCAGCGCCCGCCCTCTCCGCTCAGGACTTCGGTCATCTTTGGGTTACCTGCGAACAGCACGATCCGCGCGCCCGGCGGCGGGGCGGGGTTGCGCACCCAACTGCGCAGGCCACGGCCCACGCAGTCGTTCTTGAAGCTGACGCACCAGCCGCGGGGCCAGTAGTTCAGCTGGCCCTGCCGGTCGAGGATGTCGCTCAGCATCTGCTGTTCGTGTTCGTAACGCGCCTGCGCCCCGGCGGGATCGGCCAGATAGGTCTCCAGCACCTCGGGATGCGCCCCGACGCGGAACCGGAACATCGAGGAATTGCCGACCATGTGCAGGAAGCGGTCGCGGGCGGGATTGATCCGCCGCAGCGGCTTGGGCCGGAACAGGTCGTCGTCGCGGATGATGCAGAACTCGCCCGGATGGTCGAAGAACGGCCCCAGTCCGTCCAGCACCACCAGATCCAGATCCAGAAACAGCGCCGTCCCCGTCAGCCCCTGAAGATCGCGGGCGAACAGCGCGAGCTTGCGCCAGCGCGTGTCCCCCGATCCCGGCGGCAGCCGCAGTTCGGGCAAGGGCCGCGCCTCGATTTCCGCGTCCAGTTCCGTGGCATCGTCGGTGAAGCAGATGAACCGGTGCGGCCGCGTCAGATGCCGCCGCACCCCGCGCGCCAGATTGTTCACGTCCCGCGCGCCGTAAAGCGTGCCCCACTTCATGCACAGCACAAGAACTGGATCGGTCATGGCGGGTCCCGACGGAAAAACGCCCACCGGTCAGACCGGAGGGCGCAAGCGAAGTCAAGGACGGCGGGATCAGGACAGGCCGATCAGGCCCATCGCCTCCAGCTTCAGCAGCACCTGATGGGCGGCGTTGTCCACGTCGCGGCCTTCGGTATCGACGCGCAGCTCGGGCTTTTCGGGCGCCTCATAGGGGTCCGAGATGCCGGTGAACTCCTTGATCTTGCCTTCGCGGGCCAGCTTGTAGAGGCCCTTGCGGTCGCGGCGCTCGCATTCCTCAAGGCTGGTCGCGACGTGGATTTCCACGAAGGCGCCGTTGGCCTCGACCATCTCGCGCACGGCGCGGCGGGTCGCGGTATAGGGCGCGATCGGCGCGCAGATCGCGATGCCGCCGTTCTTGGTGATTTCCGACGCGACATAGCCGATGCGCTTGATGTTGATGTCGCGGTGTTCCTTGCTGAACCCCAGTTCCGACGACAGATGCTTGCGCACCACATCCCCGTCGAGCAGCGTCACCGGACGCCCGCCCATCTCCATCAGCTTGACCATCAGCGCATTGCCGATGGTGGACTTGCCCGACCCGGACAGGCCGGTGAAGAAGACCGTGAAGCCCTGCCTGTGGCGCGGGGGCGAGGTGCGGCGCAACTGCTCCACCACCTCGGGAAAGCTGAACCATTCCGGGATCTCCAGCCCCTCGCGCAGGCGGCGGCGCAGTTCGGTGCCGGAAATGTTCAGCACGGTCGCGCCCGGCTCGACCTCGTCGGCGGGTTCGTATTGCGCGCGTTCCTGGACATAGACCATCTGTTTGAAATCGACCATCTCGATGCCGATTTCGTCCTGGTGCTTGCGAAACAGTTCCTGCGCGTCATAGGGACCATAGAAATCAACGCCCTGGCTGTTCTTGCCCGGCCCGGCATGGTCGCGGCCCACGATCATGTGGGTCAGGCCGTGGTTGCGGCGGATGATGCCGTGCCATACCGCCTCGCGCGGGCCGGCCATCCGCATCGCCAGATTCAGCAGCGACAGATGCGTGGTCGCCGCCGGATATTTGTCCAGCACCGCCTCGTAACAGCGGACGCGGGTGAAATGGTCCACGTCGCCGGGCTTGGTCATGCCGACGACCGGATGGATCAGCAGGTTCGCCTGCGCCTCGCGCGCGGCGCGGAAGGTCAGTTCCTGATGCGCCCGGTGCAGCGGGTTGCGGGTCTGGAACGCCACGATGCGGCGCCAGCCCAGCTTGCGGAAATAGGCGCGCAGCTCGTTCGGCGTGTCGCGGCGGCCGCGGAAATCGTAATGCGTCGGCGGCTGGATGCCGGTGATCGGCCCGCCCAGATAGACCGGCCCCGCAACATTGTGCAGATAGTTGATCGACGGATGCGCCACATCGTCCGCGCCCGCGCCGAAGACCTTTTCGGCCTCGCGCTTCTTGTTGGGCACCCATTTGTCGGTGACCGACAGGATCGCCAGGATCACCCCTTCCTGATCGCGCAGGGCGATGTCAGTGCCCGGCTCGATGCTGTCGGCAAAGGCTTCGCCCACATCCAGCGTGATCGGCATCGGCCAGAACGCGCCCGAGGTCAGGTGCATGTCCTCGACCACGCTGTCGTAATCGGCCTCGGTCAGGAAACCCTTCAGCGGGTAAAAGCCGCCGTTCATCAGCAGTTCCAGATCGCAGATCTGGCGCGGGGTCAGATCCCAGGAGGGCATGTTGCCCGCATCGACCTTCAGCTTCTGCGCCGAATCGGCGTTGACGTAAAGTTCGGGAATTGGCGCAAGGTTTGGCTGCTGAATCATCTGCCCACTCGAATGTTCTGACGTTGCCATGTGCCGGGGCGCTGGCCGGGGCACGGCTGTGCGCCCCTTAGCCGCCATGCCGAACCTCTGCAATCTGACGCTGCGCGAAAAATTCGCTGCGTTGCAGCAAAGTCAGCCTTCGGCCAGCCCCTGCGCCGCCAGCCAGTGCTCGGCATCCAGCGCCGCCATGCAGCCCATTCCAGCGCTGGTGACTGCCTGGCGATAGGTGTCGTCGGTCAGGTCGCCCGCGGCAAAGACGCCGGGAACCGAGGTGCGGGTGCTGCCCGGTTCCACCCGGACATAGCCGCCCTCGCGCAGGTCAAGCTGTCCCTTGACCAGTTCGGATGCGGGCGAATGGCCGATGGCGATGAACACCCCGTCGGCCGGGATCGGCCGGAGGCTGCCGTCGATGGTGGACCGCAGCACCGCCCCGGTCACGCCCAGCGGGTTTTCGTCGCCGGTGATCTCGGCCAGTTCGTGATTCCACAGCATCTCGATCTTGGGGTGGCGGAACAGGCGGTCCTGAAGGATGCGTTCGGCGCGCAGGCTGCCCCTGCGATGGACCAGCGTGACCTTGCTGGCGAAATTGGTCAGGAACAGCGCCTCCTCGACCGCGGTGTTGCCGCCGCCGATGACCAGAACCTCTTTCCCGCGATAAAAGAACCCGTCGCAGGTGGCGCAGGCGGAAACGCCAAAGCCCTGGAACCGCGCCTCGCTGGGCAGGCCCAGCCAGCGCGCCTGCGCCCCGGTCGCCAGGATCACCGCATCCGCCGTCATCCGCGCGCCGCTGTCGCATTCGACGGCAAAGGGACGCTGCGACAAATCAAGCCGCGTCACCGTGTCGGTCACGACCTCGGCCCCCATGGCGCGGGCATGCGCCTCCATCCGCACCATCAGGTCGGGGCCCTGGACCTCGGTGTCGCCGGGCCAGTTCTCGACCTCGGTGGTGATGGTCAGCTGGCCGCCGGGCTGCATCCCCTGGATCAGCCGCGGCTTCAGCATCGCGCGCGCGGCATAGACCGCCGCCGTGTATCCGGCGGGGCCGGAGCCGATGATGAGCAGGCGCAGATGGTCGCGGGCGGGGGCAGCTTCGGCAGTCATGTCGGGGCCTTTCTGTGGGTTGCGCCAGACCTAATCCCCGGCGACCCCGGCTGCAATCCGGGCGCGGTCCGCGAAAGAATGTTGCGCATCCCCCCTGCGCCATGTAGGAAATCGGCGGTTTTTCGGGATGCGAGGGTAACATGACTGCCAACAGGCTGGACGACATCGACCGCCGCATCCTGGCCGAGCTGCAGGCCGACGGCCGCATGACCAATGTGGAACTGGCCCGCCGCGTCGGGATTTCCGCGCCGCCCTGCCTGCGCCGCGTCCGCACGCTGGAGGAAGCGGGCTTCATCCGCGGCTATCACGCCGACATCAACCCGCGCGAACTGGGGTTCGAGGTGCAGGTCTTTGCCATGGTGCGCCTGCACAGCCAGTCCGAACGCGACCTGACCGCGTTCGAAAACCGCGCCCGCGAGTGGGCGCTGGTCCGCGAATGCCACATGCTGAACGGGGAAATCGACTTCATCCTGAAATGCGTGGCGCCCGACCTGTCCACCTTCCAGCGCTTCCTGACCGACCAGCTGACCGCCGCCGACAACGTCGCCAGCGTCAAGACCAGCCTGGTGATCCGCTGCGCCAAGGACGAGCCGGGCGTGCCCTTCGAGGTGGTGGAACAGCGCCAGCGCGCCTGAAGGTCACAGGGCGATGGCCGAGATCAGCCGGCCGTAATCCGCCTCGGCCAGATGGATACTGCGGCGATAGGAGAAGAATCGCCCGGGGTCGGAATAGGTGCAATGGCCGCACCATTCCGCATCGACATCCAGCGCGCGCAGCCGGGACAGACCGAATCCGGGCAGGTCGAACAGCGGCCGTCCCTGCGGCCCGCCGGCGAAGAAACGCACATAAGCCGGGTCCTCGATCAGGAAGGCGTCCATGAAATCCTCGCCGACCTCATAGGCGCGCTGGCTGATCGTGGGGCCGATCACGGCGCGGATGTCGTGGGCGCCAAGGCGGCGCATCGCCTCGACCGTGGCCTCCAGCACACCGTCCAGCGCGCCTTTCCAGCCCGCATGAACCGCCCCGATCACGCCAGCCTTCCGGTCGGCCAGCAGGACCGGCTGGCAATCGGCGGTCAGCACGGCAAGGGCAATACCGGGCTGGCTCGTCACCAGCGCATCGGCGCGGCGGGTGGCGATCTCGGCCAGGTCGTCGCCCGCCTTCAGCGTCACGACATCGGGGGAGTGGACCTGATGGACGGTCGCCAGCCGGTCGGCGGGCACGCCCATCGCATCCGCCACGCGGGCGCGGTTGACGGTGACGATTGCCTGCTGGTCGGACGATCCCCGGCCGCAGTTCAGCCCGGTAAACAACCCCGACGAGGCCCCGCCCTTGCGGGTGAAGAAGCCGTGGCGGACGCCGGTCAGCAAGGGATGGGTCAGGATTTCCAGCGTCGTCTGCATCGGCCTATCCGGTGGTCGGGGCAAGGGACAGGGGCGCAAAGCCCGGCGGCGGGGTGGCGGTGCGCGGCCAGACGGCCATCGCCTTGAACAGGTGGCCCATCTGCGCGGGGTGGGTCAAGCGATGAAGCGCAGCCGGGGCGCCGGAGTCGCCGCTGTCCGCCAGCCGCGCCGCCCGCCCTGCGATGCCAAGGGACAGAAGCCACTCGCCCTGCGGCACCGGCGCGGATACTGCCGCCCCTGCCGACACCGCCGCGGCGGCCAGGGGGGCGAAATCGACATGCGCGGTCAGATCGGCCTCACCCGGATGCTCCAGCGGGCCTTCCGGCACATGCGCCCGCAGCGCCTGGAAACTGTCGCCGCGCCCGTTCCAGGTGCCATAGTCGATCACGAAGGCGGCACCGCCGTGACGGGCGATCCGGTCCGCCACGGCGGTCATGACGGGCAGCGCCTCGGTGCAGGTTTCCCAGATTTCTCCCTCGGACGCCTGCCGCGCCATCGCCACCGGCGGGGCCAGCGCCAGCGTCAGCGCGCCTGCGTCGTCCAGCGTCACCATCCGCTCTGCCCAGCCGTCCGTGACCCGCTGGAACTGCCGGATCGGCAGCGCATCGAAGAACTCGTTCGCCAGCAGGAACAATGGCCTGTCGGGAAGATCCGATGCGGAATCGAGATGTTCGTCCGCCCCCAGCCGGTCGCGCTGGATCTGCCGCAGATGGGGCGAGGCCTCGACCAGCGCGATCCGCGCGCCCGCGGCAAAACCCGGCACGCCGCGTGTCGCGCGCAGCACGTCGGCCATCAGCGTCCCCCGCCCCGGCCCCAGTTCGGCCAGCGTGAAGGGCGCGGGCGACCCCTGATCCAGCCACGCCTGCGCCAGCGCCAGCCCGACCATTTCCCCGAACATCTGGCTGATTTCCGGCGCGGTGATGAAATCGCCCCCCGCGCCGAACGGATCGCGCGTCGCGTAATAGCCGTGATCCGGGTGCAGCAGGCACAGCCGCATATAATCGTCCAGCCGCATCGGCCCCTGCGCCGCGATGCGGCCTGCGATGATGCGGGCAAGCGGCGTCATCGCCCCCGCCGCGCCCACAGCACGAACCCAAGGCCCACGAGGATCATCGGCAGCGACAGCAACTGACCCATCGTCAGCCCCCAGACCGGGCCACCCAGCACATGCCCCCACGGATTGTCCGGGGTGACGAACTGCGCGTCGGCCTGACGGAAGAACTCGACCACGAAGCGCGCAAGTCCGTATCCCGCCAGGAATACCCCCAGCGCCAGCCCCGGACGGCGCAGGCCCCCGCGGCGGACCAGCCACAGCAGGGCAAGGCCCAGCAGGATGCCCTCCATCCCCGCCTCGTAAAGCTGGCTGGGGTGGCGGGCGCAGGGACCGGCAACGCCGGGACAGTCCTGCGCGGCCTCGCCCGGAAAGATCACGCCCCAGGGCAGCGTCGTGGGACGGCCCCACAATTCGGCGTTGATGAAATTGGCGATTCGGCCCAGGAACAGCCCGACCGGCGTCGCCACCGCCAGCGCATCGGCCAGCCGCAGGGCCGCGATGCCATTGCGGCGGGCAAACAGCCAGGCGGCGATGACGACCCCCAGGAAGCCGCCGTGGAAGGACATGCCGCCCTGCCACAGGATCGGGATCTGGCCGGGATTGGCCAGGTAATAAGCCGGTTCATAGAACAGCACGAACCCCAGCCGCCCACCAAGGACGACGCCCGCGACGATCCAGGTCAGCAGTTCCTCGACCTGTTCGGGGGCCATCGGCGCGTTGCCGCCCCACAGACGCGGGCGCCGCATCAGCATCACGATGATGCGCCAGCCGACGACCAGCCCGACCAGATAGGCCATCGCATACCAGCGCAGGGCGAATTCGCGCCCGAACAGCGTGATGGCGAAGATGTCGGGCGACAGGTCGGGAAAGGGGATCATCGGCACCTCTGGGATCGGGGGGTGCTTGGCCGGGCGGGGGAACCGTGTCAACCGGGGCGCATTGAAGCCATGGCCCGACGGGGTCATATATGAACCAACGCTTGTTGAAGGATCATCCCATGACCGGCCAGAACCGCATCTTCGACGACCTGTCGCGCCTGATGACCAATGCGATGGGCGTGGCCCAGGGCGCCAAGGACGAGGCCGAAACCGCGCTCAAGGGCTGGGTGGACCGCTGGCTGGCCGAGCGCGACTTCGTCACCCGCGAGGAATTCGAGGCCGTCCGTGAAATGACCATCAAGGCCCGGACCGAAAACGCCGAACTGCGCGCGATGATCCAGGCGATGGGCGGCCAGCCGCAGACGGGCAATGCGCCCGCGCCGGTTGCCCCCGTGTCCGAGGTCGAGGCGCCCGCCTCTGCGATGACAGCCGGCGATTCGGCCTCTGCCGCTGCCTCCACGGGGCAGGCCGCGCCGGGCCATGCCCCGCATGTGTCCGAGGTCGAGGCACCTCCTTCCGCGATGAAGGCGACCGATGCGGCCGCGGCGCGTCCGGCTGGCACAGCCGTATCGGAGGTCGAGGCACCGCCCTCGGCAATGACGGCTGGCAACGCATCCTCGAGTGAAACCCTGACAGAAGAGGTTGCGCCGGTGTCAGAGGTCGAAGCCCCGCCTTCGGCAATGGTTGCCGATGAATCGGCCTTGGCCGACAGGAATCGGGGTCAGGCCGGGGCGGATTCTGCAAGGAAAGACGGGCGTTGAACGGGTGCGGGCGGTCTTGGTTCCGGCTTGCGAGGCGGGGGCTCCACTCACCCGCCTTGTCGCGTCGAGGGGGGCGCCTGCCCGCGTCCTGAAATCGGCAGGGCGAACAGCAAAGGCGCGTTGCCCGGTCTGAGATCACGAGGATCGGCGCTGAGTCTGCCTCGCCCTTGCACAGCCCTCCTGCGCCGTGCGCGGCAAGACGGATTATCCCAAGACGCATGTCGCCCGCCGGTCACCCGCTGCGACGCGCCTCTCAAGGCAGGCCGCACAGAGGTATCTTTCTTGATGCGCGCAGCCCCGAACAGGCAAATAGCCTGCCGGGCCGTCAGGGTGCAACGTTTTGACGCAGGACGCCGGCGCGGTCATAGAGCAGGATTTCACCCCCCTCTCCCACAACGACAGTCCAGTCGCGGGCAAAGGTGACGGCGGCGGGACGCGTTCCCGCGGGCAGGGCGATCTGTGGCGGCAGCTGCGGCAGCGGTTGCTGTGGCGGGTTT
>ENA-UOUJ01000810-UOUJ01000810.1-activated-sludge-metagenome-genome-assembly--contig:-NODE-810-length-18540-cov-6.020287_pt1 | contig 18540 bp, 14 predicted proteins | sample MGYA00249839_ERZ747224 | MGnify/ENA primary metagenome ERZ747224 (study PRJEB28782, sample SAMN03220277) | activated sludge metagenome | biome: wastewater; feature: sewage sludge; material...
ACAATGCCTAACCTAAACAGTCCATCATAGAACTATAAAACCACGGTCATTCTCGTAGCCTTTTTTGATCGTCATTTCGCAGCGAAGCGGAGAAATCTCACCGTTCAGGAAGCAAAAGATTTCTCACTTCGCCTCATTCTAATCTTCATACCTTTTCATTCCTCTCAACCTCAACCTCAACCTTGATACAAAAAAGTAACAAAAAAAATCAAGGCTGTGCATTTATTTAAATTCATGCCTGTAATTTTATTTTTATATCAAGGCGTATATGCGGTAACTTTGTAACACATAGCGATTGAGTTAAATAATATTGCCTTGAAATCTAATGTTTTATTGACAGGGTTTTTTTCTGCTATTCTGTTGATAGCCCTGCAAACCATTGGCCAACCCTTTGATTTTTCAAAAATTAATAGCAACACAAAGGCAGATATAATGCAGATGGAAGCAGATGCTGAGGGCAAAGATGTATATTATCTGGCTAATAAACTTTATCGCCTAACCGATAGTGGCGCAGTAAAAATAAATATACTTGATGAAAATGCATTTAAATGCTTTTATCCGGTTTCTAAAAGCAACTTTTGGCTTTCACTGGTTTTGCCAAACTATGGTTCTGTGCTGTATCATTATGTAGGGGGGCTACTATTTCACATTCCCAACCCATTTTCTAATACCATTAATTTAATTCATTCTTATGGTTCCGACAAGTTTATTATGTCGGCTTTGCTCGAAACAGCTGTTTATGAAAAAGGGCGATTTTATCCTTTAATGCCCGCTCCATCAAGAAATTCTTTTGCAAAATTTTTTCTTACAGACACTTCCGTCATTTGGTTAATAGACCATTATCACAAGCTGTTTCAATACAGGCATGGCCGCTATCACGAGTATTTGCCCGATAAAACGATTACTGATTTTAGTTTTCATAACATTAATTCAGGGATCATACTCGCCAAAGATGAGCTGTATAGCATGACGGGGCAGGGCGTTAAATTATTATACAAAAACAGCTTATTAAATGATGTTCAAAAAATACTTTGGTTGCCTGACAAGAGGCTGATTATGGTGGGGAAAGACGGATTTATACTCTTATTTGCCAATAACAAGCTCGTACAAATTCAAAACGACTATAAGGAAAATCTGAATCATATTGTTTTTACTCCGCCCGACAATATCTGGATTGGCGGGGAAAAAGGTATAATTCTTTACAGTGGGTCAAAAAAGTATAAATCGGACCCAAAAATAAGAACCAGTTTTACAGCCACCAACCTGGTTTCTTATGCAGTACCGCTCAATAATGAATACGGGGTTGCGTTGGCTGATTTTAACGGAGACGGTAAAACAGATATTTATGCAGTGAGAATTTATGAGCAGAACAGATTGTTTATCAATTATTTTCAGAATAAGGCAGCTCCCGAACAATCATTTAATGATGAAGTAACAAAAAGAAATGCTACCGGAGCAACCAGCAGTTCCGAAAAAACAGCCAAAGAACTAAAACTGGGTGTGGCAGTAGCAGATATAGACAATGACAATGATCAGGATATTTACTTATGCTACCTGGTGGCAACCAACCGTTTGTTATTAAACAAAGGAAATGGATTTTTCAGAAATGTGTCTGAAAAGAAAAAGAGAGCCTGCATGGATATGAATCGCTCTAATGCGGCAGTCTTTGCAGATGTGGACAATGATGGCGATCTTGACCTTTTTGTTACCAGCGAAGAAGGCAGCAACCGTTTGTTTCTAAATGATGGCACCGGACATTTTGCCGATATAACCCAAACTTCGGGTTTGGCTTCTACGGGTGGCGGCATGTGTGCCTCGTTTGCCGATGTAAATAATGACGGCCTTCCCGATCTTGCCGTTTCTTTCTGGCATCCTCAAAATAAATTATATATTAATGAATCAAAAAACGGAAAAGTTCGGTTTAGAGATATTACTTCGGAAACAGATATTGCAAAAGCGTCTCCGGCAAAAAGTAATGCTGTTACATTTGCCGATGTAAATAATGACGGCTTTATTGATCTTTTTATAGCTAACAGAAAGAGCCCCAATAGATTATATATTAATAATGGTAAAGGTATTTTTATAGATAAAACAGATACCTATTTTAAGCCGGAAGATTACCTGACCAATGGCGCTGTTTTTGCAGATTTTAATCTGGATGGTTATTTAGATTTATATCTTACTAATGTAGGTGAAAATGTTTTGTACAAAAACATCAACGGTCAATATTTTGAGGATGTTACCGCTGCTTACGGGGCAGAGCTGAGTGGCTATGGAACCGGATCTGCAGTGGCAGATATTGATAATGACGGCGACCCTGATATTTACACCGCTACTTATGTTAATGGCGACAGTAAATTGTTAATAAACGATACCGAAAAAAATAGTTTTATCAAACTGAAACTGAAAGGAGTAATTTCCAATAAAGACGCTATTGGCGCCAAAGTGTGGCTTTACAAAAAACAGACGAATGGCATGCCGCCTGTTTTGGCAGGTTACAGGGAAATGACCTGCGGAAATAGTTATTCATCCTCCTCGGCAAAGGAAATTATTTTTGGCTGTGCAGAACAGGCTGATTATTATGCACTTATCAAATTTCCAACAACAAAAGACACCATAAAAACAGAAATCCTGCATGCAGGCGAAACGCTGGTGGTTAAAGAAATGGAAGGTCCAAAAGCATTTTTTATAAATACAGGAACCGGTATTTTATTGTTTTTTAAAAATCGTGAAAACCATCCGGAGTTTATAAAACTAATTTTTTTGGCAGTCATGTTGTTTCTTTATAATTATTTTAACCGCCGCACTGTTTTGAACATTGCCAGGATTCAATGGTTTGTAATGGGAATGATTTTTTTACTTTTCGTAATATTAAACGGCCTTTATCTTTTTGAATGGCCTTCATTTGATTATTTTATGCCCTTCTTGATATCAATGGTGTTATTAATTATTTTTCACCTTGTTATTACCCGTTATATTTCTCAAAAGCAGGCTACTCTTGAAAAGCAGGAAATTCGCAATAAGATTTCAAGAGATCTTCATGATGATCTGGCATCCACTCTGGGCAGTATCTCTATCTATTCCAATACTTTGGAATTTACAAATAACGCTCAGGATATTAATTTGCCAAAAAAAATTGCAGGACTCAGCCAGATGGCTTTGCAGTCTATTTCTGATATCATCTGGATGACTGCTCCCAGAAATGATACCCTTCAAAGCCTGATATCCAAGCTTAACAGTATGATGTACGAACTGTTTGAAGATAATAAAATTCAATTTGCTTCTGCTATTCAGATTCCTGATAAAGAAATAGTTGTGGAAGAAAAACTACGTAATAATGTATTTTTGATTTTGAAGGAAGCCGCACACAATATCCTGAAACACGCACAAGCAAAAAGAGTGGTTTTTGAAGTGAAGTTTCTTAATGATTTTTTTTTTATTTCATTAAACGACAATGGAAAGGGAATAGATGATACAGCAAATATTTCATCGGGAAACGGGTTGATAAATATGAGGGCAAGAGCCTTAGAATCGGACATTGATTTAACCATCAATACCCATGAGCAAAAAGGCACAACAATCGGATTGAGGTTTAAAATATGACCCAAACAGGCTATTTTTTCCTGATTCATTAAGATTTAACTTTGAATAAAAACACAATGGCTATAACAATTGGTTTGGTTGAAGATCATTCTGAGTTTAGAAAAAGTCTGGAATACCTCATCAGCCCACATCAAAAATTCAAAATTATCTGGTCTTGTTCATCTGTAGAGGAAGCGTTGAATAAGTATGAAGACGTAAATGTAATATTATTAGATATTAATCTGCCGGGAGTTTCAGGTATTGAGGCAATCACCTTATTTAAACAAAAATATCCTGTTCCCAAAATCATTATGCTCACAATACTTGAAGACGATAAGCATGTGTTGGAAGCTATTAAGAAAGGTGCCGATGGTTATATTTTGAAAAAAGCAAACCCTCAGAAAATATTGGATGGAATAGAAAATGTACAAGCGGGCGGTGCAGCGCTTACGCCCATGATTGCCAGGCAGATTATGGCGTTTTTAAGACCTGACTTTAAGCAGGAGGAACAGTATTCGTCGTTGACGCCGCGCGAGAAAGAAATTCTGACGCTTGTAGCAATGGGTGTAACTACTGAAGTTATCGGTGAAAAATTATTTATCTCTGCACAAACTGTGCGAAATCATATAAAGAATATTTATGAAAAACTTCAGGTACACTCACGCGCGCAGATGGTGGCCAAAGCTTACAAGGATAAATTAATATGAATGTTTGAAAGCAGACTATAAGATTTAATCTGCTTTTTTCACTTCTTTTTTAAAAACGCCGGCAATCAAATAACCCATCAGTGAACCATACAATGTGCTGTTGATTGGTTTTGAGGTAATCATACAGGTACCGGTTTGGCATCCCACGTATTTCCAATATAAATAACCGCCCACTGCGCCAATAAAAACACCGATAACAGATAGGCGGTTATTTTTTAACCAGGTAATCATGGTTTTATTTTTTTAAGCGATTTACTTTGTGCCAGGCGCCACCGTTATGCACATTCGGGATACCGTTGCGTGATAAAATGGCTTTGGCCTGAGAGCTACGCATGCCACTGGCGCAAAATACCACTACATTCTTTTTATTTTTGAATTTTGAAAGATTGCTTTGCAAAGTATTTAATGGAATATTTACGGCTCCCTTCACACTTCCGCTTCTAAATTCACCGGTTGTTCTTACATCTACCAGATAAGCGCCATCATTGATGATGGCTTCCAGTTCGGCGCTGTTGTCGCTAAATAATTTTTTAAAAAATCCTAACATGTTTTTTTAATAAAGTTTAAATAATTGAAATTCAATGTTATATAAGAATATCTTCACAATCCTGTTGTTGCTTTAAGTCTTTTTCTAAAGCATTGTTGTAGGGCACACATAATTGGAGAGGTTAAACAAGCCTGAGTTTTTAATCTCTTTAAATCCGCTCATCACATCTACCAGATTATTGTAACCTCTGGCTCGAAGGATAGAAATGAAGGTCATGCTGCGATAACCTCCGGCGCAATGCACGTAAGTAATTTCTTCTTTAGGTACCTCGGCAATATGATGATTTACAAAATCAAGCGGCAGGTTTTGAGCGCCAATAATATGTTCGCTTTTATGCTCGCTTTCTTTACGCACGTCCAAAATTTTGGCGTTTTCAATTTCGGCTAATTCTTCGGCAGTAATGCTGAAAATTGTGTCTGTTTCTTTTCCGGAAGCTTTCCAGGCTTCAATGCCTCCTTCTAAATAACCTATGCAATAATCGTAACCCACACGAGCCAGACGGGTAACCACCTCTTCTTCGCGGCCTTTGTCGGCTACAATCAAAATCTCCTGTTTTACATCCGAGATAAGCGTACCCACCCACACTGCAAAACTGCCATCAATACCAATATTTACCGAGTTGGGTACAAACGCTTTGGCAAATACCTGTGCGTTTCTTGTATCCAATATCAATGCGCCGGTGCTGTTGGCGGCTTCTTCAAATGCTTCTGGCGATAGCGCACGGTTGCCCCTGTCTATCACGTTGGTAATACTTTCATATCCCTGAATGTTCATCATCACATTTTGAGGAAAATATTGAGGTGGCTCGGTAAGGCCGTCTGTTACTTCCTTTACAAACTGGTCTTTTGAAAGTGCCAGATTTAAAGCATAATTGGTTTTTTTCTGATTTCCCAGTGTGTCGCTTGTTTCCTTACTCATATTTTTGCCGCAGGCGCTTCCGGCTCCATGTGCAGGATACACAATAATATCATTTGCCAATGGAATTATTTTCGTGCGTAAAGATTCAAATAAATGACCTGCGAGTTTTTCTTTAGTAAGGTCGGAGGCTACCTTTTGTGCCAGATCGGGTCGGCCTACATCGCCAATGAACAATGTATCGCCTGAGAAAAGAGCGGTTTCTTTGCCATTTTCATCAATCAAAAGATAACAAGCGCTTTCCATGGTATGGCCCGGTGTGTGCAGTACTTTTATTTTTACATCGCCCAATTCAAAAATCTGCCCGTCAGTGGCAATCAGTGCATCATAACCCATAGTAGCGGTAGTGGGGCCAAATACTATTGTAGCGTCGGTTTTGGCTGCCAAATCCACATGGCCGCTCACAAAGTCGGCATGAAAGTGCGTTTCAAAAATGTATTTAATCTTTACATTGTCCTTTACTGCCCTGTCAATATAGGGTTGCACTTCTCTAAGCGGGTCAATAATTGCTGCTTCGCCATTGGAAGTGATATAATAGGCTCCCTGGGCAAGACATCCGGTGTAAATTTGTTCAATGATCACGATTATTATTTTAAAATTTTACAAATTACAGTTTTTTTTAAAAAATGTTCTGTAATAAGAGTCACAAATTTTCAATTCCCATGATTTTCGTACCCGGATTTTTTCGTTTCTTTGCGGGATTTTTTTTATGAAAGGATTATACACTATTGGTTTATTGGTGGTGTCAAATATGTTTATGACACTTGCGTGGTACGGACATTTGAAATTAAAAGACCTGTCCTGGTTTAAGAGCCTTCCGCTGATATTGGTTATACTTTTTAGTTGGGGGATCGCTTTTTTTGAATATATGTTTATGATTCCGGCAAATAAAACGGGGTTCATTGAAAATGGCGGTTCTTATAATCTCTGGCAGTTGAAGGTCATTCAGGAGGTGATAACTTTGGTCGTGTTTACACTGTTCGTCACTTTCTTTTTCAAAGGGCAATCTTTTACAATCAACCATCTTATCGGTTTTGGTTTTCTGGTAATGGCTGTGTATTTTATTTTTAAGTGAGCATTAAAAAAACGCCACAATAAAAGTCATATCAATATAAATAATTGAATATCAAATTATTATAACACTATTGTATGTTTTATTCTATCAAATTCAATTAGCCGGATGTTTCTTGTTACATTTGCTGCATGCTATTCAATGATGTCATCGGACAATCTGCTTTGAAAAAAGGGCTGCCTGAGCTTATGAGTGAAAATCGTTTGGCTCATGCCCTGCTTTTTTTGGGTAAAGAAGGAAGTGGAGCGTTCCCCTTAGCCATTGCTTTTGCACAATATGTTATGTGTCAAAAGGTTAACCTGCCCAAAACCTCAACAGAAACAACTTCAAGCCTTTTCGAATCATCCCTTTTTGGCAGTGAAACCCCTTCTTCAGCCAAAGAAGAATCCGCTACACTGCCTTTGGAAGAGGCTTGCAACACTTGCCCCTCCTGCCTCAAAATGGCCGATATGGTACATCCCGATGTTCATTTCAGCTACCCAATAGTACCCAAAAAATCAGGACAGGCTATTATCTGTACCGATTATATTACCGAATGGCGGGAGTTCATTAAGAGCTATCCTTATGGCAATGTGTATGACTGGCTTCAGTTTATAAATGCCGAAAACAAGCAGGGGAATATCAGTGTGCATGAATGTAATGACATTATTCGCAAACTCAATCTCAAAAGTTTTGAAGGCGGATATAAAATATTGATTATGTGGTTGCCCGAGTACCTTAAAGAAGCAGGCAACAAGCTCCTGAAATTAATAGAAGAGCCGCCCGAAAAAACTTTGTTCATTTTGGTAGCCGAAAGTGACGAAAATATTTTGCCCACTATTTTGAGCAGATGCCAAATAATAAAAGTTCCTAAACTCGATGATGCCGACATCGAAAAGGCATTGGTTGAAAGAAACAAAAAGGATTCAGATATTGCCCGCCGAATCGCTTCAGTAAGTCAGGGCAATTACCGCGAAGCGCTTCAGATGTCGCAACATGCAGACGAAGACTGGCAATCGCTGTTGCGAGAGTGGCTCAATGCTATTTTGAAAACAGGACCTATGGCTCAGGCCAAATGGGTAGATGAGATTGCCAAACTGGGCAGAGAAAAACAAAAGCAGTTCTTACGTTACTACCTGCACCTTCTGCAACTGGCATTAAAAATAAAGGCTATACCCGAAATGGCAGTCAATTACCCCTCAAAAGACCTGGATTTTGCACAACGATTGAATAAAATTGCCGGTTTTTCTCAAATACAGGCGATTGCAGACGAGCTGGACAACGCAGTTTATTATATTGAACGCAATGCCAATGCCAAAATGCTTTTTATGGCGCTTACAATCAAAATTTATTATATTATACAAAACAATATCGTACTTTTGAATGATTGAGGTTGAAAGATTTTGTGTTTGACAGGTTTTTTGTACAATTGCAATCATTTACCAAATACGCATAATATAGTGTGATTTTATTTCTATCATAAATTATGCGCTTGGGTTTTCAGATGCATTTGTATGAAATTATTATGGTAATTTGAAAAAAGAATTAGAGGTAAAGCTAAATAAACAAAACAAAATACGTTACAATTTATTGATTATCAATATTTTAGTATTTAACTGATTGGTTGGCTGTGTTTAATACATTTACTTACACACAGAAGGATTAAAATTCTTTTCTCTTTCTTTTTTCAAAAAAATAATTTAAGGAGTTTAAAAATGGGTTGTGCAACTATAAGTTCTACTGGGAATAGTGTAATGCCAAAGGGATGCAAAAGTCATGGTACTTGTGGTACCGGCGGCTGCAACCGTATGAATACCTACGATTGGCTACATAACCTTCCGGTAGCAGATTTGGATGATTATTGCAATGTGATTGAAGTGAGTTTTAATCAGGGTTCCCGAAAGGATTTTTTTAGAAATACCACACTTCAACATTTTGAAAAAGGCGAACTGGTAGCGGTAGAGGGTGTAGGCGGTTTTGATGTGGGTGATGTTTCGCTTACCGGCGAAATAGTGAGGCTGCAAATGAAAAAACGCGGCATAAAGGAAACCAACCCCGATATGAAAAAAGTTTTGCGTCATGCCAATGAGCGGGATCTGGAGCAATGGCGTACCAATAAACAGCGCGAGCCCGAAGCAATAGTACGAGGCAGGGCTATAGCCAAACAGCTGAATCTTGACATGAAAATCAGCTTAGTAGAAATGCAGGCAGATGGCCGCAAGGCTACTTTTTATTACATTGCCGATGGCAGGGTAGATTTTAGAGAACTGATTAAAGTATATGCATCAGAGTTTAAGGTAAAGGTGGAAATGCGACAGATTGGCGCCAGACAAGAGGCAGGAAAGGTGGGTGGCATCGGTAGCTGTGGCCGAGAGTTGTGCTGCTCTACCTGGCTTACCGATTTCAAGTCGGTAAATACCACAATGGCGCGTTATCAAAATCTTTCCATAAATCAAACCAAACTAAGCGGCCAGTGCGGTAGGTTGAAATGCTGCCTCAACTACGAACTGGATACCTATTTGGATGCATTGCAAAATTTCCCTGCTGATTGCGACCAGTTACGAATTTCTAAAGGAACAGCCACGCTTATAAAAAAAGATATTTTCAAAAGCCTGATGTGGTACTCGCTACCCGACAGCAACCGCCAATACCCATTGACGATAGAAAGGGCAAAAGAAATAAAGGCGCTAAACCTGAAAAATATAATACCAGATGAGTTGGAAGCAGTAGAAATTGTAGCTACCAAACCAAAAGAAATAGAGCCGGAGTTTGTGGATGTGGTGGGACAAATTTCGCTGAGTTCGCTCGAAAGGTCCGATAGGAAAAGGAAGCATCAGCAGTCAAAGAGGCATCGTAACAAACCCAAAAACAACCCAAATAATAATTCAAAGCAAAAATAAAAGAAAGATTTTTTTCAATTTTTCGTTTTAAAGCCATAAATACCTGTTCAATAGATGAAAAAATTCTTTTGTCCTTTGGGCTTATTTTGTAAATTGAAGGAGTTTTTACCAGCTTAAATTATGAATATTAAAAATAACATACTTGAAACCATTGGCAATACGCCGCTTATCAAGCTAAATAAAATAACCAAAGATTTACCCTGCACCGTATTGGCAAAAGTTGAGTATTTTAATCCGGGAAATAGTATAAAAGACCGGATGGCGGTGAAAATGGTGGAAGTGGCCGAAAAAGAAGGCAAGTTGAAGCCGGGCGGTACTATTATTGAAGGCACCAGCGGAAATACCGGTATGGGCCTGGCGCTGGCGGCCATCATAAAGGGGTACAAATGTGTTTTTGTTACTACCGATAAACAATCTAAAGAAAAAGCAGATGTAATGAAAGCGCTGGGCGCAGATGTGATTGTTTGTCCAACCAACGTGGAACCCGAAGATCCTCAAAGTTATTATAGTGTTGCAGCAAGGTTGGCTACCGAGATTCCCAACTCTTATCACATGAACCAATATGATAATCTAGCTAATCGCGAAGCCCATTATGAAACCACCGGTCCCGAAATTTGGGAACAGACTGATGGAAAAATCACACATCTTGTGTGTGCGGCCGGTACAGGCGGCACTATCACCGGCACAGCCATGTACTTAAAAGAAAAAAATCCTGACGTAAAAATCTGGGCGGTAGATGTGTATGGCTCACTCCTTACCAAGTATTTCAAAACCGGCGAGGTGGACATGAATGAAGTGCATCCCTATTTCAGTGAGGGGTTAGGCGAAGATTTTGTGCCCAATAATTACGACATGAGTGTTATTGACGATTTCGTTCAGGTTACCGATAAGGATGGCGCAGTGATGACCCGAAAATTAGCTAAGGAAGAAGGCATTTTTTGTGGATACAGTGCAGGGAGTTGCATTCAGGGATTAATGCAGCTGAAGGATTCATTAAAAGAAGACGATGTGGTAGTATGCATCCTACACGACCATGGCAGCCGTTATGTAGGAAAAATATACAACGACCAGTGGATGCTGGAGAGAGGATTTTTGGAAGTAAAAACTTTTAAGGACATTATCAATGGCAGGTCTTCTACGCATCAATTAGTAACCGTAACGCCTAAGCAAACAGTAGGCGAAGCTGTTGAACTGATGAAAAAATACGATATTGAACATTTGCCTGTGATGCAAAACAACGAATTGATTGGCGCTATCAGCGATAATGGTTTGTTTCAAAAAATATTTTCGAACCCCGATTTGAAAAATGAAACAATAGAGTCTGTTATAGAACCGCTATTGCCAATAGTGAGTTTTGATACCCCGATAGAAAAATTGAAATTTTATATAACAAAAGATAATGGTGCGGTTTTGGGTAAAGACGAAGCAGGTATGTATCATATTGTTACAAAATACGATGTCATTCAGTCTCTTGGATAAAAGGTGATTTTTCATTGAACGAACAACTTTTTAATTTAATTGAGTACACTTCACGCAGTGTTTTTCTTACCGGAAAGGCTGGAACCGGCAAGACAACCTTTTTAAGCCAATTTGTAAAGAAAACAAACAAAAACTATATCATTGCAGCGCCCACCGGAATTGCCGCCATTAATGCCGGTGGTGTTACGCTTCATTCACTGTTTTACCTGCCGCTTACCAATTTTGTACCAACAGTAGAATATATTGACAGAAACATTGCCATCAACATTCCGCAACTCATTCCTCATTTCAAATACAGAAAAGATAAACTGAAGCTGTTTCGAAAATTGGAAGTATTGATAATTGATGAGGTTTCCATGCTAAGGGCCGATGTATTGGACATGATAGATATGGCGCTACGGTCGGCAAGGCGTTCCCCACTGCCTTTTGGCGGTGTACAGCTTTTAATGATAGGAGATTTGTATCAACTGCCTCCTGTAGTAAAATCAGCATCGGAACAAATATTGTATCAACACTACAAATCGCCCTTCTTCTTTGATGCAAAAGTTTTGGAGAATATTTCATTGATTACTGTAGAGTTGAAAAAAGTATATCGCCAAAGCGACCAACATTTTTTGCAACTGCTGGATGCCATCCGGAATAATGATTTTGATAGTTTAGATTTTGATTTATTACATTCAAGATACAAGCCTCAGTTCAATGCTCAGGAATCGTACATCTATCTGGTTTCGCACAATTATATGGCCGACCAGATTAATGGAGAAAGGCTGAAAGCCTTGCCCGAAAAAACCAGAAAGTACGATGCAAAAATTGAAGGCGAATTTAAAGAACATTTATACCCCAATGAATCCGAACTGATCCTCAAAGTGGGTGCTCAGGTGATGTTCATCCGAAATGACAGTTCAGAAGAGAAAAGGTATTACAATGGACTTTTGGCCAAGGTGGTTAAGTTAGAAGAAGATGGGGTAACTGTAACTCCCGATGGACAGGAAAGGGAAATATGCGTGGAGCGTGAGGTATGGGAAAACAATAAATATTATGCTGATGACGACAATAAAATAAGAGAAGAAGTAGTAGGTAAGTATGAACAATTTCCCTTCAGGTTAGCATGGGCAGTTACCATTCATAAAAGTCAGGGCTTAACTTTCGACAAAGTGATTATAGATGCCGGACAATCCTTTGCCAGTGGCCAGGTATATGTGGCGCTTAGCAGATGCCGTACATTGGAGGGAATCGTTTTAAAATCCAAAATACATTCTTCCGCCATTCTAAATGACTCCCGAATTGCTGATTTCCAATTTCAAACCCGAATTGATTATGAAATAGATGAATTAATCCATACTGAAAAATATAACTATGCGCTGCAAAAAATGCTTCAAACCATAGACATAAGATGGCTAAAAAATGAAATGCAGCAATGGCTGAATAAAAACGCAGGCAGCAAATCGGTAGTATTTAAAAAAGACGGGAAAGAAATTAGCTCAACGGATATTCTGCAAACGATTGATGAATTGGCACTGGTGTATGAAAAGTTTTTAAATTATGTAAATGCAATCAACCAAAGAGAGAGAAAGGAGGAGCATTGGCTTCTGATCGAAAATAAAAGCGTGGGGGCAGTGCAGTACTTTTATGACAAAGTGAACCAGGAAGTTTTTTCTATTCTTATTGACTTATACAGCAGAACCAAAGGTGTAAAAGGGTTAAAAGAATTCAATAAATCCTTAAAAGCTTTATTGGACAATTTGGAAGATTATTTGTCTTCTCTTACCAGCCTGACATTATTAGATAAGAAACTATTGCAAAACAAAAAGGAAAGAATGAATGTGAAAGTTGAAAAAACCGCCTCACATTTGATTACTTGCGAAATGTTTCAAAAAGGCAAAACGCCGGAAGAAATTGCTGAGGAGCGAGGATTTGCAATCAGCACTATTTATGGCCACCTTGCCAAAATGGCATCTACGCCTGATTTTGACCTAAAACGACTTTTTAAGGAGGAGCAAATTTTTCAGTTTCAGCAAATTTTTGAAAAGGAAACCTGCACCGGCCTTACAGCATATAAACAAGCCTTGCCTTCCTCTTTTGAGTTCAATGAAATAAAAATCTTATTGGAGTACTTTAGCAGCAGGGCCGGCAAAGTTTAAAACCAAAAATCTCTTCGTCCGATGTTCCACCTCAGCCCTGCGCTCAATACTGTGCTGGTTTTGGTAGGAATAATAGGAGCGGTTAATGCTTTTTGTTTTCTTACCAATCCATTCAACTCAATAAATAAGTTCTCTTTCAGTTCATAAGAAAATAACAGGCTTGCCATTGCAGTTTGCGTTTTCCAGCCGGAGCCTATGTAGTAGCCATAATCGTTTTGGCGGCCAAAGCTATTGGGCAAAAACAGGTTGCTTCCAAAATTTACATTGGCGGTGCTGTCCTTTCCCTGAACATAAAACATTGCCTTGCCCTCAATCATCAGTTTAGGCAAAGGACGATAACGCAATACGCCCAGATACTCATTAAAATTGGCCATTAAAGGATGAGCCAAAGGTTGATTATAATGTGAATAATTAGCAACAGAATCATAATGCGAGTAAGTGAATGGCCGCACCCGGTTCCATTCCAACTGCAAATCCAGATTTTTGATATTCAGCGCATCAATATATTTTAATCCCAACTGAAACCCATATTTATTGGCCCACCAGCCTTTATTGGATTTCATTTCAGATAATTTAAACTCATCCAGCAATAACTGTCCGTATAATTGAGCCGTTTTAAACATATTAGCCTTAAAGTCAAGCCCTACCACACTGTTGTCTTTGCTTCCTGCATTTCTTTCTGCCGAGCGCAGAAATATAACAGGCACCAGATAGCCAAGCTCAAATTGCTTGGAACGACCAAATATCACTCCTTCAAAAAATCCAACGTTCAGCCATTTTGTAAGGCTAAGGTCCAAATGGTGCATTGCAGCATATTTTTTTCCCAATAACACATCACCTTCTCTTTGGTAGGCATTATGCAATTCCATAAACAAATTCTGATAATTGAATTTCCAGATTTTGGTATTCAATTTTAAAAACAATGCATTGTTTGAAAAATCACTTAAAAACAAGCTACGTTGTCCATTGCCGATAAAATTTTTGTCGTAGCCAAATGCAATATCCACATATTTTGTAGCGCCAAAGGTGATATATCCCTTAGCATCAAAATAATCTACTCCGCCTGCCGCCTTAAATTCTTTATAGTAACCTTCTCCGGGCACCGCCTGCCTGTCCGATATCCATTGCTGCACGTAGGATGGGTCTCGCTCCTGATTATCGGTTACCGATGCTACAAAGCCAATTCTATTAGCTATGCGCCCTCTTACAAGTGCGCCTCTGGTATTATAAAACAAGCGTTGGTCATTATTGGACTCCTTCATTACTCCAAAATTGATGATTGGATTGATGGAAAGATCAAAATCTCTGCCATGCGTTTCATAAAAACCGGCAGGGTATTCATAAAAAGTATTTAAAACAGGCCTTTTACTTAGCAGGTCTTCTCTCAGTTCTTCCGGCACCCATTCGATATTGTTTTTCAAAAGGCTTTCAATGTAATAACGGTCTGCTTTGCTAAGTGCTACACCCGTACTGTCTTCATTCAGGTATTTCCTTACGGCATTTACATAATACTCCCGACTGAGAGGCTTGGTTTTTGAAAAATTAAGAACAGGGTCTTTTTGTGCTTCTATTTCCATTCGATCCAAAATAATCTCCTGCTTATCTCCCGATTGCAGGTAAGTTGTTTGTGCCAAACCCCAGACCGGCAATAAAACTAAAGCCAGCCTTAAAATGTATTTCTTAAATTGCATAAGTTTTCAGGTATAGTTATGTTATCGAAATAAAATGCTGCAAACATACATGCACTTTTATAAAAATTGAATAAAACTCATGCAAATATATCTTTTAAAAAACATACAGGTTGTAAATGAAGGAAAAATAGTTGTCTCCGATGTTTTACTTAAAAACGGAAGAATCGAAAAAATGGCGCCCGCAATTACCTTGGAGTCTGATGTAATAGAAATTGATGGCAGTGGAAAATATCTGTTACCGGGAGTAATAGACGATCAGGTACATTTTCGCGAACCCGGGCTTACCCACAAGGCTACTATTTATACCGAAAGTAAAGCAGCAGTAGCAGGCGGCGTTACCAGTTTTATGGAAATGCCCAATACCGTGCCGCCTACATTTACAATGGAATTATTGGAAGAAAAGTACAAAATTGCAGCAGCTACATCTCTTGCCAATTACTCTTTTTATATCGGCGTAAACAATATCAATGCAGATGATGCCTTGCAGGCTAATGCAGTTAAAGACAAAGTTTGCGGAATAAAGATGTTTATGGGGAGCAGCACCGGAAATCTTTTGGTGGACAATCCTGAGGTACTGCAAAGAATTTTTTCTGAGAGTGAAATGCTCATCGCCACCCACTGCGAAGACGAGAAAATCATCAGAGAAAACTTAGAAAAAGCTTTATCAGAAGGCAGAGAGCTCACAGTGGCTGACCACCCTATCATCCGCAATGAGGAAGCCTGCTATCAATCATCGCAATATGCTGTGGAACTGGCAAAAAAATACAACTCCAGACTGCATGTTCTGCACATCAGCACCGAAAAAGAGTTGCAACTGTTTTCTAATGAGATGCCGCTAAAAGAAAAAAGGATTACTGCCGAAGTTTGTGTGCATCACCTTCATTTTACTGCCGATGATTATGCATTAAAAGGAAATTTTATCAAATGTAATCCTGCAATCAAAGCGGCACACAACAAAAAGGCGCTTTGGGGTGCCCTGCTTGACGACAGGCTCGATGTAATAGCTACCGATCATGCACCGCATACTTTTGCCGAAAAAAATGAGCCTTACCTGAAAGCACATGCAGGATTGCCGTTGGTACAACATTCATTACCACTTATGTTATATTACCACTCTATCGGTAAAATTTCCCTTGAAAAAATTACAGAAAAAATGAGCCATGCGGTAGCCGACTGTTTTCAGATTGCGGACAGAGGTTATATACGCGAAGGTTACTATGCGGATTTGGTAATCGTGGATCCGCAGAAAACATTTTCCATTGCCAAAGAAAATATTTTGTACAAATGCGGCTGGAGTCCTTTGGAAGGGTTTCATATCCCGATGGGCATTACACATACCTTTGTAAACGGTCATTTGGTTTATGGAAATACAGGGTGGAATGAGTCTATTAAAGGCCAACGGCTATTATTTAACAGAGACTAAGAGAAAGTTATGCATATTGATGATGTTTCTTTCAATGATATTTCCATCTTTCATGCAGAGGAAAAGTTTTCAATTTTTCATAAACTGAATTTTACCCGTACCGAAGGCGGAAAGTTTTGGTTAAAGCAATTTTTTACTACCCCTTTTGATGATGTACAAAAAATAAAGGCTACTCAGGATATTATCAAAAAATTATTGCCCGAGGTAGAAGAATGGCCCGAAGAAATCTCCAATGGCACGATGATGGTAATGAACAAGTTTCTGGATTATGCGCTTGATACCATCGGCGATAATCCATCCTCAGTGGATGCTTTTTTTTATCGAATATTTCATCATGTAGATTATGCAATGGTGAAGTTTTCAATGAAGCACTTTGCAGACTTTTTTAGAGGTCTGAGAAAAATATCTGAAATTTTGAGTGGCCTGGAACTTCCTGCAAACTTCAAATTTTATCTGGAACGCATAGCGTATCATCTTCAGATACCGGCTCTGGCTAAACTTGCTCAGGTAAAAAAGGACGAACCTTTGCCTATTCATAAAAATTTATACTTTGCCGCAAATGTAAGAGGGAATTATAAACGCAATATTCATGAGTTGATGGATATTTATTACAAATTGGATGCGTGGTATTCAATGGCAGTAGCCGTAAAAAAATTCAACCTCAGCTTCCCCGAATTTATTGAAAATCCTTCACCCAGAGTAGAAGCAAAGGGCTTGTACCATCTGCTTTTGAGCGAACCTGTTCCGTACGACCTTGAAATGAATCAGAATCATAATTTCCTTTTTTTAACCGGGGCAAATATGGCCGGGAAAAGTACCCTGATAAAATCTGTAGGCGGCGCTGTTTTTCTGGCGCATATAGGTATGGGCGTGCCCGCCAGCGATATGAAGCTCACCAAATTTGACGGTCTGATTAGTAACATCAATGTAGTGGACAATATAGCAAAAGGAGAAAGTTTTTTCTACAATGAAGTGCAGCGCATAAAAAATACTATTGAAAAAATATCAGATGGTAAAAAATGGTTAGTATTGATAGATGAATTATTCAAAGGAACCAATATTCAGGATGCTATGAAATGCTCTCTTTCGGTCATCAAAGGATTGATAAAAGTAAAAACGGCGCTTTTTATTCTCTCCACGCATTTGTACGAAATAGGAGAGGAGTTGAAAGATGAATCAAATATTACTTTCCGCCATTTTGAAACAATGGTAATTGACGATATGCTTTCGTTTTCGTACCAGCTAAAAGAAGGCATTAGCAAAGACCGATTAGGGTATTTTATTTTGAAAAGGGAAAAAGTGGTTGAACTACTTGAGAAATTATAAAGTTCATTTAAGCCGTTTAAACTCCTCATTCAAAGTGTGAATAAAGGAAAGCATTTCACTCCTGCCATTTTTATCTACAGCTGAGGTTATAAAATATTCCGGTATTTCCTCCCATTCTTTTTTCAATTCGTTGATAAACAATTCCACATTTCTTGCGGTGGCTCCGGGCTTGTTTTTATCGGCTTTTGTAAATACTATAGAAAACGGTATTTGCCATTCGCCTAATTGATTAATAAACTCAATATCAATATTTTGCGGCTCGTGGCGACTGTCAATCAATACAAAAAGATTACCCAGATTGGGCCTTTTGAGGATATAATCTTCTATCATCTTCGACCAGCTTTTGCGCTGCCTTTGCGAAACCTTGGCATAGCCATACCCGGGCAAATCGACTAAATACCAAAAAAAGGAGTTTTTTTTAATACTGGCAGGCGCATTTATTATAAAATGATTAATCAACTGCGTTTTTCCGGGTGCCGATGAAGTTTTAGCCAATGCCCTTTTGTTGCAAAGCATATTGAGGAGCGAGGATTTGCCTACATTGCTTCTTCCAATGAAGGCATACTCCGGCTTCTCTGGCGCCGGACATTGCGTATAATTAGCACTGCTTTTCAAATATTCTGCCGAAATGATTTCCATAAAGGCAAAAGTATATATCGTAATTCATAAATCCTAAACGATAAATCATGCGTAAATTCTTTTTTTGAAGTGCTATTTTAAAAGAAAATCCGTTAGCATCCTCTGCTCGTCCGGTTAGTTACCATTATTTGAAAAGTGT
>ENA-UOUJ01000812-UOUJ01000812.1-activated-sludge-metagenome-genome-assembly--contig:-NODE-812-length-18527-cov-4.915548_pt1 | contig 18527 bp, 20 predicted proteins | sample MGYA00249839_ERZ747224 | MGnify/ENA primary metagenome ERZ747224 (study PRJEB28782, sample SAMN03220277) | activated sludge metagenome | biome: wastewater; feature: sewage sludge; material...
GCCCAGGGAAATGCAAGGGACGGCCGATGCGTGCCTGTGCAATGGCTTCGGCGGCGGCCGCCTCTGCCATGCGGGCTGCGAGATCGTGAGCGGAATAGGGAGCGACGTCCATGTCGTCCACAGTGCCCGCGATGGTCGTTTTAAGGCCGTCGGTCGGAAAGCGTGTAATGGACTTCACGCCAGATTGGCCGGTGACGAGCCGCGCCCATGACGTGTGCTTGCCGGCGCCAAGGGATGTGACCAAGCCGAGGCCGGTTACGGCCACCACTGGCCTGCCCTTATGATCGCGCGTTCCACTTGCCATGCCGTGCGCCTTCACTCCGCCGATTCGCGGGCAGATTCGGAGGCCGATTCGACGAGGGCGAGACCTTCGCCACGCCAGTGACCGAAGCACGTGACGAGGATCCTGTCGGTTGGTGTGCTGCGATCGGCCTCGATCTCAGTCGCATCAAACGGTGGGTAGAACGTCTTTTTCGATATGGCGAGAGCAGCTAGCGCGACGCCCGCGATGAAGTGTGCTTCCATTCCGTGGCCCAGCACGCTTCCCCAGCTTCGAACGCAAGACTTGAAGCCGCGCTGCTCTACGCGTTCCAGAAAATTCTGCTCTTCCGTCGTCACGGGTTCGACGCCGCTTGCGCCCGAGAGAACGGCGAGGCGGCCATTCTCGGGCTGAAGCGCGAGCTTGTCGAAAAGGCGCGTTGCCGTGTCTGTCGATTTTTCGCGGTGGCGGAGGGCGCGATCCGACACAATGCGGGAGAGGCGTGCATAAGGAACGGCTCCGCGGCTGCGTGCGTGGTCGCTTGCTTCCAGGACCAGGAACGCACCAACGCTGCCCGGCACAAGCCCGCCCCCGTGCGGGTTGCGCTCCCAAACGGATTTGTACGGACCGGTTGCCAGAGTGTGTGAGATTTCGCATCCGAGGAGCAGATCTTCCCGCTCCGCGTTGAGCGCTCCGCCTGCGAGAAACACGTCGCCCTGGTTGTCTGCGATGCGGTGTGCTGCGTCGGCAACGGCCGACACGCCTGCCAATTCCTCGCCTTTGAATGTGCGCGATGAGCCCGTCGCTTTGTGGACGATCGAGATGTTTCCTGCGAGCAGGTTGGAGAGCTGGCCGAGATAAAGCGTGGGTCTGAGGCCTAGAGCGAGCTCTTGGTTGAGGATGGGCTCCGGCGCTTCGCTCGTCCCGAGTGCGGTCAGCACGCGAGCATCGAGAGCGAGATCGCGTTCGCCGTTGCCGGCCGCGATGGTGAGATCGACGCGGTCGAGTGTCGATTGATCGCCCGCCAGACCGGCATCAGCCAAGGCCAGCCCCGCCGTGTAGACGCCGATCTGCTGCCAGCGTTCCATCTGGCGCCGGTCGCTTGTTTTGGGAATTTGCTTGGTGAAATCGAGCGCGACCAACGGGTGTACGGCATACGGCGCGAAGCGCTCGCTATCGATAACAGGGCGTGGAGACGCTTCGCCTGCAAGATGTTGCCAGTGCGCGCTCGCGCCTTCGGCCAGCGAGCTTACAAGCCCGATGCCGGTGATCCAGACCTCGCGGCTTGTCTCTGCCATCAGCAGACCGTTCCCGCCTCCAGCGCACCGAGCCGCCGACCTTCGCGAACGACGTGTTTTTCGAGAGCCGGCGAGGGAAACGGAACGTTGCGCATCGTCAGCCTGGCATCCGAGACGCGTTGACCTCTACAGGCAAGGCTCGTCGACATGACGGCGTAGCCCGAGCCCAGATGGACGCATTCCGCATGCACTTTCAAAAGGGCGCCCGGCTCAACGAACGCCCTGAAGTTCGCCGTCTTGGCTGCTGCAAAAAAGGGCATGCGTGAAAAGTCGTTAAGCGCCATCAGGAGATAGCCGGCGGCCTGCGCCATCGTCTCAAGAAGAAGCACGCCCGGCATAATCGGATGACCAGGAAAATGGCCATCGAAGACTGGGCTGCTTCGCGGCACATGGGCCAGCGCCACGAGCGTTTGACGTTCGCGGTCGAGCGTCTCGATCTTGTCGAGCATCTGGAACGTTTCGAGGCGCATGGCGCTGCCCCTCTACTGGGCGACGGCTGTGCGCAGGGCGTCGATCTGGGCACAGAGGTTGCCGATGACGAAGTATTCGTCTCCGCTGTCCTTGCCCTCGTTGACACGCCCCATCCAGTCTTCGACGGGAAGCTTGATGCCGAATTTCTGATCAATCTCGAAGGTGATGTCGAGGAACGAGAGGCTATCGACCTCGAGATCCTTCATGACATGGCTGTGCGGTGTGATCTGGTCCAAGGGCACATCGCTTGTCTCTGCAATGATCCCGGCAACGGTGTCGAAAGTCGATGCCATGCAAGCGCTCTCCGTTGAGGTGCTTTCGTCCGGACAGGAGCGAACGGCTCCCCGCCCCGCCCGATCTGCGGAGCCGAGCCTATTCGGCCAATGAACCTCTCGTAGCAGCGGGCCTCAGGAGCGCGCTTAACAGAAGTCAAATTCCGTGAGGATTGCGGCGGCTATCCCTTGTCGCGTGAGGCAACCGGAGCGTACGGAGCGATGTCGAGCGGAGGAGACCGCCTGCTGGAGCTGAACGTCGGTCAGCGGGCCAGTTTGGTGCGTACGATCACGGCGGAGGATGTCGCCGATTTTGCGCGCCTCTCCGGTGATCGCAACGCGCTGCATCTCGACGAAGAGTTTGCTGCCCGCACGGAATTCGGCCAACGCGTCGTTCATGGCTTCTTACATGCGAGCCTTCTTTCGACGCTTGTCGGCACGAAGTTGCCGGGGAGGGGCGCACTCTACGTTTCGCAGAGTATCGCGTTCACGCGGCCGGTCTTTATCGGCGATACGGTCGAAGCAAGTGCGATTGTTGAAGCCATAGATATCGAGACGCGTCTCGTTACGCTCCGGACAGAAATTACGCGCTCCGACGGAGACGTCGTCATGCGCGGGACGGCGACGGTGAGGGTGCTGCGTCTTGCCGCGGAAAAAGCGAGAGAGAAATCGCTCACTGCGGCGCGCCAAGCCGGTCTGCTCGACGGGCGCGTGGCGCTCGTCACCGGGGCTTCCCGCGGAATCGGGCGTGCGACGGCCGCGTTGTTTGCAGAAAACGGTGCGACGGTCTGGATCAACTACCACAAGAGCCGGACGGCAGCGGAAGCGCTCGCTCAAGATATTCTCGACCGGGGCGGCTCGTGCCGTCTGGTGCAGGCGGACGTGACGCGTGACGACGACATCGCGCGCATGATGGATGAAGTCGCGAGCGAAGGCGGTCTCGTCAACAACGCAGGACCGAAGATCGTATCGCGTCCGTTTGCGCGGCTCGATTGGCAAGCGTTGTCGGACGCCTATGAGAGGATCGTGGGCAGCGCATTTCGTGTCACGCAGGCCGCACTGCCTGCGCTGAAGACGAACAGAGGCACCATTATTACCGTTCTTTCGACGGCCGCGCTTGGGCGAACCGCGCACAATTGGCTGCCTTACGTTGCGGCGAAAAGTGCGCTTCTCGCGATGAACAAAAACCTTGCGCAGGAGCTTGGGCCGGACGGCGTTCGCGTGAACATGATCTCGCCGTCGATGGTCGACACCGATCTCGTCTCTGATGTGCCGGACAGGATGCGGCAGATGACAATTTCGGGAACGCCGCTCAGACGTCTCGCGACCCCGGAGGATGTGGCCGGAGCCGCCGTGATGCTCGCATCGCCTTATGCCGGGTTCGTCACCGGAGAAAATCTCCTGGTGACGGGCGGTGCATTTATGCACTGAGGAGTTTTGAATGACTTCGCCATCTCTGGATATGCCGCGGCCGTCGTGGACGGGGCCGATGGCAAGCGCCCCGATGCCGGAGGATAAGATCGGCGAGATCATCGATGCGGTGATCGATGCGGCGCCGGAATGCGTGCGCAAGCGTGTCCTGCTTCCGGCGATCGACTGGGCGCTTGTTCCGCCGCATAAGGTCAGCTTGCTTTTGTCTGCGCTCGATCAAGCCAATCTTGCTGTGCCGAGATGGCTGGCAAAGCCGCTGTTGCTTGCGGGACATACTCTTTCGGGTGCGGCCGGGGATGCTTTGGCGGGTGTGCTCGCCGTTCTTTCGCGGCTCAATGATGCTGCTGGGGAGCCGGACGAACGTGAGGCTCTTGCGGCGTCTTTAGACGGCCTCGCGTACTCCTCAGATGTAGACGCGGACATCGCCATTGCGCTCGTCCGTAGGCTTTTGGCATTGAGCTGGGACGACGAAGCGCTTCGTTTCGCGCTGTCGCAAGCCCAAGCTGTGCCTCAGGTGTTGCGACTCGCGGGCGGTGCATTCGAGCGGCATCTGGAGAATCTGCCGAATGTCCGTCTCCGCATTTCCGGCTCGTCGACCACGCGCGTCCTGGCGGATGCCTTGCGTCCGGCTTTCGGCGTGGAAGGATGGCGGGCGGACATCTCGGAAAGCAGTTTCGGGCGCGTGATCGGTGATCTTCTGTCGCCGCCGGATGACGTCGACGCGCTTGTCGTGCTTCTCGATGCGGAAGGTCTTTTGATGACAGATTGGCGTCATGCGGTGCAGGACGTCGAGCGTCTCGCGGCAGAGCGGGCGGATATGCTGGGAGAGGCTCTGCAGGCCTTTTCCTCTCGCGCCTCTGTGCTTCTGCTCATCAACACGCTTCCCGTTCCATCCGGACCGACGGTTGGGCTCCTGGATCGGCGGCATGGCGTGGGCCTCAGGCGCATTATCGATTCTCTCAACGCGCGTATTCTCGATGCGGCTGCGGGTTCGGCGCGTGTGCACGTCGTCGATGCGGATCAGGCGCTCTCTGGGCTTGCGTCTCGGGATCATGTCGATCCCAAGCTCTGGTATTACGGCCGCATTGGTTATTCTCACGAAGCTACGCAGTGTTTTGCGCGCGCTTTTGCGGAAACATGGCGGATAGTGCAGCGCGGTCCGGTCAAAGTGCTGGCTGTCGATTTCGATAATACGCTTTGGGGCGGGATCTACGGCGACGACGGCGTTGACGGTCTCGCGTGCGGCGAGGATTTTCCAGGCAATGCCTTTCAAGCGTTTCAGCAGGAGTGCCTGCGTCTCAAGGCGCAGGGTCTGTTGCTCGTCGCATTGAGCAAGAACGAGGTGGGTGCTCTCGACGTGTTCGAAAAGCACTCCGGCATGGTTCTCAAAGCGGAGGACTTCGCCGCGCATGCTGTCAATTGGAACCCGAAGGCCGACAATCTGAGGCGGATCGCGGCGGATCTCAATCTGGGTCTCGACAGCATTCTCTTTCTCGACGATAGCCCGCATGAGCGGGAGGCCATGCGCCGGCTCACGCCTGAAGTCAGGGTGCCGGAGATGCCCGAAGACCCGGCGGAGCGGCCGGGGTGGCTGAGGCGCCTTTCCGCGACATGGCCCGCTCGGCTTACCGCGGAAGACGCGTCGCGGCCGGCCGTCTATGCGGTGCGGCGTGCCGCGCAGGAGTTGCAAGCGCGGGCCGCGAGCTTCGAAGACTACCTTTCGGCATTGGAGCAACGTCTCTCGTTGAGTTTCGTGACCGAAAGGACGGTTGCGCGGACGGCGCAGATGCACCAGAGAACCAATCAGTTCAACCTGACAACGGTGCGTCTTGGAGAAGCGGATATTTCAGCACTTGCTGAGGATTCGACGCGAGGAATTGTGCTGCTGGGACAAGTCTCTGACAGGTTCGGAGATCATGGTCTCGTTATTGCGGCGACCGTGAATATCGACGGCCCACAAGCCACGATCCGAACTCTTCTGATGAGTTGCCGCGTGATCGGCCGCGAAGTCGAGCGCGCGTTTTTGGGTGCGCTCGTTGGGGAGTTGGCTTCGCGAGGCGTTGCCAGTCTGCGCGGCATTTATGTGCCGACGGAGAAGAACGGCATGGTGCGAGACTTTTATCAATCGTGTGGATTTTCGCCGGCAGGCGGCGCGGGATCCGGGACAGTTTGGACTTTCGCGATTGGCGACACGGAGCCACCCGGCTCGACCTATGTGACCACAAGTTGGGAGAGATGAATGGATACGTACGCCTCGGCGACGGAGCTGGCCTATCCGGAGATTTCCGAGATTTTTGCAGATGTGTTTCAGCACGCAGGACCTCTCACGCGCGGAACGTCTCCGGACGACGTTTCACGATGGGATTCTCTTCAACATATCGCTCTGATCCGTGCGCTGGAGACGACGTTCGCCGTACGGCTCTCGATGGATGAGATGATGGAAATTCGCTCAGTTGGCGATATCGAGAGGGTGCTGGGCCGTCACGGAGTGTGACGCGTGAAGATGGCTCGCGTCGGTGAAAGGACGCTTAAGCCAATCGCATTTTTTCCTACCGTACCCGGAAATCCCGCTGTCGCTTGTCGGAAATCAAGCTGTAGCGGCCAATATTGCGCATGACAAAGGCGAAGGCGGGCCAACAGGCAGGCACGTTTAGCGATCATGGATCCAGCCGACTGGGAGATTATCAAGTCTACGCCGCTGTTCGGTGCGATGGCATCGCAAACGGCCGAGCAGCTTGTTGGGAGCAGCCAGCCGCGGTTTTACGACAAAGGCGTCGCGCTTTTTCACCAAGGCGCTCCGGCGACCGCGTTTTTTATCGTTCTTGACGGCTGGGTAAAAATCTATCGCACGACCCCGGATGGGCTCGAAGTTGTGCTGCATGTCTTCCGACAGGGCGAAACCTTTGCCGAAGCCGCCATCTTTCTCGGTGGCCGTTATCCTGCCAGCGCGGAAACCGTGACGCCCTCTCGCCTTCTCAAAGTTGATGGCGAGACGTTCCGGTCTCGGATCGAGGAGCGTCCCGTGCTTGCGATGTCGATGCTCGCGTCGGCCTCCTACCAGCTCAAGTTCCTTGTCGAGCAAATCGAGCAGATCAAGGTGCGTTCCGCTCCGCAGCGGATTGCCGACTTCATCGTCCGCATGACGCGCGTGCGCCAAGGCCCGGCCGTCATCGAGTTGCCGTTCGAGAAGGGGTTGCTTGCCAACCGGCTCGGCATGAAGCCGGAAAGCCTTTCGCGCGCTCTTCAGCAATTGCGTGCGCGCGGTGTTTCGGTAGAGCGTGGGACCGTGAAGATCGTGGATGTTCGCCAGCTCCTGGATTTCGTCGAATATGCGAATGAGGATGACGAGTGAGGGCGCGTGCCCGCCTAGATTTTTCATCTTCCGTGTCGTCACCGTTCGCATAATAACGCAATTTCTCACGTAAATCCGGCCACATATCACATGTCTGTGAGCTGACGCATTTCATGGCCGGGCCCCTTTTCCCGTTTAACGAAAGTCAAAATGCATTCGCGCCTTCGCGACGATAGTGCGCCTCGGGTTGCAAGACCCTGGCGTTACGAAAATAGGAGGAAACGCGATGAAGTATCTCGATCCCGCTTGCTTTGGCGGCACGACCACCATGACCTGGGTCGCTCCCGCATATTGCGACGTTCGCCTCGGCTTCGAGGTGACGGCCTACGTCTACGTTCGCTGATTAGGGGGCAGGGTCTCGTGGGGCCCTGTACGCGGGAGGAGCGCATGGATGCCGAGAGGCGGCTCGGACCCGAGGATGGGGTCGAGCTCAATCCCAACTACCACTTCCGATGGGAAGAGCCGCAGCAGGCTCATGTGCTCCTCTATCCGGAGGGCATCGTCAAGCTGAACGAAACGGCCGCGGCTATACTCGAAGCGTGCACGGGCGCTCCGTCCATCCAGGACGGAACGGACGAGCTCGCCCGCCGCTACGGCAAGCGCAACCTCGGCGCAGAGGTGCTCAAGTTCTTGGAGGTCGCCCATGCCAAAGGCTGGATCCGGATTAAGTCTTGACGGCCTGGGCATGCCGTTGTGGCTCGTTATCGAGCTGACATACAAGTGCCCGCTCAAATGTCCGTGGTGCAGCAATCCGGTAGACTTCGATCGCTATCGTAACGAGCTTTCGACCGAAGAATGGATCGACGTGCTGCGCGAAGGGCGTCGTCTTGGATCGTTGCAGCTTGGCTTCACAGGCGGTGAGCCGATGCTGCGGAAAGATCTTGAGGTGCTTGTCGGCGAGGCCGACAGGCTCGGGTATTATACAAACCTGATCACGTCGGGTGTCGGGCTGAGCCCGGAACGGCTTCGTGCGCTGAAAAAAGCCGGTTTGAAGCAGATTCAGCTTTCCCTTCAAGCGTGCGATCAGGAACTCAACGAAAAGCTCGTCGGGCTCGATGTGTTTCGCCACAAAATCGAGATTGCGCGCACGATCAAAGCCGAGGGGTTCCCCATGGTGATGAACGTGCCGGTGAGCCGCTTCAACATCGATCAAACGGAAGCGTTTATCGATCTCGCCGCGGATCTTGGTGTCGAATATCTCGAGTTTGCCAATCTGCAGTACTACAACTGGGCGCTCATCAATCGTGCGGAGCTCATTCCGACGCGCGAGCAACTCGCCCGCTCGGAGGCGCAAGTCAACGCTGCCCGCGAGCGTCTCGGTAAGAAGCTCACCATCTATTTTGTCGTGCCCGACTATTACGACAATCGCCCCAAGGCGTGCATGAACGGCTGGGGGGCGATCCATCTCACGATTGCGCCGGACGGCACAGCGCTGCCTTGCCAGGAGGCGCGGCTTATCAAGGGGATCGATTTTCCGAACGTGCGGGATCATGGGCTCGATTTCATCTGGCGCAAGTCGCAGGCTTTCAACGCCTTCCGCGGCGACGAATGGATGAAAGAGCCGTGCCGAAGCTGCAGCGAAAAAGAGAAGGATTTCGGCGGCTGTCGTTGCCAGGCATTTTTGCTGACGGGCGATGCGGCCAATACCGATCCGGTCTGCACGAAGTCGCCGCATCGTCATCTGATCGATAATCTCCTCGCTGAGGTACGACCTCGTCCCGACGAGCCCGCCACGCCGTTGATTATGCGTGAGGCTGGTCGCTCGAAGCGCACGGAGGTCGGCTGATCGCTCGACGGCGCGGTCTCCGAGGCACGATATGGACCTATCTTCACTCGATCTCGCGGTGCGTGTTCTTCATGTCGCCGGCGTCCTGATTTGGATCGGGCACAATTGGGCGAATGTGGTTCAGACGCCAGTATTCCGACGTGTTCTGCCGCACGATCCGCCGGACGCGGTGCGCGACGTTTTCATCTCCGCTTCGAAGCGGGAGCATGGGATCTTCAGGCATGCCTCGCTGGTCGTCGTGGCCACCGGGCTCTATCTGCTATGGCGGCGGGGAGATCTTGCCGAGGCGCTTCTGCTCTCCGGGCCGTCGGCTGTTATCGGGCTGGGCGCCTGGATCGGCACACTCATGACGCTCAACCTGTGGCTTATCATGTGGCCGCATCAGAAGAAGGTTTTGGGCTTCGTCGAGGCGCCGACGGAAGAGCGTCTTCGCTGTGCCCGTATCACGTTTGTCGCTTCGCGCACCAATACGGTGCTGTCGGTGATCACACTTATCCTCATGATCGCCGGCGCTCACGGTGGCCTCTCGTTCGGCTGAAGAGAGGTTGTCCTTGGCGGTCTATAGCTTCGCATCCGGCCCTTCGGCGCTTCCCCGCGAGGTGGTGGCCGAGCTGGCGTCGGACGTTGGCAACTATGGCGGAAGCGAGCTTTCGGCGTTGGAATTGCCGTTTTCGGAGGGAGTGTTTTCCGACATTCTCGCCGAGACCGAGTGCGATCTGCGTGCGCTTCTGGGCGTTCCGCCGAACTACCGGGTTCTCTTCCTTCAAGGCGGCGCATCGGCACAGTTTGCGCTGCTGCCGATGAACCTTCTCGGTCGGGGCCGTCACTGCGAGTACGTGCTGGGTGGGCACTGGTCCAGGCGCGCGGCGGCGGAGGCTTCGCGCGCAGCCGACGTCTGGGTCATTGCGTCGGGCGATGGACGGTCTCTGCCCGATCCGAAGTCGTGGCGGCGCTCGTCCGATGCTGCCTATTGTCATTACACCACAAACGAGACGGCGGATGGGCTGCAGTTTCATACCCTTCCCGATCCGTTCGACGTTCCGCTCGTCTCCGACATGACTGCCGATCTCTTGACCCGCGGCCTATCGGTGGAGCGCTTTGGCCTGATCTATGCCAGTGCTCAGAAGAATCTGGGCGCGGCGGGTCTGACGCTGGTGATCGTTCGCGAGGATCTGCTTGGTCGCGCTCGTCGGGATACCCCGGCGCCTTTCGATTACACGCGCCAGGCTGAGGCCGCTTCCAAGATCAACACGCCGCCGACGTTCTCCGTTCTTATCGCGCATCGGATGCTGCGGTGGCTTCAGAACAACGGCGGCGTCGTGGCGGCCGAGAGGCGCAGCAAGGCAAAATGCGAGAAGCTCTATGAGGTCATCGATAGAGATGACTTCTATTGTTGCCCCGCTTCGCTGCCGCATCGGTCACGTCTCAACGTGTGCTTCCGGCTTTCATCTCCTCGGTTGGAGGAGATGTTTCTGGACGAGGCGAAGGCGAATGGATTTGTGCATCTCAATGGCCATCGCGACGTGGGTGGGATCAGAGCTTCCCTCTACAACGGCGTCTCCGAGCAGGCCGTCGACGCCCTCGTTGCCTTCATGACCAATTTCAAACTCCGGAGAGGATGATGACACACAGCGTGCGCGAGAAGGTTCGTCTTCATCTTTCGCCGAAGCCGACAACGGCTTCGGCGCAGGGGCTTGCGCTCACCGCCATGGGCCTGTCGTTCCCTAACCCTCTCGGGCTGGCTGCCGGATTCGACCGGACGGGAGAACTCCTGCCGTCTCTGCTGACGCGCGGATTCGGCCATGTCGAGGTGGGAACGATCACACCGTCGACCGGACACGCCGGAGCGCTTGGGCGCAGTGCGCGGCCTATGCACGTCGGCATCAATATCGGGAGCGATCGGCCGGGGCTCGATGAGCGCGTCATTGCCGACTACACATCGATGCTGGAGTGGGCCTCGAAGACCGGAGACTACGTGGTCGCGAATTTGACAGTGTCCGGATTACATCGAGACGGGAATACGGCAGGGATCGAAACGCTTGTGCGGCGCCTTGCCGTCACACGCGGCGTGTGCGAGGCGATGTGCGGGCGGCGCGTGCCTCTTCTCCTCAAGATCGAAGCCGGAGATCGCCACGCGCCGTTTCCCGCAGCGGTGATGGCGGCGCGTTTAAACGGTCTCGACGGCGTCGTGTTGGTCTCGGATTGTGTCGATCGTATTCGCGCCGTTTCAGAATATCTGGACGGACGTGCTGTGATTTCAGTCGGTGGCGTGAGAACGGCGGACGACGTGAGGGCGCGTCTTGCTGCGGGTGCGTCTTTGGTTCAGGTTCATCGCGCATTCGCGGACGGCGGCCCGGCGCGGATCCGGCGCATCCTGAGAGACCTTGCCTCGGGAATATGACGGGGGCCGCGTCACTCAGCGACGCCACTTCATTCCGCAAAAACGAGTGGGCTCTGGGCGGCCTCGCCGGCGAGATGATCGGCAACGAGTTCTGCCAAAGCAGGCGCGAGAAGAAATCCGTGGCGATAGAGTCCGTTTACGCTGATGTGGCGCCCGTTCGTCACGATGCGCGGCACGTTGTCCGGGAATGCGGGGCGAACGCCTGCGTCGAGGGCGACGATACGTGCGTCTCCGAATCCGGGATGGAGTGCAAGGACCGAGGCGAGCAGGTCCATCGCCGAGCGCAACGTAATCGGTCCCTGCTCTTCGCTCTCGATCACGGTTGCGCCAATCATGTACGTGCCCATGTCCCACGGAACGAGATAGAGGGGCGCGTGGGGGTGGAGCAATCGGATAGGCCGCGTCAAGGCTACGTTTGGCGTCTGCACAACGATGCGTTCGCCCCGAACACCGCGAAGTGATGCGATGTCGTGGCTTGCGTCCATGCCGCGGCAGTCGATCACATAGTCGGCGTCGTCATCGGACCAGGTGTGTCCGAAAGTCACGCGGCCACCGAGGCGACGGATTGTTCGAAGGAGATGTGCGGCTGCCGCGGTGGGCTCGACGTGAGCCTCCTCCGCATAGAAGAGGCCTGCATTGAAGCGGTCTGCGAGATCGGGTTCGAGCTTCGCTAGCTCCTCGCTGTTGACGGGCCGGTATCCCTCCGTCAGGCGCGAGAAGCGAACCAACTCGCTGTACTCGTTCGGATGCGCCAGCACGAGCGTGCCGTTGCTGACGACGCCTGGGAACGTATCGCGCCAGATATCGAGCGCGCGCAGACCCAGATCTTGAATGAGCGCAGGAGCCGTCGCTCGCTCGCAAAACGGAGCCAGCATCGCGCCGGCGGAAGCGCTGGCCGAGCGCCTGAACAAGGTCTGGGACTGTTCTACGAGATGGACGTCATGGCCGCGAAAGGCCAGCATATAAGCTTGCCACAAGCCGACAATTCCGGCGCCGACGACAGTCACGGCGGGCAGCATCGATGTGCCGCGGCCCTCATCCGATGACATAGATCGCTCCATTCGTGCCGTGTACGAAGCCGTTCGAGAATACGGCGTCGGGTGCAAGCGTACGCAGGGTCCTCATGGCGTGCGCGGGCTCACGTGTTCCGTCGAGCGTGTCCCGGAAGATGTTCGATACGGCAACCATGTCACAGGTGTGCGGCGAGAGGCGTAGGGCTTTGACGCCCGTATCCGCCAGGAGAGGTGCGTCGACGATGAGGTTGCAATACGATTGCGAGAGCGTTTGCACGCCGTTGATTGCGAGAAATTGTTCGCCATCCGTTGTGTCGACGGGAAGCCCGTCGAGGTCTTTCTCGCAGACGAACTGGCAAGAATCCTTGGTCCGTCCATGCAAGCGCGCGTGATAGCAGCGGGCTGAGATGGCGAGCGGCACCCGTCCGAATGCCCACACCTCCACAGTGGCCTGCGGCACGGCCGCGGCGATGGCCGCGATCGACGTCGTGGGAAGCTCGGGCGGCAGGGCAATGCGGGAGGCACCCCTTTCGACAAGAAACCGAGCGGCTTCCTCGTTGTAGACGTTGATGAGGGGCCCGATAGCGTGAGGCCGCCCCGCCAGGTGAGGAAGGATGGAGACGTCGTTGGCTTCTACCATCTGCGAGGCTTCTGCGAGCGTCGCGCCATAGCGGAGCTCTCGCTGCAGCGTGGGTAGCGCGAGGGAGCTGAGGACCACAGTTTTTCCCCCGCGTTCGAGGCGCTCGATTACCTCGGGCAATACGTCGGAGAAAAATGGCTGGCGCTTCGAGCACACGACCTCTCCCACGCAAACGGTATCGACCGGCGCTTCGTCGGCAATCCGTGCGTAGAAGTCACGCCACTGATCGGCGGGCCAGTTGAAGAGGACCGGGCCGAGCGTCAGAGACATGTGCAGCGTGTCGCTCATCGCCACGTCTTCTCGTACGCGCCGCCGGTGACGTTCTGCCCTTCCGTGAGGGGGGCAAGAGAGTCGAGAGGCAGCGGGCCCGTTGTTTCAAGGGCGTCCACCGACCGGCGGAACGCGCTGACGACGGCCTTGATGTAGGCGCGGCTACGCTGCCTGCCTTCGATCTTGATCGCCGTCACGCCGGCCGCAGCGAGTGCGGGCAGGAGCGTTCTCACATCGAGGCTCACCGGCTCCTCGAAGAGATGCCCTTCTCCGATTGTCGTCTTGAAACGTCCCTTGCACAGCGTCGGATAGCCGACCGGTTGATCCGGAGCGGATCGGTCGATGGTGAAGTCCCCGAGCCGCGATACGAGAGTTCCATCGTCGTTTCGATAACTCACATGGCTTGCTGGTGAGCAGACGCCGTTCATGTTGGGGGACTTTCCGGTTGCGTAAGACGACAGTGAGCATCGTCCCTCGGTCATCACGCAAAGGCCGCCGAACGCGAATGTCTCGGTCTCGCAGCGTGCGTGACGCGTTACGGCGGCGATCTCATCGATGGTGAGGACGCGAGGCAAGACGGCGCGTTTTACGCCGAAGGTCTCTACGTAGAAATTTATGGCATCCGCGCTTGCCGCTGCGGCTTGCACCGAAAGATGGAGCCTCAGATTTGCATGGCGCTTTGCTGCGTAATGTAAAAGCCCGAGGTCGGCTAGGATCACGGCATGTGCGCCGAGCGCAGCGGCATCGTCGATGGCTTGGTGCCATGGGCCGGGGTCGCCTGCGCGTGCATAAGTATTGATGGCGACGAGGAGCTTTGCGCCGTGAGTCCGCGCATAAGTGATGGCGGCTGCCATCTCCTCGCGACTGAAATTGAGGCCGGGAAAGTTCCGGGCGTTGGTCTCGTCACGGAAGCCGCAGTAGACGGCGTCGGCGCCAGCTTCGACGGCAGTGCGCAGGGCAGATGGCGTTCCGGCAGGACAGACGAGTTCGAGAGGCTTTCTTTTCGTCGCCGTCACAGCGCTTCCTCCCTGCGATCCGTTGCGCTCTGCCCCATGATGCGGGCAAGCGCTGCCGCGATGCGGCGGCCGGCGTGTGCGACCGGCACGACAGGCCGTCCCATCGATGCGGCCGCTTCGCTGAAGAGGTCGATGTCGGCATCGTCGATGGCGTTACGCAACGCCAGGACCGCCTCCATGTCTCCCTCGATCGAAAGGTCGCGGGAGAAGAAAAGCGCGTCGCCGTCGAATGCGCCGTCCACGAGCCCCATAAGCGCGAACAGCGGGCCGGAAATCGTGGCATCGACCGAGGCGAGGTTGCGTGCTCTCTCGATTTTCAGCGCGATGCTCGCGTTACCTGTTTGCAAGACAATGACAAACGGCAAGTCGGTCGGAGCGATGGCGATGCGACGGGGCTTGTCGGCGGCGATCCTGTCGACGAGCGTGGGATGGCGGGCGAGAATTCCTGCGAGAAAATGCCTTAGGGCGATTTCCAAAGGAGCAACCGGCAACGGGTCGAGAAGGCGTGCGACTGCGCTGGGGACGCGGACAATCCGTTGTGATGCAGCCGATGCCATGGCTTCCTCTTTTCCGCCGTTATGGAGCTTGGACATCCGGCCCGCAAATACGCGTGATGCTCGGTATGCGATGTCGGCTTGCTGACGGGTGCTTGTCGCGCGGGGCGCGGTTCTTCCGAACATCCAAGAGAAACCCGCCTCCTCAGGCGTCCCCCGGTTTGCGATCTCGTCGAGACCAGCGCGACAAGCGTTCTGGAGTCTAGCTGTGTCGTAAATGCGGATCTTGACCGAGGTTAAGTTGTTCCGACGCGCTGGCGCTTAGTGCATGATGCATGCGGGATCTACCGACATTTCGCGACCTTCGCGCCTTTCTTCGTCACCTCGATGCGGGCGGCTTGATCACGCGCGTGCGAGAGCCGGTTTCCATCGTGCATGAGATGACGGAAGTGCACAGGCGCGTTCTTGCGGAGGGCGGGCCGGTCTTGCTGTTCGAGCGCCCGATGCACGGCGACGGGACGCCATCGCCTATCCCTGTCCTCACCAATTTGTTTGGAACGGGCGCACGCGTCGCCTCAGGATTCGGCGTTGACCATGAGCGGATCTCGGAGCTTGGTGCGCTGCTCGCCGCGCTGCGGGAGCCCGAGCCGATCAATGGCATCCGCGATGCACTGGAGCGCTGGCCGTTGATCAGGGCGGCACTCTCCATGGCGCCCGCCTACGTAAAACATCCTGCCGTGCAGCAGCGGGTGTTTACCGGCGCGGAGATTGCGCTCGACAGGCTGCCGGTGCAGACGTGCTGGTCGGGTGAGCCCGCCCCGCTCATGACTTGGCCGCTTGTCCTGACGCGCCCGCCGGATGACGACGCCGTTGCCCGCTACAACATGGGTGTCTATCGCATGCAGGTGCTGGGCCGCGACCGCGCCATCATGAGGTGGCTCGCTCATCGCGGCGGGGCCGCGCATCATCGGGCATGGATCGATCAAGGGCGCGACATGCCTGTCGCGGTCGTGATCGGTGCAGATCCCGCGACCATTCTTTCCGCCGTGCTGCCGCTGCCGGAAAACCTTTCGGAACTGCGCTTTTCGGGTCTTCTCCGCGGGGAACGGCCGAGGCTCGCACGGTGCGTGACCGTGCCGATGATGGTTCCTGCGGATGCGGAGATCGTGATCGAAGGGGTTGTGTCGGCTCACGAGATGGCGCCGGAAGGGCCGTTTGGAGATCACACAGGGTACTACAATGCGGTGGAGCGGTTTCCATTGTTTCGCGTCACGGCCATCACCACGCGCAACGATCCCATTTATCTCTCGACGTATACGGGGCGCCCGCCCGATGAGCCGTCCGTGATTGGGGAGGTGCTCAATACGCTATTCACCCCGATCTTGCGGCGTGAAATCCCGGAGGTGGTCGATTGCTGGTTGCCGCCCGAGGCGTGCTCTTATCGCATGGCCGTCGTTTCGATCCGGAAGCGTTATCCGGGCCAGGCGCGGCGCGTGATGATGGCGCTGTGGGGGCTCTTGATGCAGTTTTCCTACACAAAGATCATTATCGTCGTCGACGACGACATCGATGTGAGGCGCTGGGACGACATTGCCTGGGCGCTCTCGACGCGCATGGATCCGTCGCGGGATCTAATGACGATCGATCGCACACCGATCGACTATCTGGACTTCGCGTCGCCCATATCCGGGCTTGGCGGGAAGCTCGGAATCGATGCGACGACGAAGATCGGAACCGAGACGGATCGCGAATGGGGCCGCGTCCTTGCCATGGCCCCCGAAGTCGTTGCGCGCGTGGATGCGATGTGGCCGGCGCTGGGGCTCGGGGATGTGATGCCAGGAGCGCGCCAATGACCATGCCCAAGCGCGTCGTTCTCGGTGTCAGTGGCGCATCGGGCGCCGGTATCGCTCTCAGCATTGCAGCGCTTCTTGCCGCCAAACCGGATGTGGAACTGCATCTCGTCGTCTCGCAAGCCGCTGAGAGGACACTTGCCTATGAAGTTGGGCGGAATGCGCTCGGGGCACTCGAAGCGCTGGCGGCGCATCGTCATTCGGGCGGCAACATCGGTGCCGTCCTTGCGAGCGGCTCGTTCGAGACAGCCGGCATGATCATTGCGCCGTGCTCAACGCGGACGACGTCTGCGATCGCGGCCGGGCTTTCCGACACGTTGCTCACGCGTGCGGCCGATGTGCATCTGAAAGAACGACGCAGGCTCGTGCTCGTGGTGCGGGAGAGCCCGCTCCATCTCGGTCATCTGCGCGCGATGGCGGCGGTGACGGAGTATGGCGCCATCGTCGCGCCTGCAGTACCCGCCTTCTATCTGGCGCCTGCCTCGGTAGATGACGTTATCGAACAGATTGCCCGGCGCGCCATCGATCTATTGCGGCTCGATATTTCAGCGCAGGCGACCGCGTGGACGGGTTTGTCTCACGATTGAGCAACGGGCGAGTGTCCTTTCGCGTCAGGGTGCCGGGGTTGCGGGTGCCCGCTTCAGCCAATAGCCCGCGCCGCCAACGACCTGGTGCGCCGCCAGCGTTGTCCGGACGCCTCCGAGCTTATCCGTTTCGCCACGCCACCACCGACCCAGTTGCCGCAGCAGATCGCCTGGCATGTCGAAATTGCGCCAGGACTGGGTTTCGGAGAGCGTCGCCGAAATGTGTGCCCACGTGAACTTGTACTCGACGAAGTAGGACATGTTGCCCGTGCGGAATTCTACGCCGGCGAGCAGTTGTGCGGCGGGGCCTGCAAACTGGTATTCGTTCGTCCGGCGGCTTTCTTCCTCTCCGGGGAACCACACCTCGACGTGGGGGAGTGCGAAGCCTCCACCGATCCCGACATACGGCCGGATCTGGGGTGTGACGGCGGCTAACCGCATGATCGGCGTGAACAGCAGAACGTTGTGTCCGTGCGTGAACTCGAGACGCGTGAATACGTCGGTTAGCTTCGCGCGGGACGGTGCCGGATTGCCTTTGATCGTTCCTTCGAGGTCGACTTCATCGATCACGGGGTTCGGAATGCGGCGGCCGTGCGCGCCTCTGCCCAGACGAGAGACGGCTTTGTTGTGAAGGAAATCGATCATGAACCCGAAGGTATGCGGGCCTGTGACGGCGCGCACGCCGCCGTCGATGGGAAACTTGAGCGCATCGCCATCCCAGCCCAAGCCTTTCGCCAACAGATCGGTATCATCTGGATGCGGACGCGTCAGGTGAACGTCGCTGCGATGATAAAATGGTTGTGCGAGGTAGCCCGCGATCAATGTTTCGCGCTCGGTCTGGCCGCTGGCCTCGGGCGCGGACGACAGCGCCGATCCTTGGGTCTGGGCCTGTCTGGCACTCTCGTGGTCCGGCGCCGCAGACAAGGCGCCGCTCACCGCCATCGCGGCGAGGAGACCAGCGGTTGCGAGAGACGAAACCCGTTCCACGCGCCCGTTTTTTGCCGGGAAAGATCGTATCGGAAAAAGCGGGTCTGCGTCGAGCGCGGGGGAGCGCAGAAACGTATCTTCGCGCATTGATCGGCAATCCTCCGCCTGGTTAGGCTCAGGATCGACAAATGCGGCGTTGTCCGGCGCGCGCGTTCTATCGGTCGATCCGATGTTTGGTGCAATTTAATATGCGGCGCGGTAGCCTTTACGATCTTGAGCGAGGTCAAGACCGACCGTTCGCTTCACTAGGCTCGCGGTTCTCGGCCCGGGCCCCTTGACCGCGGTCAAGCGCGGGCTATTGATGTCGTCTCGCGGTTTTTCCCGTGCGCTTCCGCCAGCGGATCGCACCCCTGCCTCTCCGGACACGACGACAATGGATGCTTCAGACTGGCGGATCGTGCGT